>JACCDR011315275.1_pt1 | contig 13036 bp, 27 predicted proteins | sample 7446431 | NCBI WGS metagenome assembly JACCDR01 (sample SAMN15323443, study PRJNA562643) | freshwater metagenome | isolation source: river surface water | place: USA:Blue River Watershed | collected 2017-08-17
GCCGCCGCCCGCGCCGCCCCGCTCGGGCGCGGCCAGGTCGCCGCCGCCCTGCGCGCGGCCACCTGCGACGAGGTCGCCCGCACCGCCGTGCTGTCCCTGCTGCGCGCCCTGGCCACCAGTGACGCCGAGCTGTACGACCGCACGTTCCGCGCCGGCTTCGACACCGAGGCCCGGGACCTGCTGCTGGTCTGGCTGCGCGAAGCGCTGACCGGGCAGTGGTCGGCGTTCACCCCGGCCGACGGGCCCGGCCTGCACTACGACCCGCAGCGGCTGCGCGACATGTTCGCCGCCCTGAACCGGCTGGCCGCCGGCACCCCCCGATTAGCAGTACGCGCCGCGCTGAACCCGTTCCTCGGGTCCGGATGACTGCCGATGACTGCCGATGACTGCCGATGACTGCTCAGACCCTGGAGGTGTCCGTGCCGGTGATCCTCATCTGCCCGTGCTGCGCCAGCACGGTCGACGCCGAGCCGGGCCCCGACCCGCAGACCTTCACCTGCATCTGCTGTGGACAGACCTGGACCATGACGGTCGACGCCGACCGCCAGGCCGCCCACTCCCTCGCCTGACCGAAAGGACGCCCTGGTGGCCGACGATCAGACCCCCGACCAGACCCACGACCAGATCCCCGGGCAGCTTCCGCTGTTCGACCTCCCGCCGAGCGAGCCGCCCGGCTACGACGAGCCGGTAGGCCCCGACACCGAGGCCCACCGGCTGGACGACTTCTCCGATGAGATGCTGCGCGGCCGGCTGGACAAGCTGACCGCCGACAACCGGGGCCGGTGGCAGCGGCTGATGGCCGCCGGGATGGTGCCCGAACCGCAACGCATCATGATCATGCGGCTGGACACGCTGCTGGACCTGATCCTCACGCCCAGCCAGCGGCTGCAATTCGACGTGCTGTTCGAGACCCGGATGGCCGCGTTCCTGGACATGTGCCTGAGCCAGCGTGCCCGGGCCAGCCTGCTCACCCCCGGCGCCGGCCCGGCCGCGCCGCCCGGGCCCGGCCTGTTCGTGCCGCGTTGATGCCGCGACCCGCCGAACTGCTGTTCGCCGCCGCCCTGGTCGTCGGTGTGTGCGTGGCCGTGCTCGCGGTCGCCGCCGCCCTGACCGTGCTGTCCGAGCTGGCCACCCGGCTCATCGCCCGCCTGCTCGGGGTGAGCCGGGAGCAGATCGAGCGGTGGGAGACCTGGGCCGAGGACATTCCCGCCGCCACCGCCTACGCCGATTGGGAGGAATCCGTGAAGCGACCGGTGAAGAAGGCCGACGAATACGACGTGGTCACCTTCTGGCGGCGGATTGTGCCCTGGCATCGCGGCGAGGTGGCCGCGATCAAGCGGCGCTTGCGCCGCCGGGAACGCCATGTCGCCAGGCACCGGCTGAGCAAGGGCGAACAGTGAGCCGTCGGCACCGCTACCGCCGCCCTCACCGCCACCGCGACCATCCGTACCGCGGCGTCCTCGTGCTGGCGGCCATCCTGGCGGTGTTCTTCTCGCTGCTGTTCCTCACCGCGCGGATCTCCGGCCGCTCGGACCCCGCACCCTGGCAGCACCCGAGCCCGTCGTACCCGAGCCCGCCGTACCCGAGCCCGACGTACCCGGGCCCGTCGCCGCGGTGAGCACCTACGCGCAGTGGCGGGCCGGGGCGGACAAGGGCGACGTGCGGCGGGTCACCTGGGTCTGCGGCGACCAGCGCGTCCTGGTCGAGGAGGTCGTGACCACCATCCGGGACCAGCTTCGGCCGGCCGCGCTGGACTACTGGTCGTTCACCGCCGGCCCGGACAGCGAGGCCGACATCTGGGCCGCCGCCCATCAGCACCCGCTCGACCCCGGCACGGCCGGCAACCGGCTCGTGGTGGTCCGCGGCGCGCAGCGGCTGACCGGCTGGGCGCCGCTGTACGCCTGGCTGGCCGCCGGCCGGGCGCTGGCCGGCGCGCACCTGCTGTTCGTCGCCGACGAACCCGACCTGCCCTACCAGTACGTGCAGGGCAAACGCGCCGGCCTGCACCCGCACGTGGAGGCGATCAAGAACAAGGGCCGCATCGTGCGCTGCGCCGCCCCCAACGAGGCCGACGCGCTGGCCTTCACCCTGCGCCGCGGCCCGAACCTGGACCCCGAGACCGCCCGGTACCTGCTGCACCGCACCGGCGGCGACCTGGGCGTGGTCGCCGCGGTGTGCGCCAAGCTCGCCCTGCTACCCGGCCAACCCGGGCACGGCAGCATCGACGCGCTGTGCGACGAGGTGTCCGAGCTGTCCTTCGCCGACAGCCTGCTCGCCCTGCGCAAGCCGGCCGCGCTGCACGCCGCCGCCGCGCTGCCCGAGGCCGAGTGGCCACGGCTGTTCGCCCTGCTGGATTCCCGGCTGGACCTGCTGGCCGCGCTGTGGCGGGCCACCCGCGCCGGGCTGGCCCCACGGGAGATCGCCGGGCACCCGATCTTCCTGATCCGCCGCTACCTGCCGCTGGCCCGCCCGTACGACCCGGCCCGATGCGTGTATGCGCGACGGGTCCTCGCTGTATGTGATGACGCGGTCCGGTGTGGTGCGCGGACCGGCGTTCTCGAAGCCCTCGTCGCCTTGTGGTGAGGGCCCCGCAGAAGGGACACCGCCGTGGTCGACCGGGTCATCGTCTTCACCGACGCCGAGGGCCAGTACCGCTGGCGGCGCCAGGCCGCCGGCAACAACGAGGTCATCGCCGACTCCGCCGAGGGCTACGCCCGGCGGACCACCGCGCTGATCGGCGCCACCCGGGCCAACGCCGGCCCGTACATCCTGGAGGTCGACGGCGAGGTGGAGGTCGAAATCGACACCGCCGGCCGGGTCACGGACACCCGGTGATCCAACGATGGTTCATTCTCCTGGACCGGCTGCACCGGCACGACCTGACGTTCTTCCTGCTCATGGCAGGGGCGCTCGTCGCGCTGACCGTGTGGGCGCACCTGTGACCGGCCCGCTGGGCGAGCCGTGGATCACCTCGGACCGGCTGACCTGCGAACACGCCGGCTACCTCGTGTCGGTCAACCCCACCTTGCTGGCCTGCCGGTGCACCGTGTGCGCCCGCTGCCAGCAGCACACCGGCAACGCCCACCAGGGCCACCTGTGGAGCCTCTGCAAGGTCACCGGCACCCTGCGCACCCCGCACCTGTGCTGCCCCGGCGACTGCGAGCTGGAGGCCGCCGGATGAGCCTTGGCGAGTTCACCGTCTTCGGGTACTCCGGTGCGCTGTTCCTGGAGTGCCCGGATCAGGTGTGCGGGTGGCGCCAGGTCGCCGATCCGGCCACGCCAGGCTCCGACCGCCTCGACAGCCTGCTGGAGCGAGCGGCGGGACACCTGCGGGAACAGCACATCGACCAGGAGGCCACCGGTGGAGCCGACACCTGATCCGCGCCGGGCCGTGGTGGAGCGCCGGGAGGCGGTCGCCGCCGAGCCGCGCCCGACACCGCTGCACAGCACCGACGTGGCCGAGCAGGTCAGCGCCGCCCGCGACAGCGACGAGCTGTACCGGCTCTACCGGCCGGAGTGGCAGATCGTCAACGTCACCTCCCGGCTATCCGACGATCCCTCCGACGAGGCCATGCTGACGGCGGCCCGCGCCCACTTCGAGGACAAGTACGCCGGCCGGGTCCGCGACGAGGACGTGCGGTACGTGACCTCCGGCAGCGGCCGGCACGCCCTCGTGCAGCTTCACCTGCGCATGCCCACCCTCAAGGGCGAGTTCCGGTACGCCTTCGACGCCCAGCGCCACGCCGAGGCCAACGGCTGGTCGCAGTGGGACATCGTGGTGCGCCACAGCGACGCCGACCGCCGGCTGCGCGCCTACGGCGTGACCAAGCTCAAGCCCGGCACGGCCACGGCAGCGGGTGCGCCATGAGCATCGGCAGCCTGGAGGAGGAGTTCGCCCGGGCGCACGAGGCGGCCCCGTTCAGCGACGCCACCGACGGCGACATCTGGATGGCCCACTGGTGCGAGCGGTGCGCCGTGGACGAGCGGGAAGGCTTCTGCCCGCTGCGCGACGTGGCCTACATGGGCCGCACCCCCCGCGCCTGGGTCACCCTGGGCATCCACGGTCTGGACCCCCGCCAGGGTCCGTACCAGTGCACCGAGTGGATCCCGGATTGAACGGGCCCGCCGGCGCAACCCCGGCCCAGGGTGCACAGTCCAGCGCGCAGCCCAGCGCGCAGCCCGCGGTGGCGTGGCAGGCCGACGAGCTGGCCGGGTTGTACGCCGACCTGGTCGGGGTGCCGGAGATCGCCGCGGGGCTGGGCGTGAGCGTGTTCCGGGTCCGCCGGTGGATCGAGCGCCGCGCCTCCACCGGCTGCCCCAGCCCGGTGCGCGTGTTGTCCTGCGGCAACATCTACTCGCTGGCCGACTGGCGCGGCTGGTTCGGGCTGTGGCGGCTGACCCGCGGGTCGGAGACCTGGAACCGCAAGAGCAAGGACGGCACGCCCGGCGAATAGCTAGTCCACCGCCTGCGTGGCCATTGAACGACAAGAGTCTTCAACGGAGGCCGGGCGTGCCGGCGACAGGCTACCGCCGCCGCCCGTTGGGACCGCAGAACATCACCCGAACGTGATACCACACTTGGTTCACTAGGCCGCTATCGTGGCAGGTCCAGGGCGCCGCCGAGGGTGCACACGACCCGCTGAGGCGCGGGAAGTGATGGGGGTTCGACTCCTCCGGCGCTCGCCGACACAGGAAAATCGTGGAGGGCCGACGGCCCTCCACGATTTCTGCCTACCGGACTACGAGAGGTCTAACCGATCCGGCTCGACCGGCCGCCGTTGTACTCGAACGACACGGTGACCCGCACGCCCACGGTCGATGAGTGGATGGGGCTGCTCTGCTTCCACGTGCCCTGAGCAACGCACCGGCCGGAGTAGCCGTCCGCTGATCTGGTGATGAACTCCAGCCTTCCGTCGGAGAAGCTGCCCGCGCCGCCGTGCGTGAGCCCGCCGATGCTGTCGATGTAGCAGCCGTAGGACGGCCCGAGCCAGATCGTGTAGGCGGCCGTGAAGGTGACCTCCCAGCTCAGCCCATTCCAGGCGATCTTGCAGTTCCGCCACGCCCGCGCACCGGTCTTGGCGTACGCCTGGCAGCCGGAGATGGAGTTCGGGTTGACGCCCGCGGGAACCTCGGTGGGAATCTCGACTTCGGCCACGTTGAGCGACCCGTCGGCGTACTGGTAGATGGTGCGCTCCACCCCGTTGCTACGGGTGGTTTTCGTGCTGACAGGCTCCGCTGCGGTCTCCGAATCCCACCGCTCTCCCCGGGCGTACTCGCGGAGCAGGCGAGCCTGGGTCGACTCGGAAATGCCGTACTTCGTCATCTCGCCGCGGATGTGCGCGAGGTCGGCCGGCGGAACCGTCTCCGCGGCGGAGGCGGGAGCCGCCGTCGTCAGGCCGGCCATGACCGTGGCCAGTGCCAAGATGGTCGTGACGAGGATCTTCTTACGCATGCAACACCCCTTCAGGTGGACGGTAAGGAACTACTCTCGCCCATTCGGGAATCGTCCCTGCCGGTAGCTGATGATGAGTTTTCTGACGAACCAAGCACCGGCAATCAAAACGATTAGGACTACTGCGTGCCATGGCTTGACATCCATAATCCATGCCCCTCTCTAACCAATGCGGTTCTCCGGAGAACCGCATCGGCTGGACTCGATAGACCATACGCCATTCTCGTACCTGAATGCGTGTCGCTTAGCTGACATGCGAATAGCCAAATACGCGACTTCGTTCCGGCGGTCATCCGGCCGCCGTCACAGGCAGGCAGCATACGCAATTCCGTGGCCGTAACCGTGCGCGGCCTCGCTCGTTGCGCCACACGAACGCGCTTCGGGTCAGGGGGAGCCAAGTGTCCGACAAGCAGAACAAGACGGTGATCACCTTCGACCCGCCCGAGAAGGCGGTTGACGTCCAGGTCTGCGACGACGTCCTCGATCTGGACACGCTGCGCGAGCGCCGCCGTAGCACGCCGCCCGGCGAGCACCTGTGGGTGGTCAGCCTGCTGTACCGGATCGAGGACCCGGAGACCGCGCTGGACGACATGACCCTGGGCGCGCACAACCTGGTCGGCGCCCAACCCATCGTCTGCTTGTGGTGCGTGCAGGGGTACAAGACGCCGAACGTGCCGGGGCCCGTATGCACGCCCTGAATACCGTCACCACGTGGTGATCGGCGATGACCGTGCTGCGCTGCCGCGACTGCGACGGCTACATCGAATGGATGATGACCTACCACGGCCGAAAGCTGCCCTTCGGCTACCACCCGATCCCGGTGGCCGAGGACGCCGGCCTCGTCGGCTGGGCGCCCGGCTTCTGGGTGATCCGCGGCCGGCGGCGGGTCGCTATGGCACCCCGGTCTGACTACCCTGAGGTGAAGCAGCGCGCACTGGGCAGAGTCGTCCTGTTGCACGAATGCGCCCGCTTCAAGGCCCGGATCGCGGAGGTGTTGCGTGAAGCCGTCCCGGCAGAATGACGTGTCGCCGGACACCAACCAGCTCTACGCCTGGCTCTCGCGGGACCAGGACGGCGTGGAGGGTCTGGTCACCACGTATCTGGGCGGCGTGCTCATGCCGCTGGTCATGGCCGACGAGCAGCGCGCCCGCGAGTTCGCTTCGATCGCCGCCCAGGCCGCCCGGCTGCGCGGATTCCCGGCCCGGCTGGTCGCGTTCGAACGGTGCGAGGGAGACCTCATGGTCGTCGATGGCAGCGATGCGCCGCGGCAGGCTACCCGCCCGCCCGACGGCACGATTCCCGTCGCTTATCCCGAGCCGGGGTAGTCGTCATGGACACCAAGTTCGTCGAGGCCGGGCACGGCCCGCACGGCGGGAACTGGGGCAAGTTCATGGTCGGCCGGTACACCGATGTCGAACTGGCCGAGCCCGCCCGGTTCCCCGGCTGTGAGCGCGCCCGGCGGCTGGTGAACCTGACCGGACCGGGCCGCCAGGACATCTGGGTGCTGGACCTGCAAACCGGTGAGGGCGCCCGGTTCCCGATCGAGTTCGCCAGCACCACCGACGTGCGCCACCAGCTCAACAAGCACCGCATCCACATCTGCCCGCTCTACGAGCCGTTCCTGGCCTTCCTGTACGGCTACATCGACGCCCACCGGCGCACCTGGTGGGAAGACCTGCCGCGCGTCGTGGAGATGCCCGCGGCGGAGTTCAGGCTGTTCGGGCGCCGCCGGCCCGGCCCCGCGGCGTCGGGGTACCCGGACCAATGAACCAAGCCCGACTGGTCGATCCACACGGGCAGGTGGTTAACCTGGCCCGGTGGATCCGGCTGTGCCAGGCCGCCGGCATCGGTGAGGTCCTCGCCGAGTCCACCGTCCCGCTGCTTGGCGGCGAAGGCGACGTGATCATCCGGACCAAGTGGTTCGGCGTGGTGATCCCGGAATTGGATGTGGGCCCGTTCAGCACGGGCGCCAGGCTGGGCGGCGGCGGAGCCTGGTGGGACCTGGAGCAGTACGACACCGAACAGCAGGCGGTGGCGGGACACACGCGGTGGTCCGTGCGGTTGGCCGGCATCGAGCGCGTCGGTCCGCCGCTGGAGACAGCCGAGCAGGAGGCGCCGTGACCGAGATGATCAGCCGGGTTCCGGCGACCGGGATCTGCCACGTGCACTCGGGCCGGTTCGCCGTGCACCAGCTTGACGGCCGGTTCTACTGCACCGAGTGCTTCGCCCACCGCAGCGAGATCTCCGACCTGCACCCGCACGCCCGCCGCCAGGTCGCCATGCTGCTGCACACGGCCGTCGACCACCTGTTCTACCGGGTCACGGACGCCGATGAGGGCCGCGGCTGCTGCTACCGGTGCTGCGCCCCCTGCTCGGTGATCAAGGAACTGCTCGACTCCGGCGACCTGGACGTGTGGCTGCGGCAGTGGCCCGACGGGCTGGCGTCCGTGTGGTGGGTCGACGAGCGGGTGGACCGGGCCCTGCTCGACCAGGCGTGGTCCGGGATGAGCGAGCGACGCTGCCGCGACGAGCACGGCCTCACCGACTAGCCCGCCCTCTAGCACGCCTGTACGAATGACCGGTAGTCTGGCGGGCATGTCCCGCAGTGACCCGGTCCGCCTCGGCTGGTGGTGGAACGGCTGCTGGGGCACCGCCACCAGCAAGAAGGTCTGGCTCGACCAACTGCCCGACGGCCGGTTCGAGCTGACCTGGTGCGGCGGTGACTGGCGCCCGCCCAATATCCGGGCCGAGCTGAAGACGCTCGACTACAACGGCGAGGAACGCACCGGCCGGCACGTCTACACCGACGCGGCCGGCGTCATCGCCGCGCTCCAGGCCCTGCTCGGTGACCGGGACGGCTGGCAGGAACACCTCTCCGTGTGACCCGCGCGAAAATGGCCCCGACGGGCCGCATGAAATTGCCGCCGGAGGGGCAATGACGTCCGGCAGCCGGACCGGAACGCCGCTCCAGGCGTAAGGAGTGGATGAAGGTCTCTTAGGGGCCGGGACGTGGTACGCCCCGCGTCCCGGCCCGGCACCCTCAGGCCACAACCACACCCGGTGATCATTCGTTGAGCGAGGCGTGCAACTACACGCTGGGGTCCGGCGATGAGCAGGCTGGTGAGCATGCGGGCCGGTGACCTGGTGCCGCGCGATCCGCTCTACCCGGGCGCGCCACTGACCGGTGCGCAGACCCACGGCTGGACCATGTCCGGGCAGCCGCTGGATCACTTCGGCGCGGCCATGCTGCTGGCCGACTTCGACTACCGGCTGGTCGCCCAGACCTGGATGTTCACCCGAACCGGGGTGGAGATCGTCGTCCTGACCGTGTTCCTGGTGGTCGACGTCGAGCACACCGGGACGATGCCGGACCTGTTCGAGACCGTGCTGTACATCGACGGCCGGATGATGAAGGGCCCGGACTTCGTCGCCTCGGTGTTCGGCTACAAGGTCAAGACCGGCACCTGGGACGCGGCGCTGGCCGAACACCTGCGGCACATCGACCTTTTTCGGAACGAGGGGTACCGACTGGGCCTACCCGGTGTCACATCGACCGAGATAGGTTCAATGGGATGTCCCGAGGCAGCGCCGCGGCAACGGCGCGGGTGAGGGGTGGCCGGGACCGTAGGTCTTGGCGGAACCCGGCGCCGGCCACCACCACCCCCTCGGGACTCGTAACACGGAGGAACCAGTGATCCACCCGTGATCCACGCCCTGCTGCGGGGCAGCGACGAAATGCTGCTGGTCTTCGCCGAGCGCGCCGAGGATGACCAGATCGGCCCGTACCAGCAACTGGCCCCGGCCCTGCTGGACAGCGACCAGGTGGTGTGGCTGGCCGAGGAGCCGGCCGGGCTGCGCATGTTCGTCGTCTCGCCGGAGTTCATCCGGGCGCTGGTCGACGGACGCCCCGACGCCGCGAAGGAGCACCTGCGCGCGTCCCTGCGGGATTGCGACGAGCACATGGCCAAACTGGTCGCCGCCCGCAAGGACCTGGTGCAGGGCTGGCGGTGCCGGGTGTGCCGCGCCGACCGCGGCTTCTACCAGATCGGGGTGGCCTTCCGGGAAGCGCGGGCGGCCAACGGTGCGTCCCTGCGGGTCAACCTGAGCTTCTGCAACGACAGCGAGGCGTGCACGGCCGCCGCTGCCGCCTGGGTCGACGGCCAGCCCCTTCCCGGGGGCGGCGCCACGATCGAGGATGCGTTCGACGGGCTGCGCACGGAGTTGGAGGGCTGATGCCCAACCTCGACGCCCCGATCCTCGACGCCCTGATCGACCTGTGCGCCTCGGTCCTGGACTGGGTGCACACCATCGCCCTGGTGATGATCTTTGCCTACCTGTACGCCCGGCGCCGCTACGACCAGCAGATCCGCGACCTGGTCTGCCCGACGTGCGGCATCCGGCGGCGGCACGCGGCTGATCCGCCACCGCCGCCGCCGGTAAAGGAGACATGACCCGCGCACGAGACCACCAGCCGCTGTACGTCCTGACTCGGCACGGGCTGGTCCTGGACCAGCCGATCCAGCTACGCAATCTCGGTCTGACGATGCGCCAGCGCCACGCTCTGACCGACGCCGCCGTGGCGTGGGACTGCCCCGACTGCGGTGTGGAACGCCCGGCCCTGACTGGTGCCTGTCCCCACTGCCCCGAGCTGCGGGCCGCTCCGGACGCGCTCCTGCGGCCCACCCGGTCCTTGGCTAAATCGTCTACGTATGTCCGTATCGCTCGGTAAGGTGCTGATGTCAGACTCAGTGTGATATCGGGGGTACCGAACGTGACCAGGCTCCACCAGATCCTTGCCATCGACAAGACGCTGCGCGGCGACACCGAGAAGGCCGTCACCCTGCTGCACCGCACGCTGGCCAAGGAGCCGCTGCTCAGCGGCATCACCAAGACCTACCGCAAGATCAATGACGAGGATCCCGACCTGCCGGGGGAGTCCAACCTGGTCCAGGTCCGGGCGGCCCAGGTCCTCGACGAGGCCGCCGCCCGGCTGACCCGGCTGTTCGACGTCACCGCGGCCCGGGACTTCACCAACTGCAAGGCCAGAGCCGACATCGTCCTGCGCGACGGCACCGTCCTGGTGGCCGACGTCCCGGCGACCTACCTGCTGTACCTCCAGAAGGCCCTGATCAACGTCGAGACGCTGGTCCGCAAGCTGCCGGTGCTCAGCCCGGAGGAGACGTGGGAGTTCGACCCGGCCACGGACACCTACCGCACCAAGGCGACCACCACCACCCGGGGCAAGAAGATCCCGCGCAACCACGTCAAGGCCAAGGCCACCGACAAGCACCCCGAACAGGTCGAGGTCTACTACGAGGACACCACCGTGGGCTACTGGGACACGGTGAAGTACTCCGGCGCGCTGCCCGCCCAGCGGGTCAACGAGCTGCTCGACCGGGTCATCGATCTGGCCGAGGCGGTCAAGATGGCCCGGGAGACCGCGAACACCGTAGAAATCGACGACCCAAAACCGGGAAAGGTCCTCTTCGACTGGCTTTTCCGGTAAAGTCATAGACGTCCCCGATGGGGGCATGAGCGCAGACTGAGACTGACGACCTCAGCTTCACTCAATCCCGGTCCAGTGCAGGTGCGAGACCTGCCCCCGGCTCCACATGCCGGGGTAGCCCAAAGCAGAGGCGCCGAGGATGCTCAACCTGAGATTCTCGCTCCAACGTCACCGCAACACCTGTCGATCGCCAGGTCGACCGGGCACGCCAACTTCACTGCGATGTCGGTTCGAATCCGGCCGGCGCCTCCAAACCATGGCGCTGTAGGTTAACGGCAAACCACAGTGATCTCAGCCTGAAACGTGTCCTTAAATGTGCTGGTGAGAAGACAGCCATTGGATGCCAATTCCAATATCTCAGGAGGCCGGCGGAAGGGTATCCGCCGGCCTCCGCTATATACCCGCACGGGTGAACAACGGACCGCGGCCACCGGCCGTTGAACCGGCATGACCGGCACCTTCCAGCTCGACCCCAGCAAGATCCGCGACCTCACGCCGGAGGTCATGGACGAGCACGGCCGGCTGCGGATCCTGCCCGCGGCGTACTGGGCCGGCACCACGCCGACCGAACGGATGCTGCTGGGCTACCGCTACGGCTTGTACGGCCTGCCCACCACCGAACTGATCGAGCACCTCACCGGCGTCATCGCCGGCCAGCGCGCCATCGAGATCGGCGCTGGACACGGCGCCCTGGCCGAGGCCCTGGACATCCCGGCCACGGACAACCGCGAGCAGGAGACCCCCGCGTTCCAGCTCATCCTCCAAGCCACCGGCCAGAAGCCGGTGCGCTACGGCCCCAACGTGATCGAGATGCACGCCGGCCAGGCCGTGCGGCGGTTCCGGCCCCAGGTCGTCATCGCCTGCTGGGTCACCCAGCTCTACCGCGACGGCGAGGTCTGGAACCAGGACAGCAAGCTCGACGGGGTGGACGAGGAGGACATCCTGCGGCACTGCGAGACGTACGTCCTGATCGGCAACGAGCTGGTCCACAAAGGCAAGCGGATCTGGTCCCGGCCACACACCATCGAGTACCCGCCCTGGCTGTACTCGCGCGCCATCAACGGCAGCCGGGACTTCATCGCCACCTGGCCCGGCACCGGCGTCGGGCTGGCCTGACCTATAGCAACGCTTGCTATAACGGCTATCGCCACGCCTCGCGGCCGATGAACCGGGCCCAGTCGCCCACGTCGGTGAACCGGGTCTCCCGCAGCCCACCGGGGCTGGCCAGCCCCTGCTGCTCGTACAGCCAGTCCAGCAGGCTGGAACAGATCACGTGCACCGGCGCGCTGTCCGCGCCGAACTCCCGGTAGCGCCGCCACAGGCCCCGCACCATCAGGATCGGCGCCAGCGGCGTCAGCGGCTCCGCGCCCAACGCCACGATCGCCGACCAGTCGTACTCGGTGCCCACCATGGTCTTCGCCCCGGCCACCAGCGCGGCCCGCTGCGCCCCGGTCTTGGGCTGCGCCGCGTTGCTGATCGTGGCCGGGTGCGTCAGGTACTTCTCCGCCTTCTCCCACCCGGTGCCCGAGGGCCGCCCCTCGACCACCCACGCCGTGCCGCCGGCATCGACATGGGAGTACATCGCCACGTGGTTGTGCAGCGACGGCTTGCCCAGCAGCCGGGCCTGCGCCCGGATCCACCACGAGGTGAAGTTGTCGTCGGCGATGACCAGCACGTCACCCGGGCGCACGTCCATGCCCGGACCTATCGGCAAGGCACATGCCAGCAGCCCGCGTCCGCCGCCTGGGAACGGTGAACGCGGGCTGCTGGGCAGCGTGTCGGCTAGCCGGTCGGACCGATCTCCTGGTCGAACAGGGCCCGCGCGCCCTCCCACCGGCCACCGGTCAGCGTCTCCCACGCCTCGATCAGGCCCTGCCGGAAGGCGTCGATCGTCACCAGGCTGTGGGTCGCCGTGATGCGGGCGACGAACTTGTCCAGCGGAGCGCCCACCGGCTCCACCTTGGCCGCTTCCTCGGCGGCGAAGTAGGCGTTCTTGGCCCTCTCGATCTTGTCCTGTAGCTGGGTGCGTACCGCGTCCGCGGTCTGGGCTGTGTTGAGATCTGTCATGGCCAAGACGC
>JACCDR010214742.1_pt1 | contig 13033 bp, 11 predicted proteins | sample 7446431 | NCBI WGS metagenome assembly JACCDR01 (sample SAMN15323443, study PRJNA562643) | freshwater metagenome | isolation source: river surface water | place: USA:Blue River Watershed | collected 2017-08-17
AAGGCCGTGGGCGAATCGACCGAGTTGCCGCTGGCCTACTACCGCAACAACCTCGGCGGCCTGTTCACGGTGTGCGAGGCGCTGCGCGAGCGGCGGATCGGGCGCTTCGTGTTCAGCTCCAGCGCCACCGTGTACGGCGAGCCCGAGCGGCTGCCGCTGGACGAGACGGCACGCGTGGCCGCCACCAACCCCTACGGCCGCACCAAGCTGATGAGCGAGCAGATCCTGGCCGATCTCGCCGCCGCCGACGCGGGCTGGCAGAACGCCGTGCTGCGCTACTTCAACCCCGTGGGCGCGCACGCCAGCGGCCGCATCGGCGAAGACCCCCGCGGCATGCCCAACAACCTGATGCCCTACGTCAGCCAGGTGGCGGTGGGCCGGCGCGAGAAGCTCTCGGTCTGGGGCAAGGACTACGACACACCCGATGGCACGGGGGTGCGCGACTACATCCACGTCTGCGACCTCGCCGAAGGGCATGTCGCCGCCGTGCAACGCCTGCTCGACCAGCCGGGCTCGTTCACCGTCAACCTCGGCACGGGCCGCGGCCACAGCGTGCTGGAAGTCGTGGCCGCCTTTGCCGCCGCCAGCGGCCGCGCGATACCCTACGAGATCCGGCCACGCCGCCCCGGCGACGTGGCCGCCTGCTGGGCCGACCCGACGCGGGCCCGTCACATGCTGGGATGGCAGGCCCGGCGGGATCTGGCCACGATGTGCGCTGACGCATGGCGCTGGCAAGCCCACAACCCGAACGGATACGACGCATGAGCAAGACCCCCGCAACCTCCGTGTGGCCCGTGGTGATGGCCGGTGGCTCCGGCACCCGGCTGTGGCCGCTGTCGCGCAGCGGCTTTCCGAAGCAGTTCCTGGTGCTCGGCGGCGGCACCCTGAGCCTGTTCCAGCAGGCCGTGGGCCGGCTGATGGGCCTGGGCGGCGACGGCGCCTCGGTCGCCGCGCCGGTGATCGTGGGCAACGAGGAGCACCGCTTCATGGTGCTGGACCAGTTGCGCGACATGGGCGTGGAACCCGGCGCCGTGATCCTGGAGCCGGTGGGTCGCAACACCGCACCTGCCGTCACGATGGCGGCACTGCAGGCGCTCGACGGCGGCGCCGACCCGGTGCTCGTGGTGACGCCGGCCGACCAGACCGTCACCGACGAGGCGGCCTTCGGCGCGTCGCTGCGCCGCGCCGTGGCGGCGGCCGCTGAAGGGGCCATCGTGATCCTGGGCATCCAGCCCGACCGGCCCGAAACCGGCTACGGCTACATCCGCGCCGACGGCCCCCAGGTGGCGCAGTTCGTCGAGAAGCCCGACCTGGCCACGGCGCAGAAGTACGTCGCCGCGGGTGGCTACTTCTGGAACGCCGGCATGTTCGTGCTCAAGGCCTCGGTCTGGATGGCGGCGCTGGAGCGCTTCCGGCCCGACATCGCCACGGCCTGCCGCGCCGCCTTTGCGCCGCGGCGCAACGACGGCGTCTTCGTGCGGCCCGACAAGACCGCCTTTGCCGCGGTGCCGTCGGAATCGGTCGACTACGCCGTGATGGAGAAGTGCCCCGGCGTGCTGGACATCCGCATGGAGCCGCTGGCCGCCGGCTGGAACGACCTCGGCGCCTGGGAAGCCGTCTGGCAGGTGGCGCAGAAAGACGCCGCCGGCAACGCGCAGGTGGGTGATGCCATCGTGCAGGACTGCCGCAACACCCTGGTGCAGGCGACGAGCCGGCTGGTCAGCCTGATCGGCCTGGACGACGTCATCGTCGTCGAGACCCCCGACGCGGTGCTTGTCACACGCCGCGAGCGCAGCCAGGACGTCAAGAACGTCGTCAACCGCCTCGGCCGCGAGCAGCGCGGCGAGCATGCGCTGCACCGCAAGGTGCACCGGCCCTGGGGCTGGTACGACAGCATCGACCAGGGCCCGCGCGACCAGGTCAAGCGCATCATGGTCAAGCCGGGTGCCAGCTTGAGCCTGCAGATGCACCACCACCGTGCCGAACACTGGATCGTCGTCACCGGCACGGCCGAGGTGACGGTGGGCGACAAGGTCATCCTGCTGGCCGAGAACCAGAGCACCTACATCCCGCTCGGCGAGAAGCACCGCCTGCGCAACCCGGGCAAGGTGCCGCTGGAGCTGATCGAGGTGCAGTCCGGCAGCTACCTGGGCGAAGACGACATCGTGCGCTTCGAAGACACCTACGGAAGGACGACCTGATGACGATCCTGGTCACCGGCGGAGCCGGCTTCATCGGCAGCAACTTCGTGCTCGACTGGCTCGTGGAGTCCGACGAGACGGTGGTCAACCTCGACGCACTCACCTACGCGGGCAACCTCGAGAACCTGGCCTCGCTGCAGGGCGACGCGCGCCATGTCTTCGTGCATGGCGACATCACCGACCGCGCGCTGATCGACCGCCTGCTGGCCACGCACCGGCCGCGCGCGCTGGTGCACTTCGCGGCCGAGAGCCACGTCGATCGCAGCATCCACGGCCCGGGCGCCTTCATCAAGACCAACGTCGACGGCACCTTCACGCTGCTGGAGGCCGCGCGCACGCACTGGAGCGCGCTGCCCGCCGACGACAAGGCCGCGTTCCGGTTCCTGCACGTGAGCACCGACGAGGTCTACGGCAGCCTCGGCCCCGGTGACCCCGCCTTCACCGAGACCCACCCGTTCGAGCCCAACAGCCCCTACAGCGCCAGCAAGGCCGCCAGCGACCACCTCGTGCGCGCCTGGCACCACACCTACGGCCTGCCGGTGCTCACCACGAACTGCAGCAACAACTACGGGCCGTACCACTTCCCGGAGAAGCTGATCCCGCTGATGATCGTCAACGCACTGGCCGGCAAGCCGCTGCCCGTGTATGGCGACGGCATGCAGATCCGCGACTGGCTGTACGTGAAGGACCACTGCAGCGCCATCCGTGCCGTGCTGGCCGGCGGCCGCCTGGGCGAGACCTACAACGTCGGCGGCTGGAACGAGAAGCCCAACATCGAGATCGTGAAGACCGTGTGCGCGCTGCTCGACGAGCTGCGCCCCGCGGCCGAAGGCCCCTATGCGCGGCTCGTCACCTACGTGAAGGACCGCCCGGGCCACGACCGCCGCTACGCCATCGACGCGCGCAAGATCGAGCGCGAACTGGGCTGGCGACCGGCCGAGACCTTCGACAGCGGCATCCGCAAGACGGTGCAGTGGTACCTGGCACACGCCGACTGGGTGGCACGGGTGCAGAGCGGCAGTTATCGCGACTGGGTGGCCGCCAACTACAGCGCCCGTTGAACCGGAACAAGGGGGCCGACATGAAGATTCTCCTGCTGGGCAAGAACGGCCAGGTCGGCTGGGAACTGCAGCGCTCGCTGTCGGTGCTGGGCGAGGTGGTGGCCTGCGACTTCGACAGCCCGGGCGAGCTGAAGGCCGACTTCAGCCAGCCCGAGTCGTTGGCAGCTTTGGTGGCCCGCGTCGAGCCCGAGGTCATCGTCAACGCCGCGGCCCACACGGCCGTCGACAAGGCCGAGTCCGAGCCCGAACTGGCACGCGCGCTCAACGCCACGGCGCCTGGCGTGCTGGCGCGCGAGGCCCGCCGCCGCAGCATCTGCCTCGTGCACTACAGCACCGACTACGTGTTCGACGGCAGCGGCACCGCGGCGCGCAACGAAGACGCGCCGACCGGCCCGCTCAGCGTCTACGGCCGCACCAAGCTCGAGGGCGAGGAACTCATCCGCGCCAGCGGCTGCCACCACGCCATCCTGCGCACGAGCTGGGTCTATGCCGCGCGCGGCGGCAACTTCGCGCGCACGATGCTCAAGCTGGCTGCCGAGCGCGAGGAACTGAAGGTCATCGCCGACCAGGTGGGCGCGCCCACCGGCGCCGACCTGCTGGCCGACGTGACGGCGCAGCTGCTGCCGCGCCTGTTCGACCACGTCGCGCTGTCGGGCACCTACCACTGCGTGGCCGGCGGCGAGACCAACTGGCACGGCTACGCCACGCACGTCATCGAATGGGCGCGCGCGCGCGGCCATGCCGTCAAGGTGGCGGCCGACCGCATCCACGCCATCCCGACCAGTGCCTACCCCACGCCAGCGCAGCGGCCGCTGAACTCGCGCCTGGTGACGACCAAGCTGCAGCGCACCTTCGGGCTCGTGCTGCCGCCGTGGCAGCGCGGCGTGGAACGCATGCTGAGCGAAGTGCTGGGCTGACCCGGCCACCGGAGGAGAACATGAGCACGACACCCACCCGCAAGGGCATCATCCTCGCCGGCGGCTCCGGCACGCGGCTGCACCCGGCCACGCTGGCGGTGAGCAAGCAGCTGCTGCCGGTGTACGACAAGCCGATGGTGTACTACCCGCTGTCCACGCTGATGCTGGCTGGCATGCGCGACGTGCTCATCATCAGCACGCCGCAGGACACGCCGCGCTTCCAGGCCCTGCTGGGCGACGGCTCCAAGTGGGGCATGAACCTGCAGTACTGCGTGCAGCCGAGTCCTGATGGCCTGGCGCAGGCCTTCATCCTGGGCCGCGATTTCGTCGGCGGCGCGCCGAGCGCGCTGGTGCTGGGCGACAACATCTTCTACGGCCACGACCTGGCGGCGCAGCTGGCTCGCGCCAATGGCCGCGACACCGGGGCCACGGTGTTCGCGTACCACGTGCAGGACCCCGAGCGTTACGGCGTCGTCGAGTTCGATGCCCAGCGCCGCGCGCTCAGCATCGAGGAGAAGCCCAGCAAGCCGAAGAGCAACTACGCCGTCACCGGCCTGTACTTCTACGACGAGCAGGTCTGCGACATCGCGGCGTCCATCAAGCCCAGTGCGCGCGGCGAGCTCGAGATCACCGAGGTCAACGCGCAGTACCTGAAGCGCGGGCAGCTCGAGGTCGAGATCATGGGCCGTGGCTACGCCTGGCTGGACACCGGCACGCACGACAGCCTGCTCGAGGCCGGGCAGTTCATCGCCACGCTCGAGAAGCGCCAGGGCCTGAAGGTGGCCTGCCCCGAGGAGATCGCGTTCCGCGCGGGTTGGATCACGGCGGCGCAGCTGGAGGCGCTGGCCCAGCCGCTGCGCAAGAACGGTTACGGGCAGTACCTGATGCAGATCCTGAACGAGAAGGTGTTCTGACCATGAAGCTGAGCAAGACGCCGCTGCCGGGCGTGGTGATCGTCGAGCCCACCGCCTTCGGCGACGACCGGGGCTGGTTCATGGAGACCTTCAACGAGCCGCGCTGGCTGGCCGCCCTCGAGGCCGCCGGCGAGCCCCTGCCACGCCGCTTCGTGCAGGACAACCACTCGTGCAGCCAGCGCGGCGTGCTGCGCGGCCTGCACTACCAGCTGCACCCCCATGCCCAGGGCAAGCTGGTGCGCGTGGTCAAGGGCCGCGCCTGGGACGTGGCGGTCGACATCCGCCGCAGCTCCGCGCACTTCGGCCAGTGGTTCGGCCTCGAGCTGAACGCCGAGAACCGCCGCCAGCTGTGGATCCCCGAGGGCTTTGCGCACGGCTTCGTGGCCCTCGAAGACGACACCCACTTCCTCTACAAGACCACCGACACCTACGCGAAGGACTGCGAAGGCGCGATCCGCTGGGACGACCCGCAGATCGCCATCGCCTGGCCCGACGCCGGCGCGCCGCGCCTGGCCCCGAAGGACGCCGCCGCTCCGCTGCTGTCCGACGCCCGGGTGTTTGCGTGAAGCCGCACCAGGCCCTCGGGTTGCTGGGGATGTCCGCCTTGCTGCTGGCGGGCTCGCCCACGCTGCGGGCCCAGCCGGCGTCGGCGCCCGCCGCCAGCGCGCCTGCGGACACCGTGGCCACCTTGCGCCAGCGCGGTGTCATCCGGCTGGGCCACCGCGAGGCCGCGCTGCCGTTCTCGTTTGTCGTCGACGGCCGCCCGCGGGGCTATGCCGTCGATCTGTGCCTGCGCCTGGTGGAAGGCCTGCGCAAGCGGCTGGACCTGCCGAATCTGCGGGTCGAGTGGGTCGCGCTTCAGGCCGCCGAGCGCCTGCCGGCCACCACCAGCGGCCGCGTCGACCTGGAATGTGGCAACACCACCGCCAATGCCGAGCGGCGCAAGAGCGTGAGCTTCACGACGCCGATCTTCATCGCCGGAGCCGGCGTGCTGGCCCGGGCCGACGTGCTGGGCGCCGCGGGCACCGAGACCGGCCTGCGCGACCTGCGGGGCCGCCGTGTCGTCGTGGCCAGCGGCACCACGGGCGAGAAGATCCTCAAGCGGGCGAACGAGTCGCTGTTCGGGCTGGAAGGGCTGGTCGTGAAGGACAACGCCGAGGCTTTCGCGGCGCTGGAGTCCGGCCGTGCCGACGCCTGGATCACCGACGACGTGCTGCTGGCCGCCTACCGCGCGCAGGCGCCCGACCCCGCGCGCTACAAGCTGCTGGCCAAGCGCCACACCATCGAACCGCTGGCCCTGATGCACCGCAAGCAGGACCTCGCCTTCGAGCGCGCCGTCGACGCCGAGGTGCAGAAGCTGTTCGCCAGCGGCCAGGTGGAAGAGCTCTACGGGCGCTGGTTCCAGCGCCCGATCGCCCCGCGCAACGTGAACCTCGAACTGGCGCCCAGCCGGCTGCTGAAGGAGATCTTCCGCATGCCGCTGAAGATGCAGCACGAAGTCGACGTCATCGTGCTCTGACGCCGCCCTCGGGCTCGCGCTCAGGTCTGCGCGGCGCGGCCGATGGCGCGGTAGTCGATGCCCAGCATCGCCATCAGCTTGGGGTCATAGAGGTTGCGGCCGTCGAAGATGAGCGGCTGCTTCAGCGTGGCCTTGATGGCGTCGAAGTCCGGGTTGCGGAATTCCTTCCACTCGGTGGCGATCACCAGCGCATCGGCCCCGGCCAGGGCCGCGCTCTGGTTGTCCACGAAGCGCAGGCCCGGCAGGCCTTCCAGCACACGCGCGGCCTCGGGCATGGCCACCGGGTCGTAGGCCTGCACGGCGGCGCCGCGGCGCGTGAGCGCCTCCACGATGACGCGGCTGGGCGCCTCGCGCATGTCGTCGGTGTTGGGCTTGAAGGCCAGGCCCCAGAGGGCGAAGGTGCGGCCGGCGAGGTCGTCGCCGAAGCGCGCCACGATCTTGTTCACCAGCACCTGCTTCTGGCGCTCGTTCACGTCTTCCACGGCCTGCAGGATGGTCAGGTCCATGCCGTTCTCGCGGCCAGTGTGGATGAGGGCCTTCACGTCCTTCGGGAAGCAGCTGCCGCCGTAGCCCGTGCCGGGGTACAGGAAGTGCGTGCCGATGCGCGGATCGGTGCCGATGCCCTTGCGCACGGCCTCGATGTCGGCGCGCACACGCTCGGCCAGCAGCGCCAGCTCGTTCATGAAGCTGATGCGCGTGGCCAGCATCGCATTGGCCGCGTACTTGGTGAACTCGGCGCTCTTGAGGTCCATCACCTGCATGCGGTCGTGGTTGCGCATGAAGGGCGTGTACAGCGAGCGCATCAGCAGCACCGCGCGCTCGTCGTCGGCGCCGATGACGATGCGGTCGGGGCGCATGCAGTCCTCCACGGCTGCGCCTTCCTTCAGGAATTCGGGATTCGACACCACCGCGAACTCGGTGCTGCCCAGGCCGCGGGCGTCCAGTGCCGCCTTCACGGCGGCGCGCACCTTGTCGGCCGTGCCCACCGGCACCGTGCTCTTGTCGACGATGACCTTGTAGTCGGTCATCAGGCGGCCGATGCTGGTGGCGGCAGCGAGCACGTACTGCAGATCGGCCGAGCCGTCTTCATCGGGCGGCGTGCCGACGCCGATGAACTGGATCGTGCCGTGCGCCACGGCAGCCGCCACGTCGGTGGTGAACTGCAGCCGCCCCGCGGCGACGTTGCGCTTGACGATCACATCGAGCCCCGGCTCGTGGATCGGGATGCCGCCTTCGTTGAGGATGCGGATCTTGCGCTCGTCGAGGTCGAGGCACATGACGTGGTTGCCCATCTCCGACAGGCAGGCGCCCGTGACGAGCCCGACGTAACCGGTTCCGACGACCGTGACTTTCATGGTGTGTGCGTGTGTGGCGGCGGGCGAGGCACCCGAAGCCCGCGATTGTCACCGTCGGGGATGACACTCGGCATCGTCGAAGGCCGCGCAGGCCCACGACTTCGCCATGGCGCGAGAATCGTCACGCAAACCCCAGGAGTGCGCCTTGAGCCCGTGCCGGATCTGCGGCGACACCGCCATCGCCGAGACACTCGACGTGCCCGAACTGATGTTCGGCTGGCGCGAGAGCCATCGCTACACCCGCTGCGGCGCCTGCGGCTGCCTGCAGATCGCGACCATCCCCGCCGACATGGCCCGCTACTACGGCGAGGGCTACTACTCGTACGCGCTGCACGCGGCCGGTGGCTGGCGCGGGCGGCTGGCGGCGCTGCGCGACCACCACCTGGTCTTTGGCGGCGGCCTCGTGGGCGCGGCGCTGGCCCGCCTGCAGCCGACTTCGCTGTTCGACAGCCTGGTGCCGTTGCGGCCCTGGCTCAGGCCGGGCCTGCGCGTGCTCGACGTCGGCTGCGGCTCGGGCGGCCTCGTGCAGCGGTTGCGGCGCATCGGCCTCGATGCCCAGGGCGTCGACCCCTTCATCGCGGCCGACATCCTCGACGACGGCCGGCTGCTCGTGCGCCGCGCGCAACTCGACGAGCTCGAGGGGCGCTTCGACCTCATCATGTTCCACCACTCGTTCGAGCACATGCCCGATGCGGCCGGCACGCTGCGGGCTGCGGCGGCGCGGCTCGCGCCCGATGGCCGGCTGCTGGTGCGCGTGCCGCTGTGCTCCAGCGAGGCCTTCGAGCACTACCGCGAGCACTGGGTGCAGCTCGACGCGCCGCGCCACTTCTACCTGCACACCGAGGCCAGCCTGGTGGCGCTGGCGCAGCGCTGCGGCCTGGCCTGCGAGCACGTGCTGTACGACTCCACGGCCTTCCAGTTCTGGGGCAGCGAGCAGTACCGGCAGGGCCTGCCGCTGCGCGACGCCAAGTCGTATGCCGTCGATCCGGCCGCCTCGGCCTTCACGCCAGCGCAGATCGCGGCCTGGGAGGCCCGCTCGCGCGAGCTCAATGCCGCGCATCGCGGCGACCAGGCCGCGTTCTACCTGCGCCTGAGCGCGTAGGCCACCAGCCGTTGCCGCTCGTGCGGCAGCAAGAGGCGCTTCCAGGCCCAGGGGCCCACCAGCAGTGCCGCCGCAGCCAGCAGTGCCAGCGCCGGCAGCCAGCCGCGGCAGGCCAGCGCGGCCCCGAAGAGCAGCGCCATGCCCAGGGCTGGCCGCCACAGCGCGCGCCACGGCCACGGGCCCAGGCGCAGTCCACGCTGCGCCAGCCAGGCCACCGCGAGGCCGTCGAGCACCATGCGCAGGCTGGCCGCCACCGCCGTGCCCTCGATGCCGTAGGCGGACGTGAGTGCCGCCAGCAGGGCCAGGAAGAGCGGCAGCTCCGCCAGGTGCAGCAGCGCCATGTCGCGCGGCTTGCCGGCGGCCTGGATCAGCGTCGCCGGCGCCTGCGCCAGCGTGTTGGCGAACACGCCCAGCGCCAGGATCTGCAGCACCGTCGCGGCCCGCGGACCGATCTCGGGGCCCAGCCACAGCGTCGTCGCCGGCTGGGCCAGCGCCACCACCGCCAGCACCACCGGGAACATCGCCACCGCCAGCCAGCGCAGCAGGTCGCCGGCCGCCTGGCGCGCCTCGGGCGTGCCCGGCTGCACCGCTGTGGCGCCGGGGAACACCGCGTTGACGATGGCATAGGGCAGCACCATCAAGCGGCTCAGCAGGTCGAAGGGCGCGGCATACACGCCGACGTCACGCAAGGGCACGAGGCCCGAGATCAGCAGCCGGTCGAGCTGGCTCAGCAGCGGGCTCACGAGGTTGCTCACGCTCATCCAGCCGCCCAGCTGCAGCAGCTCGCGCAGCGGCTCGCGCTCGGGGCGCAGCGGCCAGGCGCGGAAGGCGCCGTGGCGCCTGGCGGTGGCCGCCAGCGCGCCCGTGCCGATGACCCGCAGCACGAGGATGGCGCCCACCACCGCCGGCAGCGTGGCCCAGCCTTGCCACGCCAGCGCCAGCGGCACGAGGTAGCTGAGGATGCTGAACAGCGCCCGCACCAGGTTCAGCGGCCGGAACGCCTGGTGCGCGTTGAGCACCGCCGAGTAGCCGGCGCTGGCCATCACGAAGGGCAGCGTCGCCGCCAGCCACAGCGTGGCCGGCAGGGCCTCGGTTCGCAGCGCCTCGGGCAGGCTCAGCACGGAGCCCACCAGCCAAGGCGCCAGCGCGGCCAGCACGGCGGCCATCAGCAGGCCCAGCAACCACAGGCACACGAGGCCGGTGCGCCCGCTGGCTGCGGCCCCATCCGCGTCGCCGCGGGCCAGCCGCAGGGACATGGTGCGCACCAGCGCGCGGCCGATGCCCAGGTCGAACAGGCTGGCGTAGCCCACCAGCACCCACACCAGCGCCAGGAATCCGAACCGCTCCAGCCCCAGCAGGCGGATCAGCACCGGGATGGCCAGCACGGCCACCACCAGCGGCAGCACCTGCCCGAGCAGGTTCCAGAAGGTGCCGGACAGGCGGCCGGCCGCCATCAGCCGCCCCGGCGGCCGCAGCCGTGCAAGCTCGGTAAGCGAATGCTGCGGCGGCCTACAGACGCAGCGCCCGCGGCCGAGATCCCGGAAGCCGCCACCCGAGGCGCGCCCGAGGACCCATGGCCTACACTCGCCCGCGGACTCCCCCGCGACCTGCCCGCCCCGCGATGCTGATTCCCTGGCTGTGCCTGCTCGCGGCCTGCGGCGGCGGTGGTGACGGCGACACGGCCACCGCGCCCGACGGCGCCGGTGCGGCCGTGATGACAGCCACCGGCACCGCGCGCACCGCGTCGCCCGCCACCACGGGCAGCCTGGCCGTCGACGACGCCGACTGGACCGAACTGGTGCGCCCCTTCGACACGCTGCACGAGGCCCTGCCCGCGGGCGTGCCGCCCGGCTACGACTGGCGCGAGCGCAGCCGCCGCCACGCCGGCAACACCGTGCCCGCGGGGTTTGCCGCCTACACCGGCTGGGCACAGGCCTTCTGGGCCGCCGGCGCCGCCGTCGGCTCGCAGCGTCTGGAGCTGCGCCAGATGCAGTCGCTCCTGTGCCTGAACACACCTGCCGGCCCGGTGTGGCAGCGCGTGCAGCAGGGCGGCATCGAGGGCGCCTCGTTCCGGGCCGACTTCGCTGGCGACGACAACGTGCCGGCGGAGAAGTCCCTGCCCGACCCGGCGACGCTGCGCGTGGGCTTCGGCGCGCAGCGCGCCTTCCACTTCTGGCCGAAGCAGGGCCGCGTCGCGCTGGCCGGCACGCCGCTGTGCGGCATGCTGGTGATGTTCCAGGCCCGCGCCGTGACACCCGACGGGCAGCCGCTGCCCGCCGGCACCGCGCCGGCGCTGCTGGTGGGCGGTGGCGCCGACTACTGGCGCGACACCACCGTGGCCTGGGACCACTTCCGCACCAACGCGCCCGTGGGCAGCGGGCAATTGCGGCTGGTGCAGGCGCAGTGGCGCTGGTACGGCATGGCCACCGGCGACGCGGCCGCGATGGCGCTGCTGCGGCGCGACGGCTTCATCGAGCGCAGCAACCCCTGAGCGCAGGCTCACCGCGAGGCTCCGGCGCGCGCGCCCGGCACCCAGGCTCCGAGCAGATCGGCATAACGCGCCACCACCGAGGCCTGCGTGAAGGCCCTGGCATGGCGCTCGCGGCTCGAAGCGGCCATGGCCGCCACCTCGTCCGGTGCGCCTTGCAGCCGCGACAGCAGCGCGTCCAGCGTGTCGGCGTCGGTGAAGCGGCGCGCGCCCTCTCCGGCGACCCAGCGGTTGAACGGGTTGTCGTGCACCACCACCGCGTTGCCCGCCGCCAGCGCCTCCACCAGCGACGGGTTGGTGCCGCCGACCCGGTGGCCATGCAGGTACAGCCAGGCGTGCGCACGCAGCTGCTGCACGAGCGGGCGGTCGAAGATGGGCCCGAGGAAGCGCACTTCCGGCCCGGCGGCGGCGTGCACGGCCTGGTGGTAGGGATCACGCTCGTCGTAGCGGCCCAGCACGGCGAGCAGCCGACCCCGCGGCCGCGCCGACCAGCCGCGCACGATCTCGAGGATGGAGTTCTCCGGCTCCGCGCGCGCGATCACCGTGGCGTAGCGCCCGCTCGCCAGCCCCAGGCGCGCCAGCGCCTCGTGCACGGCCGGGTCCTCGCTCGGCCACACGGCATCGGCGCCATAGGGAATGGTGGTCGTGCGCGCACGCACGCCGTGGGGCGCCAGGTGCTCGGCGATCTCGGGATGGTCGGCCACCAGGTGGTCGGCCACGCGGCAGCCGGCCCATTCGTTGAGGCGGAACCACGCGCGCGCGGCACGGCTCCACTTCTCGCGCTTCCACTCGACGCCGTCCATGTTGATGAGGTTGGGCACACCGGCGCGCCGCAGCCGCCACGTGAAGGCCGCCGTGTTGTAGCCCAGCGTGAGGCACACGCCACCGTCACCGCGCCGCGCCTCCGCCAGCGCGTGCGTGATGCAGCGCCAGTCGAAGATCATCGTGCCCGCGTTGCCGCCGCGCGCCACCGGGATGCGCACGCGCTCGACACCGCGCCAGGTGTCGTTGACGATCGGGCCACGGCCGTCTTCCTGGCAGTAGACGACGACGCGCCAGCCGCGTTCCACCAGCGCTGGTGCCAGCGCCTCGGTGAAGGTCTCGAAGCCGCCGTGCGCCGCCGGCACACCGCGGATGCCCAGCACGCGCACCAGCGGCTTCGAGCCGGCCGTCATGCCACGGTCTCCGGCAGCCGCACGCCCAGGCGCGCGTACAGCGCGAGCATGGCCTGCAGGTAGCGCGATCGCGAGAAGCGTTGCTCCACGCGCTCGCGTGCCGCGCGGGCCTGCGCCACCAGCGCGGCGTCGGGCATGGCGGCCACGGCGCGCAGCCGCTCGGCCAGCGCCTCAGCGTCGCCGCTGGGGAACAGCCAGCCGCCCTGCCCGTGCTCGACGATCTCGCCGATGCCGCCGATGTCGGCGCCCACCACCACGGTGCCCAGCGCCATGCTCTCCAGCACGCTCATCGGCGCGTTCT
>JACCDR012654505.1_pt1 | contig 13032 bp, 14 predicted proteins | sample 7446431 | NCBI WGS metagenome assembly JACCDR01 (sample SAMN15323443, study PRJNA562643) | freshwater metagenome | isolation source: river surface water | place: USA:Blue River Watershed | collected 2017-08-17
GTATACTCCACGAGACAAAATAAGAATCACATTACATTACTTGTCGCTCGTGCTGTCAGTGTGCATCGAGTTATCGATGTGCGCTAAGTTGGTATGTGTTGAACTACTGAGTGTTGAACTACTGGGCGTTGGGTTGCTGTGTGTTGAACTACTGGGTGTTGAACTACTGCGAGGTGTTGAGTTATTCTTCAATGGGCTCTTCGCGATACTCGGAGCGCTCTTCGGTAGATCCTTCAATGTGATCTTCGCTGATGAGTTGGATTGTGCTGTTGACCCGCTATCAGTATTGCCTAGATGCTGATCGTGCGATCGCTGACCAGATGTTGATATAGTAGTTGCTTTGATCGTATCACCTGACATAGCTACACCAGGTAGTGTTAAACTGGGCTCAACAACAGTAGCGTTGTCTTGTTTACGTATGATCTTCTCAACGTTGGGTGCTGAGTTCAGCTGGTTGGATATAGTATCGAGCTTAGACATCAACTGTGCCATGTGTGGATCCTGAGTATCTCGTTCTCGCATCATCTTATGATAGTATCTGATGATAGTGTTGAATTGAGATGCAACTGATGGTCCTGCGTTATAGTTGTTGCTCACATCGATGATGAAGTTCTCTAAGATGGTGAAGTTGTCACCTGTCTTCAGGAAATCACGATAGTACATCCCGAAGTTGTCTTTCAACAGCCCAACTGACTCTTTGATCTTCTTGAATGCGTCATTACACCTACTGAGCTCTGGTCGTTTCTTCAGCGCATCGATACCATCCAATAGCAACTTGCTGAATGCTTCAACATCAATATCAGGGCTAGATATGAGCTTGTATATGTCGAAGCTCATGTGAAACAGCTTGTTCAACATCGTCATGATGAACTGTATCGTCGCATGGCGCACATGCATGTCGCAGATGAGGTCCTTGATGTTAAACTTGAATGGTAGTGGATTCCAATCAACACCAGACATGTTGAGTATGAACGTGTGATTGAGTATGGTCTTGTCTTTGTAGTTGTCCTTGTATACGGATAGCTCGTTGCACATTGACGTTATCGATTGTATCATCTCAGAGTTCTTTATGTCCGCGTAGTACTTCGCGAACTTAACTTCCACGTCTGGCGGTAGAGTTGTTGTCTCGCCCGGTATCAACAAGCAATCGAAGTTCTTATTTAGAGTGTAGTGCGCTATGACGCGTTGTATATCGTCAACAACCAGCTCTTCGAACATATGCTTATGCTGTTTAGCCATGTTATCGCAGTATGCACTCAAGCTGTCCTTAGTGATCTTCATTGATGGGTTGATTTGTATGAGATCGCTCGCTAACAAGATCCTGAAGACGCGAATGATGTCGCCACACTGTTGTCGCAGCGATTCATACTTAGGGAACACGATACTGGTATCAGCAGTCTCACCTATCATCTGGCTGAACATCTTAGCTAGTTCGTCATCCTCACCCTTGACTATTACCTTCTTCACTTTCTGCATGTGGATGTGATATACACTAGTTGCGTTCCTCTAAAACGCATAAAGTGGAAGCACGATTACATCACGCAGGTGTATCAACATCAACGTGTCACTCGTGATGTTATGTAGTAAACGCTGCATAGCAAACTGCATAGAACGTTCCATCCAGATGAACACATAGGATACATCCAACTGCACATCGACACAGCTAACCATACATCTAACCACACAGCACATCAACATGCAGTGCATCAACACACAGTGTATTAACATACAGTATCGCACAAAAGATACTGAGATCGTTCGTTCAACATGCGAGGCGCTGATGCTTAGCAGCTAGTTCTAACATCTTGATAGTATCATCTCTATACTGCTTACGATGGTTAGCAGTTGATGATGTGTATAGCCCTTTAGCTGAGTTGAATAGCGATAAGATGAACTCTGATTCACCATTCAGCGCTATGTTCTTCTGTTTGCAGATATCGGTTATGTTCATCTGCAAGAACGCGCTCTCGCTGTTAGGATCTAAGATCTCTTCACTGAACTTAACAATGAAAGGAGCTGATCGACTCAACGCAGCGCAACTGTCCAATTGCAACAACAGAGTGTACCTTCTCATCAGCATGTCAGAATCGCTGATCTCTTTTGGCGTCTTAGCTGAGTTCTGGAGTCTCTTGATGTATGAAAGAGCAACTGTGTTGAACTGCTTAGCTAGTTCTCGATGAGTGTCTTGCATTGTATCAGGACCACTGTATGTCTATAACGTATGACAAGATTGTCGCGCAGAAATATATATGATCAGTTAGACCAATCGCACGATCATCTATATCTTGTCCATCAACGCTGCCATCATTCTAGCATCTAGTGATCCATCATCAGGTGTATATGATATCGGCTGATGAGGTTGGTGCATATCGGGTTGATCGTCAAACTGCATCGCATGTATGTTATCAGTTGCATACGTTTGTTGTTGCATCTGAGGTTGTTGCATTTGCAGATGTTGTTGCGCTTGTGATTGAACAGTCGGTTGTCGTGTCATGATCTCATCTTCATCAACAGGTCGTTCAGGTGCTCTCGCACCTCGAGGTGGTGTAACTCGTTTCTTCAGTTGAATGTGATTCATCTTAGCACCTATGTCTCCCATAGCTGTGTCTTCTGGTTCGCCATCATCGCGAGGTTCGATAGCACCAGTATCTGGGTTCTGACGGAAGAAGAGGTTGAAATACGATTCATCATAACCTGCTCGTTTCTCAGGGACCGCTTGACCAGTGAGATGTTGCGATAACGTATGTTGCACTGCTTTCAAACCTACCAGTTGCTCGTTATCTTCAACTAGTGGTTTGCCATCATCTCCTATGATCACTGGAAAGCGACTTATGTTCTTGTTCTGCAGCCATGTGAGCACATCATCAGTGAGTTGATCTGGATCGACTAAGTTGAAGTGCACATACACGTTGCGCTTATTCAGATCGTCCAATCTATCACTTACGAAAGACAACAGGCGGAAACAGTTACTAGAGGGTTGAACGAGGATCTTATATAACATCTGCAATGAGTGGTACTTACCTCTATATGATATCACTTGACAAAAAGCAAACTGTGTATTCAATCATGATCCCCAAGTGTCTATCTGTTTAGCTATCTCAGATAGTATCTTGATGCGATTCTCAATAGCTGCGTTGATGATCTCGTTCAGATCGTCCGACTTGTTGAGTCTAGCTGAGAGTGTGCACTTCCTGCTCGCGTTATCAACGAGTGGAACGATCGCTGGTATGCTTGGATACACCTCTAGTATACCGCGTTGCATGAGGTTGCCGATCGTATCTGTTTCATTCAAGATGATCAGCTTCGACACGTTGTCCTTAGTTGCAATACCGCTCTTTGAGTATGTTTGTATCGCTCGTAGTCTCTTGATGACACTGTCGCACGTTATCTTCAGTATCTCGATCGGCCCCATCGTTCCATTCGTTTGGAAACGACCCACCCATGATGTGATCTTCGTGTTGGATATATGATCTGTGGTAGTTGACTGTGGATCATACCCTCTAACCAGCGTATCTTGTTTCGGGATGATGGATACATGCACCGCAACTGTGTTGCAAGCGAAGTTATAACCGTAGTCAGCTTTGACTGTGATGTCGCTGATCTTGATGTATCGGTTCTTCTGCAAGCTGCATAGAACGTTACAATCTTCAAATGGTACACCTGTCAGTGGAGTGCCACTACCGAACCGCTTGATCTTGAAGTCAGATGTCTTCACGTATATCAACTCTTGCGTGTTGTTATACTTCTCAAGATAGAACACTGCATCTAGCGGACATGATTGATGAATGGGTATCTGAGCCATACGTTTGACAACCATGTCTCGGATGGTCTCTTCATTGTTGGTATCTATGTTATCGTACTGACAGTTCAGCGATGACACTTTGAGTTCTTCAATCATAGTACGTCTCAGCGCACCTGTGATACTGTTATCAACACCATCTATCTCGAACTCGAAGATACGTTTGTCGAGTATGTCTCCTTGCAGTTTGATGCTCTTGTTGGATATCATCGTTATCGTGATACCACTCACATCCTGCTTCGCGATGTTCGTTACATTCTGCTGCTTCACAACATCGCTCACATCCTGCTTCATAACATCACTTGTGCTATCAGCGACGCTACTAGTTGGCTTCTTAGATGAGCTACTCTTGATAGATGGTTGTTCCATTGCTATAACCAGACTGAGATTCAACTTTATGTTTATAAAAGGATATCCAAGTGCGAGTGTTGATATTAAGATGGCGGGATGAGTATGTAGCGCACTATGAACCCTTCTATCTTGACACACTTGATCATCCGTGAAACGCAAGTAGACCCTAGTCCCATGTTGACATCGTATCTAGCTAACTACAGACTCACACTTGCTATACTGAGTGACAGTGATCTAGAGAGATACGTAGCAGTGAAGATCATACAAACGCACTTCCCATCATTCGTTCCGACTGTTATGAACGATGGTAAGTACAAGCATGCTATCTTGCTGAGATGTCACTCATGGAATGACATACTAGCTATCGGTATCGATCATGGCTATGTTATGAGTGTTGCAGCTGTTGCTGATGAGCGAGATCCGATGAGCACATTCATACAGGGTCTCAAGATCTCTATGTTCGGCGATCGTCATATCACATACGATAGTCAGAAACCTCAATCAGCTATACTCGTAGAGATTGAGAGTAAGATCATATCAACGCTGTTGCTATACTTCCAATACTTGATCAACGCACAGACAAAAACGATGAACTCGTGTGAGCTCATAGAGCTCAATCGTACTTCCAGTTAGTCTTGAATCCATGTCTGATGACTACTTCAAGTTGGTCAATCTCATCCAACCACACCTTTTTGTTGATGAACGTCGTGTTAGTGCCATTCTTCACATACTCAGCAAGATCATCGATCATCTTGCTCAGCTTAGCTTGCTGATCAGCTAGGTTCTCATCAGAGATGTTGCTAACAGTCAAGTTGAGTAGGTAATCATATGTTGCGTTCTCATGAGTGGCTTTGTATCTGATCACATCAGTTGGCATTCGCTTGGGCTTGTCGACTATGTGTTTGTTGAATCTGACGTACTCGGCTTTCGCTAGGTATGTGATCATCACACTCTTCGATCCGCGAGTTACCTTATCAGGATCAGCTATATATCTCACTGTGTTCTGCTGTAGCTCTATCTTCAACTCACGTAGCACTCGCTCTCGATGGAATCGCTTAGCATACAGCTCTTTCCTAGCTGGAAACCAGTGTTGGAACACTTCACAGTATCGTTTGAATGATAGTACTTCCTTGTTGACGCCCATCATGTTGATGTTCGATTTGAGACTAGCTCTCAGCTTCAACAGCTCTGTCATACCATCGTAGTACTCATCGGATGTGTTCAGTACTCTGTCAATCGCACCATCGATGAATGTTATCTCAATGTGAATCGTATCACCGTCAGACTTATCAACTATATCATTCTCAACATCAGCTATCAGATCAGGTGTTGTAGTTAGCTTCTCAGATAGATCTGATAGGTACTTACGAGTCCAAGTACGAAGTGGCAGTTCTGTTATGATGACCTTGTTATCTGAAGCTAGTTCATACACTCCATATGAGCACAATGTACCAGTTATCGCACTGACTGCACCTATCCAGGGATGTGTTGTATGCTCATATGTGCACAATGATAGATCCTCAGTTGAAGAGAACTCAACGCTGTTCCTCAGTATGCATCTGCGAGTCTGTTGTATAACGTCGAATACATCACGCGCCCATATCGTATAAGCCCATCCATGTGATGGCATGTTCATCGATTCTAATCCAGCAGTTGGTATGATCGGTAAGAAGTGCTTGGGCTCGTTGTTCATCTCATCATTGTGGTATTCAAGTAAGCAATGGTCAACTGGTGGATACAGTATCGATACTAATCGTGAGTTGAGCTTGCATTTGATGTATCTAGGCTTACCTGCATCATCTCCGAACCTAGAACCGAACATACTATCTGGCACTATGATCGGTAGTTGTATACCACCTGTGATGATCACTCCCTTACGTACTACACTGTCACATAGCGAATCACCGCCATGATCGTAACCCATAAGCTGCGTGATCGACCCACCTAATCTCTCAACTGAGATGTCCTTGTTCGTTTTGAAGTGTTTGATCACTCCAGCTAGTATCTTACGACTAGATTGATTACAACCATCCATCACGTTTATCAACTTCTGCTCTAGATCGCTCCGCTGGAACATATCAACCTCTGTTCGCAGATGAGCAGAGCATGATATGGTGTGAGTCTTCTCTTGGTTGTTATATGTGTCTATCGACAGCGTATATGGATGTTGACTAAGCACTTCCTTACGAGCGTTCGATACATCACCATAGTAGATATCATATAAGCGATCGCTATCGTCATCTACATTGAATGTGTACACTCTGCTGTTCATATCGTCGAACATCATAGCTGTCTCCTCTTTAGAATGAGTAGCCCAACCCTTGTAGTACTTCGTTTCATACTTGTCGATGTTGATAGTTGTGATCGTGTTGTGGTAATCGACGAGTGACTTGAACGATAGCACTGGTCCGCTCTTGCTCTTGGGATACAGACGTATGATATCAGATTGAAACCATCTAACGAACCCAACATTGTACAGATGTGGCCAGTTGGTCTGAAAGAACGTCATCAGCAGTCCCAGTATCTTACCCTTACCATCGAGGTCTTGATCAGGTGCGATGATCACGTATCCATAGTTCAGTTTGCCTCGCTGCTTATCATAGTTGATATCAGATGGATCATAGCTGTGTTTGTAATCAACACCGAGTATCTGAGTCAGCGCTTGTATGAACTTGTTATCCTCTAGCTGTTTGTTCTGCGATAGCACTCTACCTGATTCAGTCTGATGTATAACGGTCTTTCGCTTCACGTTGATGATGTTACCACCAGTGCTCATTATACCTAGGTACTGAAACCCATTCAGTTGCTTGTTAGCAGATACACCTGTTATGATCTGACTCATAGCAGAATCACCTTCAGTGATGATCAATCCGCATTTGTGTGATTCTGAACCACCAGCAGCTGTTGCTTTCCTGTACTTCTCGTATGTGATCTTCTTCTTACGAGTGACCTTGTTTTGTATCTTCTCTAATAGGATGTCCTTGAGATGATCAGTGATCTCTTTGATGATCTTAGGAGCGATGACATACCCAGCTAACTTGTCATGGTTGATATCGAGTACATCTTTACGTTGGCCGCTCCATGCGATACCATCGAATGGTATCTTCGTGTTCAAGAACAGATACATGTTGTTAGATACGCTATCTGATGATAGCTTGAGGTTCTTATCCTTGCAGATCTTACCCATGTGCTGAATCACACCGTCTATCAGTTGCGATCTGATGTAATCAACGTGCCCACCTTTGCACACAACACCATTCACCTGGGATGTCATTCGCTGTTTACGAGTTGTGTTAGTTAGCACGATGACGATCTCCCATGGATACTTGTATAGCGGGTTAACACTGATATTGGGATATACGACGATCGGTATAGTATGACAACCAGGGAACATCATCGCAGCTAAGTGTTGCATCGATGTGAATGGTATGAGTACATCATTGAAGTACACATCTATCTTGCGTTTCGAGTTGCGAGGTAACAGACTATGCGTATACTTGCAATACAGCGATGCATATACTACACGAGTGCGAACTATGTCAACTAGTGAATCGTATACTATCTTATCGAACTTGTCATACCCGAACCCGCGTTTGTAGAACATCACATCACTCGTAGTTGTCTTATCACCGCAATAGTCAGGCTGGAATCGTATTATCGTATGTTCAACTGCTCTATCTGGTGGTAGATCGCGCATCTTCGTTATCGGTTGCACAGTAGGATCATGAACACCTGACATGTGAGGTTTCCACTTTTGCAAGAAGTACATACCATCACACACGGTCTCTAACAGCGAGTCAGTTGAGAAACACAGCGGTAGCTTACCTCCGATTCCATTCTGGCCTCCTGTTATGCTCTCTGGTGACTTGGTGCGATTGTTAGTTTGATCACGCTCGAATAAGAACGTTGGATTGTACACTATGCGCCCATGTACTCGCGATGCTTCTTCATGTACACTCGTATCAATACCACGACCGTTATTGTATATCCTAACGAGCCCTGTGTCCTCTGTGAAGTTAACCTTGATAACAGTTACGGGGTGTGACGTATCGATCGTGTTGACGAATTGATCAACTGCATTGACGAGTGGTTCGTCTATCATCTTCAGCCACGCAGGTGCATATGTGACCTTCGCATACTCTGATGACCAGACACCATCGTTGTAACGTATAACATGTTCGTTATATGTCATCTGATTGATCGTTCCAGCTGCCCAGTCTTTGTTGACCAGCGCTTCATGTGAGAACGTGTACTTAGCTTGCTTTGGCTTGTTCTCAGTCGATTGCGTGTGAGTAGGTTGTGTATGAGTTGGTTGCATAGTGATGATACGTATTAAACGCTATATGAGTAGTCTAATAGAGATTCAATTTTGACAGCATGCTACGCATCACACGATCGCCAGGTTGTCAAGATCCACTCTTGACAGCAGATGACTTGATACCGATGACAATCCCGTATCTCAGGATGCTCGCAGAACATCAGTTCACGTTATATGATGAGCGCTGTACAGATGACGTGAGTTCAGTTGTTGATGACATGAGTTCAGTTGTCGATGACGTGGTATGCTGGGCTAGCTATGTAGTTGAGATAGGTCACATAGCTCGTGTTGACGTAGATCCGTATCTCGCTCGTCATGGTAATAGAGCTATATATGCGGTGTGTGTCAATCTGCGTGCACTCAAACAGCTGAATACTGAACAGCTGATGTTATGTAATGTCGCTCTGCTGGATCACTTGCTAGATGATGTGGTGCGTCACATAGTTCACTTGATCGTTCGTTTGTGTTGTGAGTGACTTGTGTTATATAGAATGATCATGATCCAATATACAGCAAGCATGATCATCAACGACGGCTGTGGAATGGCGGATCCTATGATCATCAGCAATGGTCAAGTGGATTCAATGATAATGGCACATGATGATTATCCTTTACGAGTGACGATTGCTGAGTTCAAGTTGTACTCTGAAGAGCAGTTTCGTCGCCATGATAGACGTGAGATCAGCTTGTATACAACGATCAACAACGTGATCACTAGATCCGGGTATGTTGGCGAGATATCGTTGATATCACCACACCACGTGGAACCGTATCTGGATAGACATGGCGATAGAGCTATATGTGCAGTGTGCATCGGTGTGTACTTGCTCGATCGATTAGACTACTCACATGCTCTGTTATGTAAGACTGCGTTGTTGTGGTACTTGCACGCAGACATAGTTGATAGCATCATAGCTCTGATGATTGTCGATCTATGCGAATCAGAAGATAGCGATGACTATGAAGATGGTGAAGATCCACTTGATAACGTGTTGTTGGGTTTGTATTAGATACACATGCATGCGTTGGTAACGCGTGATGTCTGCTGGTAGACTTGGTTCCTATGGTAACGCACACAATCGAACAATCGATGAGTTTAAGCAATACTCAGCAGAACAGTTCGAGCAATACGACAGAGGAGAGCTCAGCATGTATTCGACGGTACACGATGTGGTACGATGGACAGAGCGCGTACCTGAACTATACGATGTAACAGTATCTGATGTAAGCCCGTTCTTGGATCGACATGGTGATAGATCTGTATGTGCTATATGTATAGCTCTACCATTGCTCGTTAGGTTAGATACTGAATGTACGATACTACACAAAGCTGCGTTGTTGACATATCTACCAGTTGAAGTTGTTGACATGATCGTTGGGTTGGTGATAGCTGATCTACCGCTACATAAGATGCGAAGGAAGATGATCAACGAAGCTAACAGACGTGCTGACTGATGGTATCAACTGATGCGTGTGACGACAAAATAGAACTCATCATCACATACGATCGCATCGAGCTCAAGTGATATAGCACGTGATCACTTCCCACGCTTGTTCTCCTTTTGTTTCTGATGTATCTCATCGATCAGCTCTTTCATCTCCGAGCTAGGACTACCATCTTTATCCTTTTTGTCCTTCTTGGAGTAGTGTTCACGCGTGTTGTACCACATGATAACGATGATGATTAGCAAGATGGCTACTGCGATCAATGGATACAGGTGAGCGTACATATAAGACGTGACCTGTGATGTTATTGTATCTTCTGATTGTGCTGATGACATCTCTGAACGCTATATACGCAGCGATCAAGTGTTTATAATATGGAGATCACATTTCTCAACACAAAAAGCCCACACATGTTGGACACACGAACTCACAGCATCACAAAATGACCAGCTATCAATGCACGACTGAGCAACAACATCACACTAGCGAACAAGCGTCACTGAGTTAGTATGTGAGCATAGCGAACGAGCATAACTAGTCAGTGAATAAGCATAGCGAGATCATAGCGAGTTGACGAATGTAGTGAATGAGCATAGCGAAATGAACGCGGTTACGTTTGCCCCATCGCTGATAGTACGAGATCAGCATCATCGATCTTAAGTCGTGTTCCACCAGGGATCGCACCTTTGTTAGCCATGTTCTCTTTCGCAACCTTAGACATCCACTCCCACGCATCTTGATTTGCTAGAACATCACCACAACGAGGTTGTGGACCTAACCCCTGTCCTGTTTGTCCGAGCGAGTCTAGTTGTTGTCCGCGTGCGAGTGCTGTTGGATTGAACCCTTCTCTTGGGAACATGTATATGAGAATGAGTATGATCACAACAAACAGAGCTACTGCTAACGGTATGGGACTCATCATCCAGTTCTTGAATTCAGCAAACGACTCTTCCATGTCGATGTATACTCTGCGGGGACAAAAACACAGATAATAATAATGTCTCGTTCATGCCACCCATTGACCACTTCATCAGTGATCGCACATCCATACATTAACGCCCCATCCACGTTTTACTCAACCTATCTTCAGATGCAACTCCTTTCATGTGTTCACCAGGTATACCTGACCCGCTCTGTTTGATCAGCAGTGATCGAGGGTCCAACGACTCCTTGGGTTTAGTGTACCAGTAGTAGATCAAGATGATCACAATGAGTATCGCAACACATATCGACACACATTGCATCATACCCATCTCTGGCTTAGTCGCAGAGTATATATCAAAGTCGTTCTCAATGTTCATGAGACCCTGTAATACTGTTGCGTAGAAAAGATGAATCACAAAAACATATATGATATCACGTCACGATCCTACCGATGCAAGATGGAGTCATTGATAATACCTACCATCAACTCGCATCGTATCTTTATCTCTGACCCTGTGAGATAGCGCTCGCTCTGTCAGCTGAGATGCCCTTGAAGTTCTCGTTTGCAACGTTCTGCATCCAACCCCATGCATCATCTCCTATCGGCACGCGAGTGCTACATCCATAGTTAGGTGAGTGTAGTATCTGATATGCTGCAGATCCAGGTTCACCAGCTTTCGATTGTACGTTTACAGCACCATAGCTGAAGTCAGTCGTATCTTGTACTTGTTGGGCGAATGCTGAACCTGCACGTCCCTGTGGTGCTCGTGCATCAGTTGCGTGTTCCCAGTTGGGTGTGTAATCGTGTTGTTCTAATCCACTCAGCGTCATACCTAGTGTATCGCTCTGTTGTTGCGCAACGAGGGTTGTTGGCATGAACCCTTCTCTGTTGTACCTCACAAGTAAGATGATGATAACGATCACTAGCGCTATTATCAACAGGAACGATGTGATGGGGTATGTTATCACAGTGCTATCTGCCCATGGTTGTAAGATGCTCCTTGCTGAATCCATGTGGATGTATACCAGAGTAGTAAAATTAATAATCGTAAAATAAAGGACAGGGTCCATTAATTATGAACAGCGCACTTCGCTATCATGGTTTCAATGTCGCACTTATGTCTCATCTCATATAAAGTTGAATCTGCATATCACATAGGTATATGAACGATCAAGAGATACTGAACGTTTGCACCAACGCACTCAAGATGCTGAGTATACGAGAGGTGGTCCTGTCGATCAAAACAACAACACCGCACACTATGAGAACCAGCATACTAAACAGCGGTCACGCGACAGTGTTGGGTTCGCGATCTAAGTCAGAATACAGAGCAGATGCGCTGTTCTGCTTAGTTGTATTCAACATGTCTGAACAGATCTCCAATGGTCAGCTGTTCTATAATGTGATACGTGACATCATCAACAAGAACAAACTCAAAGGTGCTAGAGTGGAAATGTGCATCATCTCACCGCAAGGGCTATCTCGCACAGCAGAGAACAAGATACCATCACTAGAAGAGCTCATCGGAGATGCGATCATAGAGCAACATAGCTATCGCATCTTCACAAAAGACGTCACTGAGCATGTATGTGTCCCTCGTCACACTCTGTTGAGTAAGCAAGAAGCAGAATACATATGTGATAGCATGTTCGTCAAGCTAGAAGACCATCCACTCGCATGCAAGGATGACCCACAGATAGTATGGTTAGGTGCTAGACCAGGTTCACTCGTTAGAATCGACGATTGCAGTGAAACAGCAGCTATGCGAGTGGGATACAGATACGTCACTGATCAAATGATGTCATTCTAACCGCTGTTCATCGCATGTACAGCATCGACTACTGTTTGTATATGCTCGTTGATGATATACTCATTGATGATGTGCTAACACCGACGTTACGAGCTGAACGTCATATCTGTGTTTGTATACAGGGCTTCTTTTTCATCATCGCTCGCACCATTGTATCGCCTCACGAACTCAATCACGCGTGCTATCTTAGGTAACATCGGTTGTAGGTATCCCATTTCCTTCTTGATCTTGTGTTCACATGTGCTCAATAGCACCCACGGTAGTATACCCATGTTGAGTTTCGCATGTACCTTACAGTGTTCGATGTACAGATTGATCTGCTCATCGATGATAACACCATCACGTATCTCACTCTTCCACATGCGTATCTTCTTGTCAGTGTA
>JACCDR010815036.1_pt1 | contig 13031 bp, 13 predicted proteins | sample 7446431 | NCBI WGS metagenome assembly JACCDR01 (sample SAMN15323443, study PRJNA562643) | freshwater metagenome | isolation source: river surface water | place: USA:Blue River Watershed | collected 2017-08-17
ACAGGGCCATAACCGAGCTTCAACGCCAAATCGCTTAACTGGCCAAAGTCAGTCTCTTCAAGCTTCTCTGTTTTGTCGTTATCAACATAACCAGCGCCTGTTGGGTAGATGTAATTAAACACGCTCAGACCATATACAAAGTCACCCAGCTCACCGCCGTACCCGGCATACAGGTCATACTCGGTACCGGCAAGAACATCACCCGATGAGCCCCAAATGCCCGCAAAAAAGCCTGCAGTGGAGACGTTCAGATCGCCAAATACGGCTGGAGCACCACTTGGCGCACCCAGGTCATAACCGCGCCACAGGTACATGTTTGAGATACCCACAGACGCGCCAACGTCGATTTCGGCAGAGGCCGGGGCAACAACGGCAGCCGCCATCAGGGCAGCTACGGACGAAGCGAGCAAGGATTGAGTCAATTTCATAATGTCTCTCCACAGTGATTGCAAAATGTTGTTTTAACCACAGCCACGCGATGCGCAACCTAGTGCAGGCTCTTTAGCAGAATGTTTGCCAACTCAATAAATACATTTAAATTCAAAGAGTTAAACAAAAAATCCACCGCGATACCGCAGGCAGCGAATCGCTTTAGGCACCAATACAACGCCATTTTATGCACCGATTTAATGCAATGAGCCATATTGGTGCACACAATGACTGAGGCCGGCACACGGTAAGCCAATCCCGTGACAACTGAAAGGCGCCACAAGACTCGCGAGGCAAAAAAAACGCCTGCAAGGCAGGCGTTTGACGGTCACATGGCGCTGGAATAGGTGTGATGTCGCTATTTTCGATCCAACTCCAGCAATCGAATCCGCGCATCTAACTTTTGAGTGAGCCGCTCCAATTCCTGTATGCGCACCCGCAAGTCCTCTTCTGGTGCAGCTGAACTTGATGAGGCCACCGCCTCAGGTGCGGCTTCTAGCATCTCATTGGCAAGCGGCAAGCGGCGAATATCCAAGCTGCCGTTGCTGCCGGTGAGGCCATTTTTGCCACTGGCTCCGGCACGGCCTTCACCGCCCGACGCCAACCATTGGCCCGCCTCACCTTGCCGACCCGCTGTACCCACGCCCGCAAGACCCGGCTTGCCACCTTGGCCACCCTCACCGCCCGATAAGCGCACCGCAATGCTGTTGGTCAGGTCATCCACCCCCGAGGCCAAACTGTAATGAAAGCGAAAAGCGCCGCCTTTGCCGCCGGCACCCGCATGACCGCCGGCACCCGCATCACCGCCTGGGGCGACACAATCGGGGAAATCCGGCACATTTTGACCGTCGCCGCCATCACCACCGGCACCGCCATCGCCACCGTGTAAATCCACCTTCAAGGTTCCAAACGCTTGAACCCCAAACGACCAGTGCACATCGACACCCGCCTGTCCGTTCTTGCCGGGTTGACCGCTGGCCCCAGCCAAACCTGGCCCACAGTGGCTGGCCTCGCGGTGACTCAAACCATCGCCGCCTTTGGCCCCGGCCGCACCCGCGCCCAAAATGACCACACCATAACCAATGCGTGCCTGCTCAGCTTTGACCACCCATTGCGTCATGCCAGCGGGTAGCTGCACGACCGATTTATCCCCCAATTCAAAATTGACCAGATTGAGCTCGGCCTCGGCTAAGGTCAGGCTGCGCGTCTCGCCGGGAGCCACACGAAAATCTGCCGCCTCCACAGCCGCCAGACTCAGCAGCAGCACCACAGCAACCAGCGCTTGGCCAATCTGAACCACCGCCTTGCGCGGCAAACCCTCTTCGGGATTGTGTTGCATCAACATCACTTTGACTCCACTAGGTAATAACACCCCCAACCGTTGGGGCAGCGAACCTCCAGTATAACTGAGCGCCAAGGCCGCTTAGCCGCTCGCGCCTGTCTGCGCGACGCTCATCACAGGCGAGCTTCGCGGTCATGCCGAGTTCAATGGGATTTTTTAGCCCCGGTTTACTTTGTAATTGATAATCGATATCATTAGCGTCACTATCAATAACTGAGACACCGTCATGCGCTTGCGCCCTCTTTATCTGTACTTACCGCTCGCCATTGGCGCCTGCATTCACTTGGCTGCTTGCAGTCGCGACGCCATCACAACCGACCCCGGCCCCGTCGATACGCGGCCAAGCGTGACCTCCGACGCGGTGCGCGCTCAGCATATTGTCATGGCCCATGCCGTCTACAGCGATGCACTGGTGGCGGCCCAAAATCTGCAGTCGGCCATTGACCGCTTCCTCGCCACACCCAACGAAACCCAGCTGGCCGAGGCCAAAGCCGCCTACAAAACACTGCGGGCGCCTTATCAGCAAAGCGAAATACTGCGCTGGGATACGGACATTACCCTTGCTACCAATACCGGCAATCAGGGCATTGCAAGTGTCGACAACTGGGAGGGCCAGGTAAATGCCTGGCCACTGGATGAGTCCCTGATCGACTATGTCAGCGATGGTCAAGGGGGTTTAAAGCCCGGTTTTATGATCGGCGGTCAACACGAGATCAGTGCCGAACAGCTTATCGCAGCCAATGGTGCCTCAATCAACGGTTTAACCGGTGATGAGGCTGAAGCCAATGTCGCCACAGGTATACACGCCATTGAGTTTTTGTTGTGGGGGCAAGATCTCAATGGGACTGGACCCGGCGCAGGCCAAAGGCCCGCAACCGATTATGACCTGGCGCAATGCAGTCACGACCACTGTGACCGCCGACGCCAGTATCTGAAGGTGGTCACCGATTTGCTCGTGAGCGATCTCACCGAGATGGTCGCGGAATGGCGCCCGGAAGCGGTCAAGAGTAACGGTACGCTTGCGTTTAACTTTTTCCACTCGTCTCAGGGCGTAGATCAGATACTGCTCGCCATTAATAACCTCGCCACCGATGAACTGGCCTCGGCACGCATGGGCTCTGGCCTCGAGCTATTGGACACCGAAGAGGAGCACGACTGCTTCAGCGATCTGAGCCATGTTGCGATCTACCACAATTTCCAAGGCGTTAAAAACGCCTTCTACGGGCACTACATCAGCCCACTGGATGGGCGAAAACTGCAGGGCGCGTCGCTGGGGGATTTGATCAAACAACTCGACCCCGCCACCTTTAACGCCATCGATCAGAAGCTCGTCGCGATTGAAGCGCAAATGGCTGAGCTACTGGCGCTCGGAGAAGCCAACCCGCCCCTGCGATTTGACCAGATCATTGGCGAGGGCAAACTCACCCCACAAGGGCCTCACTACGTCAAAGCTAACCAGACGTCACTCGATCTGATCGCCCTGAGGAGCGACCTCGAACAAGCACGGCTGCTACTGGGTTTAAGTGGCCTGGGTGGCAGTGGCGACGGGGATTAACACAGGATGAGTTTCTCGATGCCACGCATCCCCGCTGGCGGCAGCTTAGTGTCTGCCGCTCTGCTGACCAGCACGCTGATCGCCTGCTCAGATCAAGCCTCTCAAGCCAACAATAGGCCTGCTGTGCCATCGCCTCAAACCGAACACCGTGGCGGCGGTGACACCAGCCTCGCCATTAACACCGCGAGCAGTTTTGAAAAACCGGCTGCCAACCTGACCGACGCCAGCGCCCTGCGCGACTTTAATCTCGGCAACGATTTTTTTAAAAACCCCTGGGTACCCAACCGCGCCAGCACTTCCCTGCGCGATGGTCTCGGGCCTCACTTCAATAACAATGCCTGCCAGGATTGCCACATTCGCGATGGCAAAGGCCATGCGCCAGCCTGGGCAGAAGGCGGGCAGGCGCCGAATGACGGCACCGATTTTGGCAGCCTGCTGATTCGCACCTATAAAAGTGAGATAACGGCCAACACCCGCGCCGAGATGCGAGCGGGGAAGCTCATCAACCAGGGTGACAGCACTGTCGGTGGCCAGCTGCAACACCACGCCAATCCGGATATCAGCCCCGAGGTGGCGCTGCGAGTGTCTTACACCTATTCCGAACTGACGTTAAACGGTGGCGAGGTGGTTCAACTACGCCGACCTCACTGGCATATCACGAGCTTATATACCGGCTACCCGCTCGATGCGGATACGCTGCTATCGCCGCGCCTATCGCCTGCCATGATCGGCTTAGGGCTGCTCGAGCGCATCAGCGAGGCTGACCTGCTCGCGCGTGAAGATGCAGAGGATCGCAACGGGGATGGCATCTCTGGCCGCGCTAACCGCGTGTGGAGTTTGGAAAGCCAAACGGTCACACTGGGCCGCTTTGGCTGGAAAGCGGGGCAACCCAGTGTGCTTGAGCAAACGGCAGGGGCTTTTGCCGGCGACATGGGACTGACCAGCCGCTTGCACCCAGATGAGGGCTGCTTAGCGCATCAAGCAGACTGTTTAGCCGCGCCAACTGGCAATGGCGACAGCACCGAAAGCTATCCCTACGAAGTGGCCGACGCCGTCTTAGACAAGGTCGCCTTTTATGCCGCTCACTTGGCTGTGCCCGAGCGCCGCGCTGCCAAAGACGCGCAGGTGCAGCGCGGCAAACAGGTGTTTTGGGATGCCGGTTGTGAGGCTTGCCACCGTGAAAGCTATTTGACCCCGCCAGATCCAAGCGCGCCCGCGCTCGCCAATCAGCGCATTTACCCCTACACCGATTTACTGCTGCACGATATGGGTGACGATTTGGCCGATGTCACTCAAGCCAACGAGAGTGCCCCCCAAGGGATACTGGCAGAATACAGCGCGAGCGCACAGGAGTGGCGTACACCGCCGCTGTGGGGGATTGGTTTGGTGAAACGGGTCGATCCAACCGCCAGCTTTTTACACGATGGTCGAGCGCAAACGCTGCTGGAGGCGATTGTGTGGCATGGCGGTGAAGCCGCAGCCGCGCGTGACCGGGTGATCAACCTAGCCCCCAGCGACCGCGCCGCGCTCTTGGCGTTTTTACAGGATCTATAGACCCACTCGACGGCGCCTCGGCGCCAGCTGAACACCATACAAAAGCCACAATCCCAGCAGCGCCACGGCGACCAACACCAAAGACACCCGGTGCGCTGCAGCATACTGGAGGGTTTCAACCTGTTGATATAAATGAATGGATAAGACGCGGGTTTCGCCCGGGATATTGCCGCCAATCATCAACACCACGCCAAACTCGCCGACGGTGTGCAAAAACCCGAGCACAGCGGCCGTTGTGATACCGGGCGCCAGCAGTGGCAACAGCAGCCTGCGCCAAATAAACCCGCGACTGGCACCTAAACTGTTGGCAACCTCCAGCGGTGCAAGACCCAGCTGGCGTATCGCCTGGTAGAGCGGCTGCACCACAAATGGCAGCGAATAGATCAAGGACGCGATCACCAGCCCCTCAAACCGAAATAAGACCGACGGTAAACCGGACGCAACAAGCCACTGCCCCAAAACACCACCGGGGCTGAACGCTATCAACAGATAAAATCCCAGCACCGTCGGCGGCAGCACCAAAGGCAAGGCCACCAAAGCCACAACCAGTGGGCGCAAACGCGAGCGCCCGTGCACCAGCCACCAGGCCAGCGGAAACCCAATCAGTAACAGCAACACCGTCACCCATACCGCTAAGGTCAGGGTCAAACGAATGGCGAGCCAGTCCTCCTGCGTCATAGTGATTCTACTGTCATAGCGGTTCTACTCTGGATACCGATGAGTGCGACTCCTCGACGGCGTCTGTATTCCCACGAGAAGCGATGGGGACATAACCCCAGTTCGCGAGCCTCTGCTGAATCGCTTCATCCTGTAAAAAAGCTGCAAAAGCCGCGCAGTAGGCAGGGTAGGCGCAGCGATTCAGAACCAAGCCCGCCTGTTGAATTAACGGCGACTCCTGCCCGAGCCGTCGCGTGTAAAAACCACGGCCTTGGGCATCCGACTCTAAAGACGCCGAAACCAAGGCCACATCTACAGCGCCCACTACCACAAAGTGATAGGTCTTTTGCACGTCATCCCCTAATACCCGCGCTGGGGGTTTAGGCAGTCTGCGCTGACGCAACCAGGCGTCGGCTGCCTGGCCATAGGGGGCAAGTGCTGGGTTGGGTAACGCCAAACGACTGGGCAATCCCTGTGGCGAAGGTGCCTTGCGCGACACCCACAGCAACTGCCCCTGCGCATAGATAAACGGCTTGGCACCGAAATGGGCTTCGGCCAATTGCTGAGGTTTGACCCTATCGGCGGACAAAAACACATCAAAAGGCGCACCCCGCTGAATCTGGGCGGCGAGCAAGCCAGAGGCACCCGTCACCGTTTGCACCTTCACACCGGTTTGCGCCTCAAACTGCGACAGCACCGATTGCAGCGGCAAGGTGAAGTTGGAGGCCACTGCAACGCGCAAGGTGGCCGACGGCGCATCAGCGGCGACGGCTAAATGGGTGCACAGCCATAAAAAGACACCAGCCCAACAGCGCCACGCGACCCTGCACTTAGGCTGTTTGATAGCGCTCATCTAAGGCGGTATAGAGTTGATGCTGAAAGTCTGGATCGCTGCTGTTTAACTGATTTAACAGCTCAGCTAAGTGGGCGTTATCCTCGCGCCCGGCCCAGATTTTGCGGTATTCGCCCGTTTGGTAACCCCGATCCTGGCGAAAGCGATTCAGCACATTTTTGCCGACGTACTGCTCGTACAGTGCCGTAAACGAAAAATCGGCAGCGGCCATCAGGCCGCAAAACCGAATCGCATCAAAGCGTTTTTGGGCAAGGGTGTGAGCAGCGAAGTCTTCTAACAATTCACGAAAATCGCCGCCGACTGAGCCCCGCTCAACCAGGGGCGCGAGGGCCTCGGCAATCTGTTCGGGCGTTTGCCCCTGTTGCAGAAGGTCGCTCAAGCCAAAATGCCAAATATCCACGAGTTCAAGTTGGACTTGGGGCAAGTCAGGTGTTTGTTTTTTCCACCATTTCCAGCCGTAATGGTCCATCAATTCGGCCGATTCAATCCAAATAGCGCGATACCACGCATGGCCACGCGCTCGCCAATCGGCATGAACCTGTGTATTCATGGCCTCTTGCAAGGCGAGCATGGCCAAAAGCGGTTTGTAGGCTGCAAGATCACGGGCAGAATGGGTCATGGCAAAACCTCAAAAGACCGCATTCTACCAGCCCAACCCCCGGTGGCGGCTAGGTCTCTGCAGGCGCTTTGAGCAGCCCCAGGCGCCCGGCCAAGAGCGCCGTAGTGGGGGCCTGAATCAAAATAGTGCCCAGAATAAAAATAAAGGTAATGGCCCCAACCACATTGACACCCGGTACCTGCATCCCCGCCAACATACCCACCAAAGCAGCTGGGATCACGCCGGTTTCGCGCGTCCAGCTCATAAAGAGCAGCTCGCGAAAACTCCAGCGCGCTCGCCTGTCTGGCAGGGCGCACAAAAATACGGTGAGGGGGCGCGCCACAAAAATAAATAGCCCAAGCAGCGCTAAACCCACCCCCAAATAATCCGTCAGCAGCGCAAAATCCACTTGAGAGCCGAGCAAAATAAAAATAAACATGCGCATTAACAGCGCGGTATTGCCCACATAATCCTCGAGGTATTCATGCTCATGGTGGTCGAGCGGCAAGTTGAAGGACTCTTTATTTCCAATAATGACACCACAGGTAAACACCGCCATAAACCCCGAAGCATGCACCGCATCGGCGAGGAGATACACGGTGATGACCGCCAAAATAATCACAAAAGGCGTGGCATCGCGAAAAATGCCCAGCTGTTGGTGCGCCATTAAAAAAGCCGCGCCATAGCCCACCACAGCGCCTAACACAAGCCCGATACCAGCTTCCCAGGCCAGGTCTTTGGCCGCATGGCCCAGATCGAAAGACTCGCCACCCGACATGACGTAAGCCACGACCGCAAAGGTCGCAATCGCGCCCATCGCATCATTGAGGGCTGATTCGCTCATGACCGTTTGCGACACCCGGTCTTTAATGGGGACCTGTTTAAAAATAGGCACCAAGGTGGCCGGGTCCGTCGAGGCTGTCACCGCCGCCAACAGCAAGGCCACCATCAGTGGCAAACCGAGCCAGACTGCGGCCACACTCATGAAGGCGGCCGTAATCAACACACCCACCGTCGAGATCAGGAGCAGCGTGATCCAAATCTCCCGCAACACCGCAAAGCGCAGCGTGGCCCCCCCTTCAAACAGCAAATAACAGGCACCGATCGTGAGTAATAACTGATTCATAGTGCTATCAGCCGGCACATTCAGGACACCGGATACCGCAGGCCCCAGCAGAATGCCGATCACTAAAAACAGGACTATATCGGGTACTTTAATTTTACGAGCGAGAACCCCACCCAGTAACCCACTAAAAATAATGATCCCGACATACATGAGATCTAACTTGGCCACACTCAACGACGACATACCATACCCTACAGATTCATAAAAACAGACAAAATAAAAGGCGCCCCGAAGGGCGCCTCAACACAGCAAAAGGCAGCGATTATAAAGCATCCAGCGCCTGGAGGTGTAAGAAGGACGGCGACGCATGAATGGCCACCGGCTGGTGCAACCGCTGACTGATCTCGTGCACCGAAATCAAGCCGCGAATCTGGTGCGCCTCTTCGTCCACAACCAAACAGTAGTTTTCACCTGATTGTTCAAGACTGTGGAGCAGGTCGCCGATGCTAACTTGTTGCAGCCTGGCATAGGTGATCGCCTTTAACCGCGAGCGCGGTACCATTAAATCCAGCACGCTCACCTCTTGGCGTTTTTCACCCTGTGCAACCCGTTTGAGTAGCGCCTCGTCCACCCGCGTGTCGGCCGCAAACAAACCCACTAAATGCTGCTGCCGATCCACCACCAGCTTGACGTGACTGTGCTCTTGCGCCATCACCTCAAGCGTTTTGGCTGCACTCGCATAAGCATCGATGACGGACGGTAACGCACGTTTGAAGTCTGTCAACAACGACAGCGCTGGCGTGCTCAGATGCCAGTCATCAAACATCACCGGGCTGACTAATTCGTCATTAAAATCCAACGGTTGCAACGAAATTTTACGCATAAAAACCCCCTCGCCCTCATGCAGGGCAATCATTAAAAAATAAAATGATCAATAACACTCACTCAGAATCAAGCAGCAAGTGGCATCGGCGGGGAGCGAGACAGGTGCGTAAAACCCAAAGGCAAGGTTTTAGAGGCGCTATTAAAAACAGCGGGAAAAACACAGTTTGGCGCATCGCAAACACTGCGATTATTCACCCAATAAACAGATAAATCAGGCGATTCGGGATCGGACGTGAGCGGTTTAGGGATGAGCCCAGTCGGCAGATGAAAACGGCTTGTCAGGTTGTGCGAATAAAAAACTGCTGAATCTTCAACCGTATTGTGTGCGGCGAGCGTATTGTGTGCAGCAACCGGCGCCGCACTGCCAAGCAGCAGTGCGTAAAGATAAACAACGCAGGTCAACAACATCATGCTACGCATACAAAATCCGACATCCAGACAGAATTATAATGGGCGCGTTTTTGATCTAGCACAACCCCTGATGCGAATTAAAATGCACTCAGCAAAGCTAGCGCCATCGCCAACAACGGCGTACTGACCTAAGTCGCCAAAGCGGCCAGCGCTTTAGCGCGCGCCTGCGCGTGATCAACTAAGGGTCGCGGGTAATCCTGCCCCAAGGTGACGCCAGCCGCCGCAAGCACTGAAGCAGGCGCCTGCCAGGGTTTGTGAATCCAATCGTTCGGCAAGGCGGCGAGCTGCGGCAAATATCGCCGAATATAATGGCCTTCGCTGTCGAATTTTTCACTTTGGGTGATGGGATTAAAAATGCGGAAATAAGGCGCTGCATCCGCGCCTGTGCCAGCGACCCATTGCCAACCGGCGGTATTATTGGCGATGTCGGCATCCAAGAGCGTATCCCAAAACCACGCTGCCCCCGCCTGCCAGGGCTGCAGCAAATGTTTCGTTAAAAACGAGGCCACCACCATGCGCACCCGATTATGCATCCAGCCCGTTTGCCATAGCTCCTTCATGCCGGCGTCCACTAAGGGATAACCCGTTAGCCCTCGTTGCCAAGCAGCCAACCACGCAGGGTTGGGCTGCCAGCCGTGGTGCGCAAAGCGCGATTGAAAGGGCTGCGTCAGCGTATGCGGGAAGTGCCACAAGATGTAATAACTGAAATCGCGCCAATAGAGTTGGCGCAAAAAAGCGGCGGCCTGCCCCGCTGGAAACCGGTTGATCACCGCATGGTAAAGCGCGCGCGGGCTTATCTCACCAAAACGCAAGTGGGGCGACAAACGCGAGGTGGCCGCGACAGCCGGGAGATCTCGCTGGGCCCCATACTGGGGTAGGGTATCGGCAATTGCTGCCAGCTGCTGCCAAGCACCGGCTTCGCCCGGCACAAAGCCGGCTACCGTGAAACCTGAAGCCCAATTTGGGTGAGTCGGCAGCCATTGCCAGGCATCGAGCTGTTGGCGCCAGCCCGTTTCCTGCCCCACCAAACGCCCGGTTAAAGCAGGACAGGGCTTGGGCACCGATGGCGGGTCTAGCAGCCCATTTTTGTAAAAGGGCGTAAAGACACGAAAGGGTAACGACTGTTGATTCCAGACAGCATCTGGCTCCCGCAACAACTGACCCGCGAATTGTTTGCAGGCTATACCCGCTAAAGCCGCGAGATCGGCGAGCCGTTTTTGCTCGGCGGCCAGCCAAGGCTCATGACTGCGGCTAAAAAAGATCCCTTCGCACTTGGCTGACTGCGCCAAAGTCAACAGGCTTTCAACCGGCCCCTCCAGCAGCTGCAACTCGCCACCTTGCAAGACAATCGCTTCCGCCAATGCCGTAAGACTATGGTGTAACCACCAGCGTGAAGCGCCCTGAGGTTTAGCCGGATTATCCGGCATCCAGAGGTAGGCCAAAAGCACCTGCCCACCACTCGCGAGGGCTGCATTCAACGCGGGGTTATCCTGCAACCGCAAATCAGCGGTCAACCAAACGAGTGTTGTCATAGTCTCTCTCGATACAATAATCCGCCCAGCTATACGCAAAATGACGCCAAAAGTGCCAGCGCACCACCAAAGCCAGTTAGAATCCGTATTTTACCGCGCCGAGGACAGGCCCAATGAAAGACGAATACGAGGCAAAACTGCTAACCCTGTTTGACAAGGTGATCCATCACTGCGCTTTAGTTGTCGCCTTCATCATGGTGTTGGTCATTATCTGGGGGGTGGCCGATATCGTCTATGTACTTTACCAACGACTGATGGCGCCGCCTTTTATGCTGCTGGAAATCAAAGACATTTTCGCCACCTTTGGCGCCTTTATGGCGGTTTTAATTGCCATCGAGATTTATCACAACCTTATTTTGTACACCCAGAAAAAACACAACTACCGATTGGCTGTTGAGATTGTTTTGGCCACAGCCCTTATGGCAGCGGCTCGAAAAGTGATTATCTTTGATTTTTCTCAACTGGATCACAGCTACGTATACGCAACCGCCGCCGTCATTTTAGCATTATCCACTGCCTATTATTTCATTGCCATCCGCAAACCCCTCGCCGAGAATTCGGATGGCGGAAACGCCTAGCGCACCAACACTTGAGATACTCTTTTCAGTCACTAACGCGACACAAAATAATGCACTAATTAAAACGACCTACAGGCAGGTTAATTCCAGCAGAAACCGTATTAACTCCACTTGATACCGCAAAACGAAAATATAAACCGACTCCAAAATACTTCCCGATGGTTGCCGAGGACTCAAATCCAAAACTCGGATCAAAAATAGTTTCTATATCACAAACCTGCAGGGTACTAAAGAACCCTACAGGAGTCTCATCACGGCAATTTTCGCCCCATTCACCGACTTGTAACCCAGGGCCAATAGCAGCACTTACATACCCCCAAGACCAATAGTGATGACTGGAAATCATCACACTATAATCAACCACTGATGGATCTCTACCAATTCCATCCGCATCGACAATCGAATCAAATAAAAATTCTTGATCATATTTATGGTAACTGAAAGAGTAAACTCTATTCCAATGATTGGTTTTGAAATTGATGCCACTACCCAAAAATCCGTACTGAGCTTCGAGCCACGAAAGCTCTTTTTTGTCGACTTGCGCATGAGTAGAAAGAGGGCTTAAAACCAAAAACAGTAATATCATGTAGATCAACATTAAGTTCATGCGATTACGACTCCAAAATCGATTCTATTTCACAGAATTATCCGCGCCAAATGCGCTCAGAAACCCAGTCATTGCGAAAACACTTAACATGCGTAATGACCTGCGGATAAATCCTTCGCGGAAACAGTTGAAAATTGCGTCTGCCCGAAAGGGCACATCAATCTCTTTATGATAATTAACGACACAGATAAATCGTATTTAGATTGATTTCTATTTGCAATCACGAATCAAAAAACTGCAATTGAGTCTGCAAATTCAACTCTTCGAGCGTTATCCAATGGAGGGGGTACTGCCATCAAGTGTCCCGATCGCGCAGCGGCTCGTCTAGACCGATGACTTAGGCCGAGGGATGCATGCCGCGCCCTGGACTCTGATGCATGGCCTGCACGGAGGCATAAGCGACGGGGTTGATGTGATGGGCGCTAGCGGCAACCTCGATACGAGTGCGTTGGGGCAGAAACAAAACAGGCACAGACGACAGCTGTAGCACTTTGCGCGCCACCGAGCCTAATTCAGGCTCCACCCCTTGAGAGTGGCTGGAATGGCGCCCCAAGACGATCACATCCGCTTGGCAGCGTTGCGCTTGATCCACAATGATGCGTGCAGGCGGGCCAGCAAGCACCAATACATCCTGCAAGAATGGCGCAAAGTCGATACCAAATTCATCTTCCAGCAGCCACTCTACCGTCTGCTCTCGAATGCTTGCCAGCATAGCCTCTAAACGACTCGCGACGAATTGCGGCTGGAGGGGGCCTGAGGGCTCAAACAGCGCCTGCATCCACGGCTCAAGCGGAGGAACAACATGCACCATCACCACCTTGGCTGCTTGGCTACGAGCCAGCTGCTCGACATAGGCCAAGTCATAAGCGCTATAAGGGCCTAAATCCGTGGCATACATCAAGGTTCGCAACATGAAAGCCTCAACAACTCAGGCATGAACAAATCAGGCATAAACAAATCAGGC
>JACCDR010758841.1_pt1 | contig 13030 bp, 11 predicted proteins | sample 7446431 | NCBI WGS metagenome assembly JACCDR01 (sample SAMN15323443, study PRJNA562643) | freshwater metagenome | isolation source: river surface water | place: USA:Blue River Watershed | collected 2017-08-17
CGCAAGACTCGTATCTGCTACGATCATGGCCGGGTTGGTTGTCCGATCTGTAGCAAGATCAACGGTGCGAAGTGGTCGGAAGTTAATCTTTCCGAATTCACTGACAAGGATATTCTTGTGATCGACACGCTGTCTCAGCTGGGTAACTCTGCGAAGAACAAGGTTATCCTTTCTGAAATCAGCAAGCCCGGCGGCGAAGAATACAAGCCAACGTTCAACGATTACATGGCACAAGGTACGCAACTGGAAGGCGTGCTCTCGATGATCCAGGTTGCTAATCTGAACATCATCGTTATCAGCCACGAGATTGACGTGGAAAAAGACGAGAAGAAAGAGAAGATCGTACCGACTTCTGGTACTCGTAACTTCTCCAGCACGGTTGCAAAATACTTTGACACGGTTGTGCATTGTGCCATCGTGAACAAGAAACACCGTGCGTTCTCTTCTACTACGTACTCGCCAACGGTACTCACTGGTTCTCGATTGCCGGTGAACCTTGATGAATCGAAGGATGCGGAATTGTCCCTGCTTCCTTTGTTCCAGCGCTCTTGACAGCGCGACGCGGCCGGGTTATACTGGCCATTCCTCTCGACGTTTTCCTCTACGGAGATTTATCTATGGCAAAGATTCCTGTTCATGATCGTGAGCCGAATCCGAAACAGCAGTTTGGTGACAAGAAGATTCCTGTACACCTGTGGCCGTTTGCTGCTACCATTCTGGGCTCGCTCGGATTGTTTGAAGGACTCAGCAAGTACGGTCGCAACAACTGGCGTGCTCAACCTGTTCTGGCAACTACCTATGTTGCAGCAGCAAAGCGCCATTTGGAACTGTACCTGGAAGCAGAAGATTTGGCAGCTGATACCGGCAATGCCCATCTTGGCAATGCTCTCGCTTCGCTGGCAATTCTTGCGGATGCGCAGATGCACGGTACTCTGATCGACGATCGGAACTATGTTCCACCTGCCTCGAAGATGGCTGAGTTTGTTGCAGCTGCGGAAGCGCAGGTTGAAAATCTTCGCAAGAAGTTTGCAGGCCGCAACCCTAAACATTGGGATCGTCGCGACACTGACTGACGAATGAGTCTCTGGTAGCAAGACTTTAAAGAGTTACCAATTTGTGTTTGTTTTGTTTTAACTTTGTTGTCATTTGACACGATTTGTTTTAGGAGATTGATATGTCCGAACTGAAGAACCCCGCTTTCCAAGACTTCGACGCACTGCTGGATGCCAGCATGGACGACATTGCGGACTTGCCTCCGATTGGTGTTCCTCCCACTGGCAGCTACATGCTCGAAGTGACTGCTTCCCGTGAGCAGCCTAAGGAAGGTGGCCACGACTTCATCCAACTGGAATACGAAGTCAAGGAAATCAACGAGCTGAAGTACGAAGAAGAAGCTGGCGATGTGAAAGTCGGCCAGTCGTTCAAGGTGTTCTTCTCTCCTTTCAAGAAGGATGGCACCATCAACGATACCGGCCTCGGTTATCTGAAGCAAGCGCTGGAACCGTTCGCTCAACACTTCGGTGTGAAGGGCATCGGCGAAACCATCGCTGCTACGCAGAAGGTTCTGATCTCTGCTTCCGTCGTGCGCGTGCAAGACAAGAAGGATGAAACCCGCTTCAATGCACGTTTCCGTGACGTCGTGGTCCAGTAAACTACTTCGGTAGTTATAGCCTGCCTTCTTCGGAGGGTGGGCTTTTTCACCAATGGCTCTTGCAAACTTTGCAGGGATCATCGTTGAAAACAACAACGTCAAATAACTCAGTCGTCACAGGAGAGTTCAATGAACATTGGCTGGTTTGCTACGGAGAATGATAAACCGTATGCACAGAAACTCAACAGCTTTATCGGCACGAACAACTTGAAGGTTGCGTGGAAACCGCAAGAGTATTCTGCCACGGTGTATGCAAAGATTCGAGCACTCAATCTCGAAGCTATCATCTGCACCTGTCCGGAGACTCTTGTTGCTTTGCTCAACACGCAGCCTGATTTCCGTCATCCAGTTGACAAGCGCGGCAACAAGAAGAAGCTCTCTCTCGATGACTACGCTGGTTCCTTCTTCTACATTTCCAAAGAAAAATCCGGAGCAGAAAAAGATGTTGCCGTCCTTTGCCTCAATCCGATCGAGCATCTCGTCAAAGTTCCTTCAGCTCCGTTTGTATTCAAGCGGTTTATCTCTAAGATTCTCTCGCCTGATTCGTGGTTTCCGCAGACAAAGTTTACGTGGGAAATCTGGAAGCCTGAACGTTCGGAACATCTTGAGCAATTGCTTGCTTCCGGCATTCTTCTTAGCGTGGACATTGAGACTTACCGAGATGACCCGCTGCGGCGAATTCAGTTTGTGGGTTATTGCGTTCTGCTTCCTGATGGCACTACGCATTCGGTCGTAGTGTACTACAAGGACATGGTTGCACATGAATTCGTGCGCCGTGTCAATGCTAATCCAGTAGCAAAGCTATTTCAGAACGGGCTGTACGACAACGCGTACTTTGCTCGCTTCAACATTCCAGTCCACAACTGGCTGCACGATACGCAGCATATGTTCCATTCGTGGTTCTCTGAACTTCCGAAGCGACTGGACTTCATCACTGCGTTCAACATCCGGGAGATTCGCTACTGGAAGGATGACAACGCTGGCACTGACTACGACAAGATGGAATACAATGCCCGCGATTGCTGGGCTACCATGATGACGTATCTTGCCATGCTTATCAACAAAGATAAGTGGGTGATCCAGAACTATCTCATCGAATTCCCCTTGGTGTTTCCTTGCTTGCACGTGGAGCTGGATGGTCTGCGGATCAACATGGAAACGTTTGAGAAGAACAAGAAGGCAGTCGAAGAGAAGCTGGAGTTGGTTGCCCGTAGACTGCGCCTTTGGTTTGGCGACGCATTCAATCCTCGTTCTCCTGTTCAAGTGAAAGCTGTGCTCAAGGCACTGACTGGAAAAGAGCAAGAGTCCAGCGATGAAAAGACGATGAATGCCATCAAGTCTGCTCACGTGTTCAACGAACTTATCCTTGGTGAAATCATCAAGTATCGTGAATATGCTAAACTTCTCTCGACTTACTTTGTGGCAGACAAGTTCTGGAATGGCCGGCTGCACTACAAGCTTAATCCTGCAGGCACCGATACGGGGCGGCTCGCATCATCTGAAAGTTCTTATTGGTGCGGTTTACAGATCCAGAATATTCCCGGAGGGCCGGACGTCAAGTCTTACGTGGAGGCAGATGACGGCTACGAAATCGCAGAAGCCGACTACGCTCAATCAGAAGCCCGTTGCGTTGGTTATCTTTCTGGCTGCATGTCGCTTATCAACCTCGTGGAATCGGACAAAGACTACCATGCTTGGAACGCACAGTCTTTCTTTGGTATCGCGTACGAGGAAATCTGGGATGTTGCGGCAGGCAAAGCCAAGAACAAAAAGATTCGCGATCTGAGCAAACGCACGAACCACGGCGCAAACTACAACATGGGCGCTAAGGTGATGCTTGAAACCATGGGACCGAAGATGGTAGCAGAAGCTCGTGATCTGTTGAAGCTTCCGAAGAACATGGCATTGCTTGATGTCTGCCAGTTCCTCTTGAATGCGTATGCTAAGACGTATCCAGAAGTCAAGAAGGATTTGTACGATTGGGTTGCACGTACTGTCTCGCTGACGAAGAAGATGGTTTCTCCCCTTGGCTGGACTCGTTACTTCTTCAACGATCCACTCAAGAGCAAGCCAGCTCTCAACGCTGCGATTGCCCATGGTCCGCAGAATCTCTCTGTTGGTATCATCAACGAGGTGTTTTACAGTATTTGGCACCGCACAGTCTACGGAGATCTTCGCGGATTCGTGAGGCTCAAGGCACAGATCCATGACTCTATACTGTTCTGCTACAAAGGCGAGCAGTACGCAGAGCTGGTACGCAAGTCGATGGAGAATCCGAAACAGATTAAAGACATTAAGGGAGTCACGCGAACAATGCTGATTCCTCCTGACCTTTCCTCGGGGAAAAAGGTTTGGTCAGAACTTAAATAACCAGGGAACAACGTGACCACGAATCTCTTTGAAGCGTACCTTAACTATGTAGACCAGACAGAATCGCCGGTGATCTTCCATCGTTGGAGTTTGCTCTCATGCGTGGGTGCTCACTTGGGGAGACAGTACTGGTTTCCTTTCGGCGATTTCCGCATCTTCCCAAATATGTATGTCATGCTGATGGGAGATCCTGGAACTCGGAAGTCAACCGCCATTAAGATGGCTAAACGAATGCTAGGAGAAACAGGCTATGACCACTTCTCTGGAGACAGAACATCCAAGGAAAAGTTCCTCCTCGACCTGGAAGGAATCGAAGATGAGACAGGGAAAATCCGCGATCCTAAAGCTGGGATGGATGCTCTTTTTGGAGACGACATACTTGGGGAACCGAAAGAAGTATTTGTCTGCGCGGATGAATTCAATGACTTTGTGGGAAGCGGGAACATGGAATTCCTGTCTCTGCTTGGAAGTCTCTGGGACTGGGATGACGAATCCAGGCCGTTCAAGCAACGCCTTAAAACAACGCGGTCTGTATCAATTTTTCAGCCCACCATTTCAATTCTCTCCGGTAACACTCATGCCGGATTTGCAGAGGCTTTCCCACCACAGTCCATTGGCCAAGGATTCTTATCTCGACTTCTGCTGGTTTATGGTGAAAGCAGCGGACGACGAATCACGTTTCCTGCTAAACCCGATCCTGAACTCCGGTCGCAAGTTGTGGACTTGCTCAACGGGATTAAGCTCAACGTCCACGGCGAAGCTACGATCACGAAAGACGCAAGAGACGTCCTTGAAATCATTTACCGAAACTTCCAAGGACTTCCGGATTCGCGGTTCCAACATTACTCTACTCGACGATTCACCCATCTGCTCAAACTCTGTCTACTTACCTCGGCCTGTAGATTATCCCCAGAGATAAACAAGGTCGATGTGATCTTTGCCAACACCCTGCTGAGTTTCGTAGAGCATCGGATGCCACAAGCGCTGGGTGAATTTGGTAAAGCAAAACATGCTGACGTTGCTGGAAGATTGCTTGCTGTTCTGAACAGTGCAACTACTCCGATGACGCAGCATGAACTCTGGTCCCATGTGAGTTCTGACTTGGATGGACTGCAAGAACTTAACAAACTCATGCAGAATCTGGTTGGAGCTAACAAGGTGCAATGGGTGACGAACAAGTCTGGACTGAACGGCTATCTCATTAAGAAGAAGCAGCTCAGTAACCAACAACTGTACGTCGATTATTCCCTGTTGAAGGAAGCGAAGATTGTATGACATACGAAGAAACCGACGAGTACCTTGAATGGCAGGCAGCTCTAGGACTTTTGGGAAATCATCTTCCTGAACGTAATCGGTTGTTGCCAGGCGAGACGTATCTTACATTCAACGAACCGTACATCCAAGCATGTGCGGCTACTCCCCCAGAAATGAACTCTCTGGGATTCTACAGCGCAGGATGGGAATTATGACACACGACACGCACAAGTTTAATATCGACGTCAAAGTCGAAACTGCAATCAATGGAGATGACCTGCGGATTGTCACTAGCGTTGGTGATTACGTAACTTACAAAGTTCTGCACATGGAAGATGAAGCTCTGCGTGCAGCACTCATCAAACTTGGCTGGACTCCTCCGAATGGAGGCAAGAAAGCAGATAGCAAGTCAGCCACAGTTTCTCGATACGACGGTGGTTGGTTTTGTTTGGAATGTTTCAGCCACAAGGAAGGAGTTCATTCCGTAACGTGCCAGTATTGGGGCAGAGAGCCATGAACTTTTTCCTCGGCTTTTCTTTCGGCGTCTTGTTGGTCTTTGGCATTGTATTCTACTGGCCGGAGGCTACAGGAAATTACTACGATGGCTGGGTAGCTGGCCAAGAACTCTGCAAGGCGACAGACGAAACGCCCATTAACCAACCTCTGCCATTGGCGGAACAACTCAGGAGAAAGAAATGAAACGAATGGCCCAACGAATCGCTGCAATGAACCGGATGTACAACCTGCCAATCATGGACCGGCCTGGAATTCCAGCTGATCTTCAGTCTGGTTCTGATCTGGCCCGTCGCATCGAAAATTTCCAAGTCACGCTGACGGAAGAGCTGGATGAAGGCGACGACTTGATTGGGCTCATTGAAGGATTCTCCAAGGAATCCATTGATGATCCGGAGTCTCAGCTCGACATACTCGTGCATCTTGCAGATTGGCTCTGCGATCTGATCGTGTACTGCATGAGCGAAGCAGCTAAGTTTGGAATTCCGGTGGAAGATGTACTCCACATCATCATGGATTCCAACGAAAGCAAGCTCGGCGAAGATGGTAAGCCCATCCACAACGAGCATGGCAAATTCATGAAGGGCCCCAACTACTGGAAACCCGAGCCGAAAATCCGGGAACTGCTGGAAGTAAAGATTCTGGAATATAATCGTGACCGGGATGCAGCTCAAGCTCCGCTGGAGTTCCCGGAAATCAAGATGCCGGAACCGCCAGTTACTCTGGATGCACCGCTTGACTTGGTGACAAAAGCTACGCACCGCGAACAGCTGGCCATGGAGCTGGAAGCTGAACTAAAGGCCGACTATCATGCCGGCATGAACTACGCTTCCTTGAAGAAGGAAACAATCGAGAAGCTGATCGAGGAGCTGCGGAAATGAAATACCGCTACTACATTTCTGACCCTTTCTACGGTGGAATGACTGGCACCAATGACGAAAAAACCGCGCGTTATTATGCCAGCTCCGACGATTACTTTGTGGTGGACACAGAGACTGGAGTGCAATTAGCTTGCTCAGACAGTATCGACGATCTTGAAGTTCCAGAAGCTAAGCCAAGTGAACTGTGAAAGGAAGATCATGTGCGATTCAAGTGAGGTTGGTGCTATCCTATTTTGGGTAGTCATCGCAGCCGTAATTATCATCTATGCCGCCGCTGATGCCTTTAAGCGGTAAAGAAAATCCCCCAAGGACTCAACATCCAAGGGGGATTTTTTACGTCTGTACTATTCTGATTGCTTACTCGCTATCAGGTGTACCATCCAGCAGGTTTCGATAGTCTGGCAACATTTCGCCGCCCATCAAATCCATCATCTTCCGACCAGTCGAACTGTTAACTTTCATCATCGTCTGATTGACGATAGACTGGTTTGCGTCACGATACGCACGCTGCATGAATTGGGAGAAATTCTCAATCCGTCCACCGCTGCGAGCATAACGAATCATGAAGTCCTCAACCTCTTCCTTGGTTGGTTCCTCATTGTTATACATCTTCGACTTCACAATCGAGCCAAGTCGTTCGATGCGCTGCTTGTCCAGTGCTTCGTAAGTCTTGTTACGGTACATCTGGTTCAGAGCAACTGCTTCATCCATTGGCCGTGCGCCCATGAGTCTGCTAACTCCCCCGTAGTCAATCATCCGGTTCTTCAGACTGCCAAGGAAAGTAGTAGTTTCGAGTTCGCTTGCCGCAGAAATCAACGTGCCCTTGCTCGTGGTAGATTGTCCTCCCATCACCTGAGCCAATCCAGCAAGTGGACGATTCAGTCCTTGATGTTCCAGCCCTTGCAACATTGCATCACTCAAGTCTGCTCCACCAGCTGCTTGCTTACCGAAGTTCCAGATAGTAGTTGCTGCTTTGATGCTGGCTTGCACCACTGGAATGTCCATCGGATTGTTTGGCAGAATGGTGAGGTGTCGAGGATTAATATCCCCACGAGTATACAAGGCAGGACTGGCACCAGAGAACAGCGGGAATGCCGAGGCCGTACCATACAGCAACCAGTCTCCAACTTCCTTGTTAAACTTGGGAAGGACGCTGTACAGATCCTTATGCTCTGGGTTGTTGGAGATTGCAGATCCAATGATGTGCGTGTTGATTGCATCGAAGAAAGGCAACCCGTTGAACCCGAAGATAGTAGACTGCAATCCACCAAAGACTGCGAGCGTCTTCTTATCTCCTGCTTCCATGTGACGATGCAGCTGTTGCAACACGTTGAATGCGTACGTCTGGAAGAGAGACACAGCACCGCCCGTAGTTCCCTGGAAAATCAGGGGCCGCTGGTTGGTTACATAGTTTCCTTGGACGCGATTCACGAATGTGCCGATGTACGCATCCTGCTCACGAGCAGTCATGCGACCAGCATCTACGAGAGGCTGCGTAAGTTTGTCCATCACCCGTGCGGAGACAAAGCGAGTAAACTCCTCGGAGAAGTTATTCCCCGTGATTGTCGCTGCCTTTTCCACACCTGCATCGATGCGAGCCATCCACTTGTCCACGCCGAGCGCTGGATCAAAAGACAGCTCGTCCAGCATCTCATGGTACTTCTGCCCAATGCCCTTGATAGCTCCAATGTTGCGGTACCGGGAAAGTAGTGCATCCTTCTCCGGACCAAAGAAGTCAGAAACGCTACCAATGGTGAGTCGCGTAGTCGAGGGAACACGGAAACCTTGGCCCGGGACAGCCTCACTCGTAAGCTCTACCAGTTTCCCAGCAAGCTCGGAGTTCTTTCCAATCAATCCCTTAATAGATTGCATTTCCGTCCCCAGCATGATCGGTGTGGAAATCATGTTGAGCAGGGAGTTTGCAAAATCCAGCCGCAGTGTGACAGTAGCCAGGGCGGCGTTTGCTTTCTGGATACCTGCACGAATCAAGTTCCGAGGATACCGCTCATTCGCAGCTACGTAAGTTTCGTAGTCCTTGAAGGGCGCGCCAAGTCCGTAGCGTTTGGAGATTTCGTTGACTTCCTCGTATGCGAGCTGCCTCTTGCCTGGATCTTTTTCCATACGTGCAGCAGCGAACGCTTTCTCGTAGGCTTCTCCTGCTTTGAGACCCAGCTTGTCTACAAATTCATTGAGCGAATCGAGAAGAGGAACTTCTTGCTGTTTGGAAATATTGAGCGCAGTCTTGATATAGTCGCCAAATGGGTCAGCAACAGACTTCTTGAACTTGCTGCCAGTTCCACGGATGACAGACTCTGCTTCACGACGATACGTGTCAGATAGGAATTGCAGCTCGCTGAAAAACTGGCGGGAGTTAACCTGCACAGCTTCTCGCACCAGCTTCTCTTCCTGCCGAGCATGAAACTGGAGCCAGTCAGTCATCACATTTTCCAGCCGAGTTTCTGGGAAGAAGTCAGCCAGCACACCAGTGCGTACCATCTCGCTGTTAACGCGAGCTTGATTCAGAGTCTCTCCGTACTCGTACTCTCCGCGAGCCTTGAAGAAGTTCTCCGTATCAGACTTGAAGAACACATCGAACTTGTCGGTGTCTACCTTGCTGGCAAGCATCCGGAGTTGTTCTTCGCTCTTCGCCGTGATCATGGTAGTAGCAGAAGCCACACCAATCTTTTCTTTCGTCTTGACAAACGCGTGGTATGGATAGCGGACAGTATCAATAGGAGGTGCGTAGATCGGAGTACGATCACCAAGTTCCATCGTCAGTCCGGCTGCCCGTCGCAGCGTTGCCAGCTTATCTTGGCGGGTCATGTTGATAGCGCTACTTTCACGCAAGAAGTTAGCAACTGCCTCAGACTGTACGCGGAAAGAGAGCGGAGTTTGCGAGCCGGGTTGGAGTGCAGCGAGCGCAGCCTCCGTAGAGACTTTGTTGCGAACTGCGTAGTCGGTAACTTCCTTGCTGATGAGCAGCTGAGGATCAAGATCGTCGAAGTACATTGTAGAAGGATTTTTCCGCAGTGCAGTCGTCACAACTCCCAGCTCGGTTTGAGCAGCAGGAGTTTCCTTGATTGCATTGATGAGAGGTGCGAGAGATTCGATGACAGCATCACGACGACGCTGCACAATCAAACCAACCGCGCGACCAGTTTGCTCAACTGCAATCCCAGCACGATCACCGTAGTTTGCATTGGTTGCAGTCCACGTACCAGCACCTGCTCCTTCGATAGAAGTTTCACGACCGAGTCGATCCAGGTCAGGAATCAGCGCAAAGTCATCTTCAAGAACAGCAGCCGCAGCTGTCTTGTTAACGCGCCCACGAATCTCCACTTGATAAGCTTTCGTGAGTTCCTTCACTACCAGATTCTGCGGTCCCATGTTTATGTTGTACGCAGCTTCCGGGGTCAGCTTGCCATTCGCAGGAGTAAGGTCCCACTCGATCATCACAGTCTTAGGCTTCAGCGCAGACGCCGTAGAAAGAATCTCACCGACTTCCTTGCCAACAGGCGCAGGTGTGAAGTTCCGAGCAATCGCAGCTTCTACCCAATCCACCGTAGTGTTCAAGTGCGCCGCCATCGCACGAGTATCTGGAACTGAGCCCATGGTTTCAATATCCCACGACCCGAGCCGATCTTCCAACAGATCGAGGCGGCGCATGGCTACATAGTCAGAAAGGGATGCACCGAGTTCTTCAACTGGCACCAGCTCATCGCCGACCTTGAACTTGATACGAGACAGAGTTCCTTCGGTCAGCGTTCCTTCCAATTCTGCGAGTCGCTGCATCAAGGGAAGATCTTCCACATCCAGCCCTTGCTTAGCCAGTTTCATGATCTGGCCGATTTCCAGTTTACTTGCCCATGCCCACCGAGCAGAAGCTTCCAATGCGGGGCGAGCAAGATCAAACGCCTCAGATGCTGCCATCTGATACGTCTTTTTGCCAGTGGAAATGAAATCATCACCATGCACGACAGCTTGCTTCGTGATAGTGTCACCGAAGAGGATCGTAGTTTCTGGCATGATGGTACCAGTTTCCACATCCATGAACTTCTTCACCACGAATGGATTGTTCTGCACCCGCTTGATGTTCTCAGAATACGGGTTGACGCGCAATCCACCATCAGGAAGTCGCAGCAAGTCCATCTTGTGATTGCGGAATGCTTCCTTCGCAGTGAGTTCTGGGAGCTCGTCAAGATTGGCAATCACCAGATCACTTGCCTCGATTCCCTCGTTCAGCATGTACGCAGATTTGTTCTTCGCGTTCATCGGATTGGTAGTGAACGAACCACCGCTCCACTTTTCCAGCGGGTCCTTGCTGCCAGAAGTAGGATGCAGAGTAGCGTAGAACTTGCGAGAATCGAAAGCAATCTGCGCCTCGTCCAGATGCGAGACTTTCTTCACATTCTGCAGATAGCCAGACAGCACGTTGATAACTTCGTCAGGGTCCATGCCGGCTGCTTTTGCAGCTTCCGCACCACGCTTCACGAAATCGAAGTACGTCTGGCCGACGGTAGCATTACCATCAGCGAGCTCAGTAAACTGGATAGCCAGCTTGTCTTCTGCTACTTTCTTTGCCCGCTCGCGAGCAGTTCGCATGGCTTCCGAGACTGGCAGATCAACGGTGCCACCGGAGTAATCGAACTTGATGGTGCCAGGACCCTCGCCAAGTTTTGCGATAGATTCTGCAAAGCCAAGCAGCTCCGTACCTTTCGTAAGGCCGAGACCCTCGTGAGAAAAGACGGTATCAACCGCCCGCATCTCATCTTGAATCTTGCTGCTCGCTTGTTTCAGAATGCCCTTTGCACCGATGCTGCCAAGAGCGCCGCCAATACCACCAGAAAGTAATACACCAATGCCAAAATTTTGGATGAAGTCGCCATACGTGTCTTTGTCAAATACAGGGGAATCGTTGAGAGTTGCAAGAACCGCAGCTTCGGAAGCAATACCAAGCAGCGCTTGATCCGCAACTTCCCAACCCAGTTGTTTCCGCCGCGCAGCAGAACTCACCAACGAGCGGATCGTACCACCGTCCTTGCCAACTTCCATCAGTGCTTGCTTCATGGCAGCTTCACGACGCGAGGATGCGAAATTCAGCGCACGCCCCACAGCACCAACAGTATTGCCGCTACGGGCAAGCTGCAAAGCTTTCATTCCCAGCCCACCAGGAACAATAGCGCTGCCGAAGAAACCAACCAAGTCCACAGCACTCTTGTTCTCAGCGTAATACTGGCCGGCAGCTTCGTCATAATTACGAACAGCTTCCTCGATATCGTAATCTTCCGCAGACGTCATGCCAAAGAAGCGGCCGTAGTCGAGGAAAGTATTAGCAAACCCGAGAGTACCGGAGATTGCAGCCGCAGGAATACCCTGCGTGAATGCAGCTCCGATGCGAGAAATCGTACTGGACTGGAGGTCCGTAGTTTCATCGCCGAGAATGATGGGATGTTGGTAAAGATCGTCAGACATAAAGTTCCTTTGGCACCATCGCGCCGTTTGGAGGTTGAGGGAAATTACTTAGTACCGATTCCGAATACGTTCTGCGCTCCGAATTTCTGCAGATAATCGAGACGACCAACGCTGTACAGAGTCAGGGCTTTCTCGACACTTGCAGGATTCATGAAGTCAACACGAAGAGTATCTGTCCCAAAGCCCTTTGCAGGAACTTCGACAGCCGCTGCGTAGCTTGTCTGCTTCGGGAGACCGAACACTGTGCTGGTTCCATACGCGTCGTCAGCATACAATGTTGCAAACTTGTAGTAGCCAGCGATCTGAGCAGCAGCCGCTTGGGGAGTAACTTGGCGAGACTTCACCAACTCACCGACAATGCGGAAAGCTTCTTGTTCGTCAGCTCCTTTGAGGTTGCCACCATTGCCCTTGGTTTGAGCAACAGTCTTCACAGCTTCCAAGAAGACGTTGTTCTCCAGCACACCAGTGCCAAGCCCAGCTTCCGCAGACTTCAGCATGATCGCATGAGGGGCGCGATACGGATTGAACGTAGTGTCAAAGACTGGAGAAGTCAGTGTAGTTCCGCCTTCTTTCCGGAGACTTGAAGCCGCGACAATTTGTTGTTCGTACGAATTCGGAGCTTCTTTCGCAAGTGTCTTCTGATCAGGAATCTTTCCAGTTGCTGGATCGCGACGATTCAGGCGAACCATCTGATCCTGCACACCACGCCCCATCTCACGGATAGCGAGAGCCAAGTGCGGACGATTCTGAGTCAAGAAGTTAAGATCAGCATTGCTGCCAACAAACTGCAAAGCTTCTCCGAAATTGCTGCCGAACATACCAGAGGTTGCAACTTGGCCCCAAGCAGTTCGCTTAGCAGGATCACGGATCACATTCTGCAAACTTTCCA
>JACCDR011794052.1_pt1 | contig 13030 bp, 3 predicted proteins | sample 7446431 | NCBI WGS metagenome assembly JACCDR01 (sample SAMN15323443, study PRJNA562643) | freshwater metagenome | isolation source: river surface water | place: USA:Blue River Watershed | collected 2017-08-17
TCTTTAATTTTGCTATCTTGGGCGAAGAGTCTTTTATAGACTTTAGTTCTTGCATGATTTGTTTGTTTAGAGACTACAAATATGCAAGAACTTTTTTTATCTCTTTTGGACAACCTACCCTACAGGTGTTAAATTTGTACCTTTTTGAATTTCTTCGGTTTTTCACCTACCTCAGCTTCGGCGGTTTCCAGTTCAGGTTTAGTAGCCTGACGGGTTGTGATGATGTGCGTGGCCAAGGCTTCGATGGTGTCATAGACGAAAATATCGGACATTTTAATGGCTCCAGGCAGTTGCTCCTGAATGCGACGAAAGAAACGGGCGGCAGTAAGTGAGTTGCCTCCAATTTCAAAGAAATGATCCCGGATACCAATCGGTGTCTGTTGCAGTAATTCTTCCAGAATGGTAACAAGTATTGTTTCCACCTCGTTGCCAGGAGCTACATAGGCAGTTTGGGCAGACAGACTGGCCATATCCGGATCAGGCAAGGCTTTTCGGTCAATTTTGCCGCTGGTATTTAACGGAAATGAGTCTATCGGAACCAAAAATGTGGGTAGCATGTAATGCGGCAGCCGAGTTCCTAGCCAGATACGCAACGCTGATAAGTCGGGAAGTTGGGTATGGGTAAAATAGGCCGCCAGATAGGCTTCTCCCGCAGCATTGGTACGTGCCATCACCAAGGTATCTTCAATCATCGGATGTTGCAGCAGTACGTGTTCCACTTCGCCTGTTTCAATCCGGAATCCTCTGATTTTAACCTGAAAATCGTTTCGTCCGATGTATTCCAACGTACCCTCAGGCAGCCAGCGACCCAGGTCGCCGGTTCGGTAGAGGCGTTCACCAGGTTTGAATGGATTCTCAATAAATCGTTCGGCAGTTAGTTCGGGACGGTTCAAGTACCCCCGCGACACACCTACACCACCCATATACAATTCACCTGGTACACCGACAGGTACTAGCTCCTGCTGGGCATCTAGCACATAGATTTCGGTGTTTGACAACGGTTTTCCAATGCTCTGACTGCTGCTGCGGCGTTCATTGACCCGTTCAAAGGTTGAGTTGACGGTGCATTCGGTGATGCCATACACGTTAATCAGCTGACTGTCTGGGCCGAATATTGCCTCATAGTCTCGTCCGGTTTCTTCCCGCAAGGCTTCTCCGCCTACCAATGTATAGCGAAGGGGAGGGCGTTCGGTACGGGTTTTCAGGGCATCCAGCACCAGTGTCAGGAATGACGGCGTAATATCTATGACTTCTACTTGGTAGTGAATCAGGGCTTCAATATACAGGTTTGGGTCGCGGCGGATGACTTCTGGAATGATGACCAGCCGAGAGCCGTTCAGCAGCGGTGCAAAGAGTTGCTGTACGGAGGCATCAAAGTTGATCGAAGCCGTCAGCAATGCCGTTAAGGGCTGGCTATGTGGCATGTAAATCAGTTCCCCCAGCCATGCCGACAAGTTCACCACCGACCGATGTTCAACTTCCACACCTTTGGGCTGCCCAGTGGAACCAGAAGTATAGATAACGTAACAGGCCTCTACGACCCCACCCCGACCCTCCCCGAAAGGGAGGGAGAACAAATGGGCTGCCGAACTTTCGTTCGGTTCGCCTTTGGAGAAGCCGTGGTCTAACTCCCCCTCCTCAGGAGGCGACCCAAACGAGAGTTTGGGGGCGAGCCTGTGCGGCTGGGGGGAGGCCGGAAGGGGGAGGCCACTATCCTGCCACATATACTCAATCCGGTTTTGGGGTTGTTCGGGGTCAATGGGCACGTAGGCAGCTCCGGTTTTCAGGATTCCCCAGAGGTTGATAATCATCTGATCGGAACGGGGCATCATCAACGGTAGACGGTCTCCAGGCTGAATGGCATAGGTATTTTTTAGATCCTCTGCTATTTGATTGGATGCTTCGTCTAGTTGGCGGTAGGTCCAGGTACGGTCTTCGAACACCAAAGCTATGGCATCTGGAGTACGGTGTACTTGTTCGGCAAACAAATCTACAACGGTCTGATTGGCAGGAAAATACGCCTGTGTGGCATTGAAGCCGTGCAACAGCCGATTAATTTCGGGTTCAGACAGGTACGTCAAACGACCCAGGGCAGCATCGGGTTCGGTTACTAGTTTTTCTAACAAACGGCTATAATGGGTGGCCAAACGTTCCATCCAGTTTCTGGAATACATGTCGGTATTAAATTCCAGATTCAAGACCAGTTGCGAGTGGTGGGTTTCGGCAAAGCGGAACGAAATGTCAAACTTACTGACCGCATAATCGGCATGGCAGGGTTCAATAGCTAGTCCGGCCATGTCGGAAGGGGCATGATGGAACATGTCCACATTGACTAGCTCAACAAGGATGTCAAACAAGGGAAAACGACTCACATCCCGCACCAGATTCAGTTCGTCTATGAGTCGGTCAAAGGGATATTCTTGGTTTTCAAATCCATCCACAGTGGTTTCCCACACCCGTTTGAGCAGTTGTCGGAACGTATCATCAGGCAAAACGGTATTTCGGAAGGCAAGGGTATTAATAAAAAATCCTACCTGATTTTCTAGGTCTTTGTGCGACCGTCCAGCCAAAGTTGTACCTAAAATCATCTCCTGCTGACCACTATAGCGGAATAAAAAGGCATACACAGAGGCGAGTAGCGTACTGAACAAACTGGCGTTATGTGTGTGGCTTAGGGCTTTGAGTTGTTGCGAAATGGTTTCATTTAGTGGCAGTTCAATATGGTCGCCACTGTAGGTTTTCCGTTCTGGACGTTTTTGGTCGGCGGGAAGTTCCAGTACTGGTAGTTCACCCGAAAACTGATTCAGCCAGTAGGTCTGTTGTTTTTTCAGTCGTTCTTGGGTCAGTTGTTCGTGTTGCCAGACACTATAGTCTTTGTATTGGATGCGAAGCGGCGGTAATGGATTTTCTTCGTTCTGCCGAAAGGCATTGTACAATGCAAACATTTCATGGGTGAGTAGCTCAATAGACCAGCCATCGGTGACAATGTGGTGTAGTGTCAGCAGGAGGCGGTAGTCAGAATTGCCTAGGCATAGTAGCGTAGCCCGTACCAGCGGGCCCCGTTCGAGGTCAAACGGAAGGGTGGCTTCTTGCGTCATGCGGGTGGTAGCAGCCGCTTGGGGGTCGTCTTCGTGCTGGAGGTCTATCGTTTCCAGGTGTAGTCCAAAACTAGCTGCCTCATGAATCTGTTGCTGAGGGCCGTCATCGGTCAGGGTGAAGGTGGTTCGCAGTACTTCGTATCGTTCCACCAGTGTATCAAAGGCTTTGGAAAAGGCTTCGGCATGCAACTCACCTTCCAGTCTGAACGCCGTAGGAATCAGGTATGCCAGCTTGTTTTCTTCAAACTGACTCAGCACCCACAACCGACGTTGTGCATGGGATAATGGGTAAAATTCCTGTGCTGCGGCTTGTGGAATGGACTCAAAATGGGAATGAACACCATTTTTAACAATCAGATCGGCCAGTTCGGCAATGGTTGGATGGCTGAAAACACTTCCCAGTTCGATCCGAGCCCCCAGGTCCTGATGGATGCGGGATACGACCTGTGTGGCCTTCAGCGAATGACCACCGAGTTCGAAGAAGTCGTCGTTCCGACCGACAGGTGTTTTGCCCAATACTTCTTCCCAAATAGCAGCCAGTTGGGCTTCTAGTTCATTGGCAGGTGGTACGTAGCGTTGCAGTTCTTCGGTTTGGGTTTCTTCCCATCGAAGCAGGGCTGCTTTGTCTACTTTTCCCTGAACGGTTTGTGGCAGTTCGGGCAGCAGCCGGAATACCGATGGCAACATATAGACAGGCAGAGACGTTTTGCACCACGCCCGCACCGAGTCCAGCAATGTCTGTGCATCTGCATCTGAGTGGGTAGGTGTGAGAATGGCCACCAGACTGAGTTGTGCTGAGTCGCCAGAAATTGTATGTCGGGGCAAAACAAAGGCATCCTGCACACCTGGGTGACTGGCAATAACGGCAGCAATTTCGCCAGGTTCAATGCGGTAGCCACGTATTTTGAGCTGATTGTCTTTTCGTCCGACAAATTCAATTTCCCCGTTTTCGAGTCGTTTTCCTATGTCTCCACTGTAGTACAGCTGGGTTTGTAATCCTTCGTGCCAGCGAAACGCTTGTGCGGTCAGTTCTTCCTGATTCAGGTAGCCACGGGCCAGCCCCACGCCTGCCATACAAATTTCACCTTCCACACCGATAGGCACCAGTTCACCGTGGGCATCCAGCAAGTGCAACGCCATATTCTGGATAGGCGAACCAATGGGAATAGACAGCCGATGGGCATCTGCTTCCGTCACCTGATGGGTGCTGACACACACGGAGGCTTCGGTAGGGCCATAGGCATTGTAATAGGTACAAAACTGGCTACATGCCACCGCATCGGAAACATTGGCGGCTTCTCCGGCGGTAACTAGGATGCGTAGCCCTTGCAAACGGCTTTTGTCCAACATAGCCAGATACACAGGCGGCAAGGTAGCCACTGTGACTTGTTTGTCGGCCAGATAGGTGAGAAATTTGTCTGGATTGTCAATCAGCAGCTTGTCGGCCATGACCAGCGTAGCCCCACTATACAAAGCCATACAGACTTCATAGACAGAGGCATCAAATGAGAAAGAGGCAAACTGAAGCACCTTGTCGTCAGGCGTAATACCAAACCGGGTAATCTGATCCAAGGCCATATTGACATTGCCCTGATGCTCAACCATCACGCCTTTGGGCTTGCCCGTTGAGCCGGAGGTGTAGATGAGGTAGGCAGCCAACCCCTCCCCACATGGCTGGCCCAAAAACTCTCGTTTTTGTCCTCCATTAATGGGGAGGGGTTGGGTTTCCCACACACACAATTCCCCTTCAAACGAAGGTACATCAAACATCAAATCCATTTCGGTCAACAAAACACGGATGTGGGCATCGGCGAGGATGTAGGCTTTGCGGTCTTCGGGATAGGTGGGATCAATGGGAACAAAGGCCCCACCAGCTTTCAGGATACCCAGTATTCCGACAATCATCTGTTCCGAACGATTCAGCAGCAGCCCTACAGGTTCTTCAGGGCGTATGGCATAGGTAGTTATCAGATAGTTAGCCAATTGATCGGTCTGTGTATTCAGTTCCTGATAGGTTAATGTTTGGTTGTAAAATTCTATAGCCACACGATCCGAATGCTGTGCGGCCACTTGTTCAAACAGTTGTGGCATGGTCAGAGACGGCAGCTCGGCCTGTGTCTGGTTGAAGTCTATGCGCAGCTGGTGTTGTTCGGCTTTTGTGAGGTAAGTGAGTTGATGTAAGGGCTGTGAGCTATCCTTCAAAATGGATCGGCACAGTTGTTCCAAGTGACCAATCAGGCGGTAGATGCGGGTTTCAGTAAACAGGTCAGTGGCATATTCGATGTGCACCAGCAGTCCTTCATTGAGCACAAAAAAGACCAGGTTCATGTCCAGCTTGCTGATGGTGATGTCCATTTCCAGGTTACTGACTTCTAGTTCGGCTTCTGAGGTAGAGGCGGCAGAAAAGTTTTGCAGCACCAAGCTCACATCAAACAGCGGCGTACGGCTCATGTTGCGTTCCACACCTAGTTCTTCCACCAATACATCAAACGGATACTGTTTGTGTTCAAAGGCTGCCAGGGTGTTTTCTTTGACGGTTTTCAGTAGGGTATCAAAACTTTCTTCCCCACTGAAACGGGTACGCAAGGCCAGTGTATTGACGTAGTAGCCAATCTGATTTTCGAGGTCAGCGTGGGTTCTTCCGGCTTCTACTGTTCCTACCACCATGTCTTCCTGTCCGGTGTATCGGTAGAGCAGGGTTTTAATGATGGCCTGTAAGGTCATGAACAAACTCACGCCTTTTTGCTGGCTAAACTGCTGCAATTCGTCACACAGCGACTTGTCCAGCACTTGGCGAATAATGTCTCCGGCAAAAGTTTTGACCGATGGACGCGGAAAATCGGTAGGCATAGGCAGTACCGGAATTTCTCCGCTAAACTGCTCCAGCCAGTATGCCTGATGGGCTTCCAGAGAAGTTCCAGAAAGCTGGGTACGGTGCCAAGCCGCAAAGTCTTTGTACTGAATGCGTAAGGGGGTCAGTAGATGGGGTTGTCCGCTCAGAAAGGCATGGTAGAGGGCCATGAGTTCCTGCTGCAACACTTCCATTGACCAGCCGTCGGAGATGATGTGGTGCATCACATAGACAAACAGGAAATCGGTGTCTGTCCACTGCACTAGCTGCACCTGCACCAGAGGGCCGTGTTCAAGGTCAAAAACGGTTTGCGTAGCCTGGTGGGCAATGGCTTTTAGGGTTTGCTCGTTGGTGGGTTGCTGGCGAAGGTCGGTGTATGCAAGTTTTAGTCCGAAAGTAGCTGCCTCGTGAATCTGCTGGTAGGGCTGCCCGTCTACAGACAGGAAGGTAGTACGCAGACTTTCGTGCCGTTCTACCAAGGCATCAAAGGCACGGGAAAAAGCTTCGGGCTGTAGTCTTTTGATACAAAAGGCATTGGCAATGTTGTAGGTGGTTTGTTCTTCTTTCATCTGATGCAATACCCACAGGCGGCGTTGGGCATGCGAGACTTCATAGTAAGATTGCTGTGATACAGGCGTAATGTCGGTATAGCTCGTAGTGGTTCGGACGGCTAGTCGTTGTTCTACACAGGCAGCCAGTTCAGATACAGTGCCATTGTCAAACAGATCATCTATTTCCAGCTTGATGCCCCACTCCCTCTCTATGCGGTTGATGACCTGTGCCCCATTGAGTGAATGTCCGCCCAGTTCAAAAAAGTCGTCTGTGAGCTGAATGCTGTCTGCCCGCAACACTTCCCGCCAGATACGAATAATTTTCTTCTCCACAGGTGTGGCGTTTGCATCTATACTTTCGTCAGATATAGACATTTCCGACAAATCCGCAGTATTTTTACCTGTTTCAATGACAAAATACGGGTTCACTGCAAAGTGCGACAAGTCCACATTGGCAATCCAGACATTGGGTTTGGATACGTTCAGGGCCAGTTCAAAGGCACGAAGTCCGTCTTTGGTAGCAATGGGTTTCAGGGGATCATTGGCTGGGGAGGTATTGCGAGCCAGAGACATGCCTGTCTCATGCCAACCCGGCCAGCTGATGCTCAGGAAACGGGTAGTTCCCCTACGAGCCGCCGCATACGAATTCAGAAACGCATTGGCTACGGCATAGTCCATACTGTTTTTCTGTGCCACTACGGCATTCAGGGAAGAAAAACAGATAAAGAAGTCGGGAACAAGCGACTGGCTATAGGTGTCTAGGTAGATTGTTCCGTGAACTTTGGGAGCCAGGGTTTGGGTAAAATCAGCTATTTTTTTCTGGGAAAGCGGCTCCCAATTTCCAGATACGCCAGCGGAGTGGATAATGCCATGAATTTTCGACACCTGCCGACCGATCTGCTCAAATACTTCCCTGACAGCCGCACCATCTCCTAGGTTAACAGCATAGTAGTCTACGGTAGCACCTGCCTCTTCCAACGTCTGCAAACGGGCTACGTATTGCCTTGTTTTTTCGTCTAAGTTGTCCTCTTTCCAGTGTTCTTTGTCTGGCAAAATGGTTTGTCCGAGGATAATCAGGTGGACATTTTTTTGCTGGGAAATATACTTTGCTATTTCAAATCCAATGCCACTGGCTCCACCTGTGACCACATATACACCACCGTCCACAAACCGGATAGCCGCCTCTGCATCAGCCACAGGAGGTGTGTGTACCAATGCATGCACATACCGTTCGTTGTCTTGGTACCGTACAAAGCGGAGGGTATCATCTGCCGCCAGTTCGGTCAATAGCTGCTGACTCACCACCTGCGTATCTGCTGTGGCATCCAGTTCGAGATAGTTGATTTTCAAGAGGGGATATTCAGCCAAAAGAGCTTCCCCCCAGCCCCCAGAACTGGCCACAATCGTCACATACACATGGCGTTTGAGGTGTTTTTGAAAGGCTTTGAGCAAGAAAAACGGTGAATAGATATTCTTTTGCACCGACATTTCCAGGGTTTCTGCATCCCACAGGTGGGTTGAGCCGTAGCCTCCCAGCAATAGTAGTCCGTCCAGGGTTTGGGTATGGGCAGCAATTTCCTGTTCAAGGCGGATGTAATCGGCTTCAGCAGATAGGTCAATGGTATAGGTGTTTGGGGTAATCTGTGCATAGACATTTCCTGCCTGTACCCGGATGCAATGGTTGCCCTGGGCTTCGAGTTGAGTGGCTAGGGTTTCGCCAAGTCCAGCTTCGTCCAGCAGCAGCAGCAAGGTTCGTTGGGTAATGGGTTCGGTAGAGGTGTGCAGCAAAGGGGCTTTTTCCCAGCGGAGGTCATAAAACCAGTCTTCCACGGCCGTCTGTCCCGATGCTTCTGGACGTATCTGAGGCGGGGCAACCCAGCACCGGATTTTTTCAAACGGATACGTAGGAGCTTCCACTTTCCGACAGGGAGTATGGGCATACCACGCATCCCAGTTGATAGGCAAGCCTTGCACATACGACTCAGCTATGGCAGTCAGCATACTACGGTCTGGTTCGCCCCAGGTCACTACAGAAGCAGACGAACCCGATGAAAGTATGGTCTGTATCTGCTCTGACAACACGCCATGGCCTCCCATTTCTATAAAAAACGGTTTGCCGGATTGTTCTAGGCTTTTAACGGCCTTTTTGAGTTTTTCAATGTCTATAGGTTCAGGCGTCTGTGTTTCCATCTCCCGGATAGCCGCCTCCGCCTGTTCCAGCGGCAGTCCATCTACAATCACCTGCTTGATAATCCGTCCGGTACCTGTGGCAATGATGGTTTTGATGGGCATGCCCCATTGTTTTGATTGATCATAGAAGGCATAATGAGATCCTTTTCCTTGGCCAAACGTTTCTGAGTCAATTCCTTGCGGACTGGCCAGCAATACAACAAAGGCATTCTTATCTTCCCGAATAGGCATATACGCCTGTGTATCAAACGTATCGTAGCATTTTTTCAGCTTTTGCAGCAGTTCTGTTTCGGAAGTGGCTGTAAGGCAGATTCGGTAGGCATAGTCGTCACGGCCGTGGTTAAGGGTGTAGAGGCAGTCGGGCAGTGGGTGTTTGCGGGTTTGTAACCAGGCGTGTATCTGTTGCACATAGGCACGCAGGGCTGTAGGGGTTTTGGCGGTGATTTTGAGTATGAATTCTTCTTCGACAGGTGCTTCGGTTCGGATGAGTTGGGGTGGTGCTTCTTCTAGAATTAAGTGGGCATTGGTGCCACTGAGTCCAAACGAACTTACACCACATCGCCGTGGACTACCGTTGGCTTCCCAGGTACGAAGCTGCGTGTTAACCTGCAAGGCCGTATTTTCGATGTCAATAAACGGATTGGGACGGTGGTAGTGCAGTGACGGAAACAGCTCGTGGTACTTAAGAGACAACACACTTTTGATTACACCGGCTATACCTGCTGCATTGTTGAGATGCCCGAAATTGGTTTTGATAGAACCAACGGCACAAAAATGGTTGTGGTCGGAAAATGCCCGAAATGCCTCTGTCAGGGCTTCAAATTCAATAGGGTCACCGAGTTTAGTACCTGTGCCGTGGGCTTCTACATACGAGATGGTTTCAGGGGGTACAGCGGCATTCTGCCAAGCCCGTTTGATCACCTCTGTCTGGGCTTTCAGGCTGGGGGCTGTGAGTCCGGCTGAACGGTTGCCATCGTGGTTAATAGCTCCCCCACGGATCACGGCATGGATAGTATCGTGGTCGGCTAGGGCCTTGTCTAGGCGTTTGAGCAAAAGTATACCACCTCCTTCTCCCCCACCCGTACCATTGGCTCCAGCAGCAAAAGTCTTGCTGCGTCCATCTGCTGACATAATCCCCACTTCTCCAGTAGCTTCGCTGATGTCTGGAAAGTTAATAATGACATAGATTCCTCCAGCCAAGGCATAGTCTACTTCTTCCTGGATCAGTTTTTGACAGGCTTCATAAATAGCCACTAACGTTGATGAACACGAGGTATCAATCATCAGGGCTGGGCCGTTCAGATTCAAGGCATAGGCAATGCGTCCGGCTGTGATGGCATTCATATTTCCAGTCAGAACGGTGGGCTCAAAAGCCTGAATCAGAGACACATAATTAGTAGAAGATCCTCCACCTAGGTATACGGCAGTCGGGCTGTTTTGAAACTGTTGTAACCGATAGCCTGCATGTTCGATGGCCTGACAGGCAAGTTGGAGAATCAGGCGTTGTTCTGGATTCATCAGTTCACTTTCCCGCTTAGAAAGGTTAAAAAACGGATGATCAAAGGCATCTACCTGGTCCAGATAGCCCATTGGCAGATACTGTCTATACGGGCTAGCCGCCACATCAGCCAAGCGGCTATCCGCTACTTCCCGCACACTATCCACTCCATTTTTCAGGTTCTGGTAGAGTTGTTCGAGGGTATCTGCTTCGGGAAAGAGGCCACTAATGCCAATAATTGCAACAGAATTTTTATATTCTTCCATGGATACTATAGAAATCTAGGTTAGGGGTAGCTCAAAAAATGAGTAAATAATCCTTGTAAACTTTCGTGAATCTTCTCCACAGGTCTCTTACTGGACGCATGGGCGAATGTGAGTCGCCCCTACATGGCTACTTATTCACTCACTTGCTCATTTGCTAAGCATCTGTTTGGCTTTTTTCTGAATGTCTGCTGGGGGGACGGTGTAGTTATAGTTTTCCCAAAATTTCTGGTCATAATCCTTACCTATTTGCCGACCCAGATCTACACCAACGTTTAGCAATTGGTCTTCTTTTGGGATTGGTTGTACGTTTTTCTTTTCTATGTCCGTCACAGACAGATCCGCCCGATATGTGAGATTATCGGTGCGTTTTCCTTTCTCGCGTACAGTCTGGAGATGAAACACACTTTCGGCATGATTCAGGTACCAGATAGTGCCATAACGTTTGAAATGTACCTTTGTATGACTTTGCACGATTTTGACCCTGAAATCTTCTTTTTTCATTTGCTTTTCTTGTTCCTTGCTACGCTGATTGGCATAGGCAATTCCTTTGGGACTATATCCATATTCCATACCTGTAAATGCCAATGAACGCATGTCAATGTATATTTTTCCTTTCAGCAACGGCATCTTGATTCCGTCTTTCTGATCAAAGGCAATCACATACAAGGTGTCCTTATCATCAGTGACTAATTCCTGTAAATGGTAATCATACAATCCAAAATTTTGTTCGACTAGCGGCTGGAAGTTCATTTTTACAAAATCAACCTGTAGGCCTCCTGCAATGAAAAAGTTTTTGGGTAAATCTGATTGTAAATGCTGGCTTTTGCGGCCTTTCAGCAACTGCATCTGGTCTTTCTGTGTTGGGTCGGTATAGGAAGCTTTGTAAACAGAGAGAATAGCCTCTGCCAATGAAATCAGTGAGTCGTTTTGTAGAATAGATTCCCTGTAAAACTCCTTCATCATGACGGGTTTGGTTTCGTAGTTGTTTGGCAGGGCAGCCATTGCCTCTTTGAGCAGGCTCGTAGGATTAAGGGCAGTGATAGTTATTTCATTGAGGGACACAACGGTCTGTTCCAGACGCAAGGTAACAGGCTGGGCTAGAGTGGCTACTGACAAATATACACCTACAGACCCATAGCCTATATACGAAGCTCTCATGGTGTCAGGCAAGTCCTCCCGAGCAATTTTCAGCACAAATAGGCCGTCTTCATTGGTAACCGTTCCACTATGTTTTTTCCCCAAACTAAGTGTAGCAAAAGGCAGTGGTTTCTTTGTATGTGCATCCAGAACGATTCCTTTAACTTCCAACAGGTTTTCCTGCTGAGCCATCAGAACTGGCATACCCATACAGAAAAATAAAATACGAATCAGGTATGGCATGGAAAAAATGATTGATTGATTGAATGAATGAATAAAAACATGTCGGATTATCCAAACCGTTCGGATGGGTAACCATCTGTAGAGGCGAATAAACATTCGCCCGGTGTTTGGCACCCGAACGATTGGGAACAACCGCATAGAAACGTGTCGGATCATTCCAATCGTTAAACGTGCCGCAAACAGGCGTGAATGTCTGGGCAGTCGGATGGGCAAGCACTGGGCGAAAGATTTTTCGCCCCTACAAGCCTATCCCCAGTTCTAATGGAATTCCTTCGATGGGTTTCAGAACCTGACTCATGATAAAGTTAAACACCTTCATACTAGACTCATTATGGCTTTCCAGATGAGTATTCAGAACCAGATCAGGGGCAGAAGGTATATCGTAGGTGTCGTTTACACCCGTCAGGTTTGTCAGCTTATCGGGATGGTTGTTGGGCAAATAGGCTTTGGCATACAGGCCTTTAGTGTCCCGCTGCTTGAGAATACTCATGTCACAATTCACCCATACGGTTCTGACAAATGAATATTGGTTGAGTTCCTGCCGAAGTTTTTCAAAGGGATTGATTGCGGCCATGAGGACAATAATTTTGTGTTTGACCAGAATCTCTCCCACAAAAAACAACCGCCGGATGTTGTCTTCACGGTCTTTCCGGGAAAATCCCAGGTCGTTAGATATCACCTTTCGATACACATCTGCATCTATGACTTCTGCCGGATAGCCATGATTTCTTAACAGTCTCTCTACTTCAGTAGCAATGGTGGTCTTACCCGCACCGGAAAGACCTGTCAATTGAATCAGAATCATAAGTTTATACAAATCGTTAGGTTGGAAATCAATGGATTAGAAGTTTTTTTTTTAAAAAAAATGAGCAAGGAAGTGAATAATCCTTGGAAACTTTCATGAGTCTTCTCTACCGCTCTGTTACTGGGCAACGGAGTTGCCTCATTCACTCATTCAGACCGCTGTTATAATGTACTGCTGTTCCAGATTTGTAATCTGGAACCAATCTGTGGTGGATTTGTAATCCACCAAAATGCGAGAGCATTTTCGGGTGTTAGGCACAGGATTTGTTTGTGTGTGAAACTCACAAGGTGTTTGGAGCAAGCGGCTTTGGCAAATGCTATCGCATTTGGTGGATTGCAAATCCACTACAGCCACGTTCTGGATTGAAAATCCAGAACAGCATTGGTTCTCA
>JACCDR012318490.1_pt1 | contig 13030 bp, 14 predicted proteins | sample 7446431 | NCBI WGS metagenome assembly JACCDR01 (sample SAMN15323443, study PRJNA562643) | freshwater metagenome | isolation source: river surface water | place: USA:Blue River Watershed | collected 2017-08-17
CTGCCGACGACTTGACCGACCCCTCTCCTGCGACCACATTCGCCCACTTGGACTCCACCGTCGTGCTGTCGCGCGCCATTGCTGCCCTGGGTATCTACCCCGCTGTGGACCCGCTGGACTCGACCTCGCGTCAGCTGGACCCGCACGCGGTCGGCGAAGAGCACTATGCCGTGGCCCGCGCCGTGCAGGGCACGCTGCAGCGCTACAAGGAACTGCGCGACATCATCGCGATCCTGGGCATGGACGAACTGGCGCCGGAAGACAAGCTCACCGTGGCCCGTGCCCGCAAGATCCAGCGTTTCCTGTCGCAGCCCTTCCACGTGGCCGAGGTGTTCACCGGCGCCCCGGGCAAGTACGTGCCCCTGGCCGAGACCATCCGCGGCTTCAAGATGATCGTGGCCGGTGAGTGCGATCACCTGCCCGAGCAGGCCTTCTACATGGTCGGCACCATCGACGAGGCCTTCGAGAAGGCCAAGAAGATCTGATCGGCGTCCGCAACGGAGCTCAACCATGAACACGATCCACGTCGATGTGGTCAGTGCCGAAGAGTCCATCTTCTCGGGCGAGGCGCGTTTTGTCGCGTTGCCCGGCGAAGCGGGCGAACTCGGCATCTACCCGCGTCACACCCCGCTGATCACGCGCGTCAAGCCCGGCTCGGTGCGCATCGAGATGGCCGACGGCAAGGAAGAGTTCGTCTTCGTCGCCGGTGGCATCCTTGAAGTGCAGCCCGACTGTGTCACCGTCCTGTCCGACACCGCCGTGCGCGGCAAGGACCTGGACGAGGAGAAGGCCAACGAGGCCAAGCAGGCCGCCGAGGAAGCGATCAAGAACGCCAAGAGCGATCTGGACCTGGCCAAGGCCCAGTCCGTACTCGCGATTGCCGCGGCCGAGATCGCGGCCCTGCGCAAGTATCTCAAGAAGAAGTGATCCTTCCGCATGCCGCGTCCCGCGGCGTGTGACCAGGCCCCGGCAGCAATGCGCGGGGCCTTTTTGCTGGGGGGATGAAACTCAGGGGAGGGTTGGCCAGACGGGCCGGGGCTCCAGGCCCCGGGCCCACGCCGTCAGGCTGGAGGGAAACGTCTGTCGCAGCTGGTTGTAGCGGCTGGTGGCAAGCATGTAACGCTGCTGCTCGACGCGGATGCGGTTGTCCAGCCCTTCGAGTTGTTGCGCCAGCGGCAACAACCCCGCCTGCCGGCGGGCCTGGGCCAGCAGCGGCGCAAGTGCGGCCGCAAACTCGGACTGCGCGACGACCTGGGCCTGCAGCAGCGCTGCATCGTCGGGCGTGGGCGGGGCGGGCAGGGTCTGGGCCCGGTGGCGGGTACGCAGCAGGCGGTCCCGCGCCTCGGGGGCGAGCTGGGACTGGGTGCTGTTGAGGAGGTTCAGGGCCAGGGCGGTGCGCAGCTGGTACAGGGGTTGCAGGGCGAGCCAGGCGGTCCGGCGTTCGGCATCGAGCTGCCGGAACTCACCCGAGCCACAGCCGGCAAGAGGCACCACCAGACACAAGACAAGAACCCAGCGCAGCATGCAGACTCCGGACAGGATGGACGAAGAATACACCGTGGCTGGTGGTGGCTGGTCTGCTGCCGCACAATCCGGACCAGGATCATGCGCATGAATTACCACGCTCCCCTCTGGCTGCCCGGTGGCCATCTGCAGACCATCTGGCCCGCGCTCTACGCGCGCCGCGCCCACGGGCCATTGCCGACGTTTGAACGGGAGCGTTGGGACACACCCGACGGTGATTTCGTGGACGTGGACTGGCTGCCCTGCCCCGGCAGCCCCACGCTGCTGGTGCTGTTTCACGGTCTCGAAGGCTCGACGCAAAGCCATTACGCCCAGGCCTTTGGCGACTTCGCGCAGCGCCAGGGGCTGGCTTATGCAGTTCCGCACTTCCGCGGCTGCAGCGGGGAACTGAACCGCGCCCCGCGTGCCTACCATTCGGGTGACTGGGAAGAAATCAACTGGATCCTGCGGCGCTTCCGAGCGCAGCATGTGGGGCGTATCGTGGCCGTGGGGATTTCCCTGGGGGGCAACGCCCTCTTGCGCTGGGCCGGCGAGCTGGAGGACGAGGCATCCCGGGTGGTCGATGCCGTGGCGGCGGTGTGCTCCCCGCTGGACCTGGCCGCGGGCGGGCATGCCATCGGGCGCGGCTTCAACCGGCAGGTCTACACGCGCATGTTCCTCAAGACCATGAAACCCAAGGCCCTGGCCAAATGGGCGCAGCATCCGGGCCTGTTCGACCGCGATGCCCTGTTGGGCGCACGCGATCTCTACGAGTTCGACAACCTCTTCACCGCGCCCCTGCACGGTTTTCGCAATACCGAGGACTACTGGGCACGTGCCTCGGCCAAGCCGCACCTGGCGCGCATCCGTATCCCGGCGCTGGCGCTGAACGCGCGCAACGATCCTTTTGTGCCCGCCGACAGCCTGCCCAACCAGCGGGATGCGGGCAAGCACGTCACCCTGTGGCAGCCGCGCCATGGCGGCCATGTGGGTTTCCCCGGCGGACGTTGGCCTGCGCATGTGCTGACCATGCCCGAAGCCGTGGGTCGCTGGCTGCTGCAGGCCGCGGGCGTGCGGGAGCCTGTGCATGGATGACATCGTCCGCCAGGCCATGGCCAAGTGGCCGAACGTGCCGGACTGCTACGGCTGGCTGGGGCTGGACGCGAGGGGCAACTGGTACATGCGTGACGACCGTGCGCAGGCGGCCGGGGCTTTTGACAGCGGTCGTCCGGGGTCCAAGGGCTCGCTGCTCAGGCATGACAAGCTGATCGACTTCATCCAGCGCAATTACGAATGCGATGCGCAGGGGCGCTGGTACTTCCAGAACGGCCCGCAGCGGGTCTATGTGGAGCTCGAAGCGACGCCGTGGATCTGGCGCGTGCAGGCCGACGGCACCGTATGTGCCCACGATGGTGTTGCCGCCGAGGTGCAACGCTGTGTGCTCGATGAGCAGGGGCGCCTGTATCTGCAGACGGAGCGTGGCCTGGGCCTGGTCCATACGCAGGACATGGCGCAGGCCGCGGAACTGGTGGAGTCCGGGCGCTGGTTGCCCGAAGAGGAGCCGCAGTCCGGCCTGCCGCAGCGTTATGGTTATGTGCGCAGTCCGCAGCGCGACAGTGTGCCGGACACGGGCAGTCGATAATTTCCGCAGGCCACGGCACGGACCCGGGCAAGAGGAGACAGGATGTCGACACGGAGCGAGCGTCATCACGCGCATTGGCCGCCGGGCCTGCCGCGGCATCTGACCCTGCCTCAGACCAGCCTCTGGTACAACGTCGAGGTCTCGGCTACACGATATCCCGACAAGCCCTGCATCGTCTATTACGACGGCCCGTTGAGTTACGCCCGCTTCCGTGAGGAATGCGAGCGGCTTGCCGGCTGGCTGCAGCAGGACTGTGGTGTCCAGGCCGGTGACCGGGTGCTGCTCTACATGCAGAACAGCCCGCAGTGGGTGATTTCCTACTACGCGATCCTGCGCGCCAATGCGGTGGTCGTGCCGGTGAACCCGATGAACAAGGCCGACGAGCTGCGCCACTATGTGAGCGACAGCGGCGCCGGCACGGCCCTCATTGCGCAGGACCTTTATACGTACATCGAGCCCCTGCTGGGACCTGGGGGCGGCTTGCGTCACGTCGGTGTGGCAGCCTACAGTGACTACCTGCCGGAGCGCACGGATCTGTCCCTGCCAGGCTTCGTGAGTGAGCCACGTGAGGCCCTCGCAGGCCCGGGAGTGACGCTGTGGAGCGACATCCTGGTCCTGCAGCGCCGGCCCGGGGCGCACACCGCTGGTCCGGACGACCTCTGCGTCATGCCCTACACCTCGGGTACCACGGGCCAGCCCAAGGGCTGCATGCACACGCATCGCAGCGTGATGAGCACCCTGGTCGGCGGCGTGCAATGGTTTGGTCGCACGCAGGACGCCGTCTACCTGTCGGCGCTGCCCTTCTTCCATGTCACGGGCATGGCGGGCAGCATGAACGGACCGTTGTTTGCGGGCGCCACCATCGTCATCCTCTCACGCTGGGATCGTGATGTGGCGGCCTTGTGCATCCAGCGTCAGCGCATCGGCATCTGGCAGGCCATTTCGACCATGGTGGTGGACTTCCTCTCCAACCCACGCCTGGGCGAATACGACCTCAGCAGCCTGCAGGGCGTGCGTGGTGGTGGTGCGGCCATGCCGGCGGCCATCGCCCAGAAGCTCAAGGACCTCACAGGCCTGGACTATGTGGAAGGTTATGGCATGAGCGAGACGCTAGCCGCCACGCACATCAATCCACCGCAGCGCCCCAAGCCGCAGTGCCTGGGCATCCCCGTCTTCGATGTCGACGCACGGGTGGTGGATCCGCTGACCCTGCAGGAACTGCCGGCCGGCGAGACGGGCGAGATCGTGGTGCACGCGCCCCAGGTCATGCAGGGCTACTGGAGGCAGCCGCAGGCCACCGAGCAGGCCTTTATCCAGCTCGACGGCAAACGTTTCCTGCGTACGGGTGACCTGGCCTATGTGGACCACGACGGCTACTACTTCATGGTCGACCGGCTCAAGCGCATGATCAATGCCTCGGGCTACAAGGTCTGGCCGGCCGAGGTCGAGGCCCTGATGTACAAGCACCCGGCCATCCACGAAGCCTGCGTGATCGGCGTGCGCGATGCCAGGCGGGGCGAGACCGTCAAGGCCCTCGTCGTGTTGAAGGAAGAGGCGCGGGGTCAGGTCAGCCCGGACGACATCATCCGCTGGTCACACGAGCACATGGCCGCGTACAAGAGCCCGCGCATCGTGGAACTGGTGCATGTGCTGCCCAAGTCGGGGACGGGCAAGATCCTCTGGCGTGAGTTGCAGGAGCGTGAGGCGGAGCGTTCATGACCCCGGGCGCAGATCTTTCGGCGCCGTTCGGCACCATTGCTGCGCTGATCCGCCGCCATGCACAGGACGCGCCGCAACGGCGTGCCCTGGTCCAGGATGGTGAGACCCTGGACTACGCGGCCCTCGATGCCTTGATGGACCGGGTGGGCGCGGCGCTGCAGCGCGACGGTGTGCAGCCGGGGGAGGCCGTGGCCCTCTGTGCAGCCACCTCGTTGGCCTATGCGGTGACCTACCTCGGGGCCTTGCGGGCCGGCGTGGTCGTGGCGCCGCTGGCACCGGGCGCCACGCCCGAGAGCCTGGAAGGCATGGTGCGCGATGCCGGCGCGCGCCTGCTGTTCACCGACCGTGAGATGGCCCAGGCCCTGGGGTCGCGTGCGGCGACGGTGCCGCGCATCCTGCTGGATGAAGCTGCGGGTGGCCTGGGCTGGTCGCAGTGGCTGGCGCCGGCGGGGGCATGTGTGCCGGACGCGGCGGTGGACGCGGACTGGCCCTTCAACATCATCTATTCCTCGGGCACCACGGGCGAACCCAAGGGCATCGTGCAGCCCCACGGCATGCGCTGGGCCCATGTGCAGCGCGGCGCCAGCTATGGTTACGGGCCGGACACGGTGACCCTGCTGTCAACGCCCCTGTACTCCAACACTACACTCGTCGTCTTCTTTCCGACGCTGGCTTATGGCGGCACCGTGCTGCTCATGGGCAGGTTCGACGCGGCGGCGTATCTGGCGCTGGCAGCCCGCGAACGCGTCACGCACACCATGCTCGTGCCCGTGCAGTACCAGCGTCTCATGGCGCGGCCCGATTTCGCGCAGCACGACCTGCGCAGCTTCCGCATGAAGTTCTGCACCAGTGCGCCGTTCTCGGCAGCACTCAAGGCCGAGGTGCTGGCGCGCTGGCCCGGCGGCCTGGTGGAGTTCTACGGCATGACCGAGGGCGGGGGTACCTGCATCCTCGAGGCGCATCTGCATCCCGACAAGCTGCACACCGTGGGGCGGCCGGCGCAAGGTCACGACATCCGCCTGATCGACGAGGCCGGCCAGGAGGTGGCCGCGGGCGAGGCCGGTGAGGTGGTGGGGCGATCGCCGGGCATGATGAAGGGCTACCACGGCCGGCCCGAGAAGACGCGCGAGGCCGAGTGGTACGCACCCGACGGCCAGCGTTTCATCCGCACGGGCGACATCGGTCGTTTCGACGCGGAGGGTTTCCTCACGCTTTTCGACCGCCGCAAGGACATGATCATCTCGGGTGGTTTCAACATCTACCCCAGCGATCTGGAAGCGGTCTTGCGTGAGCACGCGGCCGTGCAGGATGTGGCCGTGGTGGGCGTGCCTTCCGAGCAGTGGGGCGAGACGCCCGTGGCCTATGTGGTGTTGCGCGACGGGCAGGCACTGCGCGCCGAGGAGCTGCGCGACTGGATGAACCAGCGTGTGGGCAAGACCCAGCGCCTGGCCGATCTTCGTTTCCTCGAGGAGCTGCCGCGCAGCGCCATTGGCAAGGTGCTCAAGCGGGAGTTGCGGGAACAGTACGCGGCAGCAACAGGCCGGCGATAAAAAAGCCGCTGCATGGCAGCGGCTTTTTGCAGGAGCAGGACTCGTTTACTTGGCGGCTTCCGGCGCCTTGGGTTCGGCAAACTTGCCGCCGCCGGAGTTGGCCAGATAGGCCACGGCACGGGCGATCTCCACATCGCTGTGGTCGCCGCCGCCTTGCGGGGCCATGGCGCCCTTGCCCTTGAGGGCCGACGTCACCAAGCCATCGAAGCCGGCCTTGAGACGGCCGCCCCAGGCGCCCTTGTCGCCGAACTTGGGGGCACCCGCCACACCAGCGCCGTGGCAGGCCACGCACTGCGCCTGGTAGACAGCTTCGCCGCTCTTGAGCGGGCGATTGGCGTCGCGGATCTCGACCGTGCCGACTTTCTGCACACGCTCGGACACCGACTTTTCCATATTGCTGGCGCCGGCGGCGGGCTTCTTGTCGGACACAACAAAAAACACGAGGCCGATGATGATGAAGACCGGGGCCACGAATGAGAAGATGGAGAGCCACATCATCTGCTGGGGTGTCTTGATCGGGCCGGTGTGGGCTTCTTCGTGCTGCTCGCTCATGGGAAGTGTCCTCGGGAATACGGGTGGGTTGACTTAAATCAGCCGGCAATTATAGCTTTGGGCCTGCGCGAAACCGCCTACAATCACCAGCGCTCCCATAGACGCGGCTGTAGCTCAGTGGATAGAGTATTGGCCTCCGAAGCCAAGGGTCGTGGGTTCGATCCCCGCCAGCCGCGCCAGTTGACCGCGCCGCACCGGTCCCGCCTGATGTCGACCGTGTGCCCTTTAAAATCAAACACTTAGCAGACCTGCGACGGGTGCCGGGAGCGTTCGCGTTCACGCCGGCGATGCCTTTTCGTCCGGAGGCCGTCCCCGCCATCAGGCTGCCAACCGGCGGCGGATGTGCAGCAGCAGCTCAGTGCAGCCCTCCTCCACCAGATCGAGCACCTGCTCGAAATCCTGGGCGCCGCCGTCATAAGGGTCGGGCACGTCAAGCCCCGTGTGGCGGCTGCAGTACGCGGTGAAACGTTGCAGCTTGTGCTGCTGCGCCGGTGGGCAGCGTTCGGCCAGCAGTTCGAGATGGCCGCGGTCCATGGCCAGGATCAGGTCGTAGGTTTCGAAGTCGTCCGCTGTGACCTGGCGCGCGCGCAGGAGGGAGAGGTCGTAGCCGCGCCGGGCGGCGTGTTCCTGGCTGCGTTCGTCGGGCGGGTCACCGCGGTGGTAACCATGGGTACCGGCCGAATCCACCCGCACCCGTGCCGCCAGGCCTGCGCGTTCCAGCTGCTGCGCCAGCACGCCATGGGCCGTGGGGCTGCGGCAGATGTTGCCGGTGCAGACGAAGAGCACGGCGTAGTCAGGCATCGTCGGTGTCCTTTTTGAGCTTCAGCGCCGCCTCATACAGCGTGTTGCGCGGCGTGCCCGTGATCTCGGCTGCCAGGCGCACGGCGCTCTTGAGCGGCAGCTCGGCCAGCAGCAGCGACAGCACGCGCAGGCCCGCGCTGTCGCTGTCGCCGGCGCTGGCCTGCGGGTGCAGCACGACGACGAACTCGCCGCGCGTGCGTTGGGTGTCGGCGGCGAGCCAGGTCGCCAGCCCGGCGGCGGGCTGGGTCACGATCTGTTCAAACTGCTTGCTCAGCTCGCGCCCCAGGGTCACGGGGCGCTCACCCAGCGGCGCCAGGGCTGCGGCCAGGGCCTCGATGCGGTGTGGGGCTTCGAGCAGCACCACGGCGCGCGGCTCGGCGGCCAGGGCCAGCACAGCCGTGGCCCGCTCGCCAGCCTTGGCTGGCAGAAAACCGCCAAAGACGAAGGCGCCATGTTCATCGACGGCGCCGGCCGCGCTCAGCGCCGTGGTCACGCTGCTCGCTCCGGGCAGGGGCACGACGGTCAGGCCCGCAGCGCGCACGGCGTACACCAGGCGCGCGCCGGGGTCGCTCACGGCGGGCGTGCCGGCATCGCTGACATAAGCCACCCGTTCGCCAGCCTGCAGACGGGTGATGAGCTGCTGTGCGGCCTCAGCCTCGTTGTGCTGGTGCAGGGGGATCAGCGCCGAACCGCTGCGCTCGATGCCATAGGCACGCAGCAGGGTCTGGGTGTGACGCGTGTCCTCGCAGGCGATGGCGTCGACGAGCTGCAGCACATGCAGGGCCCGCAGGGTGATGTCGGCCAGGTTGCCGATGGGCGTGGCCACCACGTAAAGCGCGCCCTGCGGATAATGCTGGGCAGCGGCTGCGTCACGGGCAGCAGCAAGGGCGGAGGCGTAACTGGCGTTCAATGGGGCTCCTCAAGAAGCTGGCAACTCTGGGCCGCAGCACCCGCGAGACGGGCACGGCGGCCGAGGACCGGGCCTTGCAGCACCTGCAGGCCGCGGGCCTGTGCCTGCTGGAACGCAATTATCGGACCCCCGGGCGCGGGGGCGGTGAGATCGACCTCATCCTGCAGGCCCGCGACGGCACCGTGGTCTTCGTCGAGGTGCGCCAGCGTGCCGGGGTCGGACACGGCGGCGCAGCAGCCAGCGTGGGGGCCGTCAAGCAGCGGCGCATCGTGCTGGCGGCACGCCATTACCTGCTGCGCTGGCGGGCGCCACCGCCCTGCCGCTTTGATGTGGTGGCCCTGGAGGGCGACGCACTGCACTGGCTGCCCGGGGCCTTCGACGCCGGCAGCTGAGGCGTCCGGCAGGCGCTGGGTGGCCCGGGCCGGCCATGTGTGTCATAGATGTAAGTGCATGCCCTCAGCAGCTCTGGGGCCGGGGCAGGCGGTTATCATAGGCGCCATGCTGGAACAACGCATCGAACAACACTTCATCGACAGCGCGGACCTCAAGTACCAGGCCGCGCAAGTCCTGAGCAAACCCATCGCTGCGGCCGTGCAGGCCGTGCTGGCCAGCGTCACCAACGGTGGCAAGGTTCTGGTGTGCGGCAACGGTGGCTCGGCGGCGGACGCACAGCACTTCGCGGCCGAGTTCGTCGGCCGTTTCGAGCGCGAGCGTCCCGAACTCGCCGCGATTGCACTGACCACGGACAGCTCCATCCTCACGGCCATTGCCAACGACTACGATTTCAATGTGGTGTTCTCGCGCCAGGTGCGTGCCCTGGGCCAGCCGGGGGACGTGTTGCTGGCCATCTCGACCAGCGGCAACTCGGCCAATGTGCTGGCCGCCATCGATGCGGCCCACGAGCGCGAGATGGTGGTGGTGGGCCTGAGCGGGCGCAACGGCGGCAAGATGGCCTCTGCGCTGCGTGAAACCGATGTGCACATCATCGTGCCGCATGATCGCACCGCGCGCATCCAGGAGGTGCATCTGCTCACCCTGCACTGCATCTGCGATGCGGTCGACCACCAGCTGCTTGGAGAACAGGAAAACAAGTCATGATGAAACCGCAAACCCGCCGCCTTTCCCTGCTGGTTCTTGGCGTCGTGTTGGCGGGAGCAGGCCTCTCGGCCTGTGCGCCCCTGATGGTGGGCGGCGCCGTCGTGACGGGCATCTCGGCGGCCGACCGCCGGACCACGGGCTCGCAGATTGAAGACGAGCGTATCGAGTCCCGGGGCGCGGCCCGCATCCGGGAGCATCTGGGCGAGCGTGTCCACATCAACATCACGAGCTACAACCGCCAGGTGCTGCTGACCGGCGAGGTGCCCAATGAGCAGGACAAGCAGCTGGCCGAACAGGTGGTGTCGCGCATCGAGAACGTGCGCTCCATCACCAACGAACTGGGGGTGCTGGGACATTCCACACTGACCCAGCGCTCCTCCGATGCGCTGGTCACGGGCCGCGTCAAGGCCAATCTCATCGACGCCAAGGACATCAGCGCCAGCGCCCTCAAGGTGGTGACCGAACGCGGCGTGGTCTACCTGTTCGGCCGGGTCACGGCACGGGAGGCCGATCGCGGAACCGATATCGCCCGTCGTACCAGCGGCGTGCAGAAGGTCGTGCGCCTGTTCGAGCTCATCACCGAAGAAGACCTGTTCGAGATGCAGCAACAGTCCGCTCCGGCCAATTCCTCGGCGCCTGCGGCTTCCGGCCGGCCGATGTAAGCCGGGCCAGGCCCGAGCAGCCCTCAGCCGCGCAGGCGGCGCACCAGGCTGGAGGTGTCCCAGCGGCCCCCGCCCATCTGCTGCACATCGGCGTAGAACTGGTCCAGCAGGGCCGTGACCGGAAGGCGTGCGCCGTTGCGTCGGGCCTCCTCCAGGACCAGGCCCAGGTCCTTGCGCATCCAGTCCACGGCGAAACCGAAGTCGAACTGGTCGGCCACCATGGTCTTGCCGCGGTGGTCCATCTGCCAGCTCTGCGCCGCGCCCTTGCCGATCACCTCGAGCACGCCATTCATGTCCAGTCCGGCCTGCTGGCCAAAGGCCACGGCCTCGGCCAGGCCCTGGATCACGCCGGCCACCGCGATCTGGTTGACCATCTTGGCCAGCTGCCCGGCGCCGCTGTCGCCGATGCGGGTGCAGGCGCGTCCATAGGCCAGGGCGACCGGCCTCATGGCCTCGAAGGCGGCAGTGTCCCCGCCGCACATGATGGTGAGCGCGCCGTTCTGCGCGCCGGCCTGGCCGCCCGAGACCGGGGCGTCGACAAAACCCAGGCCTCGTTCCCGGGCCAGCCCGTACAGTTCGCGGGCGATGGCGGCGGAGGCCGTGGTGTGGTCGGCGAAGACGGCGCCTGCCTGCATGCCAGCATAGGCGCCATCCGCACCCAGCACCACGCTGCGCAGGTCGGCGTCGTTGCCCACGCAGGCGAAGACCAGGTCGGCATCGATCGCCGCCTCGCGCGGCGTGGCGGCCGCCCGACCGCCGAATTCCGCCACCCAGGCCTGGGTCTTGGCGGCCGTGCGGTTGTAGACCGCGACCCGATGGCCGGCCTGCGCGAGGTGCCCGGCCATGGGATAGCCCATCACACCGAGGCCGAGAAAGGCGACCTTGCGGGGGGCTGTGTTGTCGTAGGTTTTGGGGTTGAGGCTGGGCATGGCGACTCCTGAAATGAAAAATGGTCTGATGCCGGGGCATCAGACCATGGGGGCGGGTGGATTGCGACTCAGACGATGGCGAGGTTTTCCGTTCCCGCTGCCAGGTCCTGCGTCTTGCCGCGCTGGCTGTTGAGCTTGATCTGCAGGCGCAGGTCGTTGAGCGAGTCGGCGTTGCGCAGCGCGTCTTCGTAGCTGATGTGGTTGTTCTCGTAGAGATCGAACAAGGCCTGGTCGAAGGTCTGCATACCGATGTTGCGGCTCTTTTTCATGATCTCCTTGATCTCGGAGATCTCGCCCTTGAAGATCAGGTCCGAGATCAGCGGCGAATTGAGCATGATCTCCACTGCGGCGATCCGGCCCTTGTTGTCCTGCTTGGGGATCAGGCGCTGCGAGACCAGGGCGCGCAGGTTGAGCGAGAGGTCCATCAGCAGCTGGGGGCGACGCTCCTCGGGGAAGAAGTTGATGATGCGGTCCAGCGCCTGGTTGGCACTGTTGGCGTGCAGGGTCGCCAGGCACAGGTGGCCGGTCTCGGCAAAGGCCACGGCGTGTTCCATGGTCTCGCGGTCGCGGATCTCGCCCATCAGGATCACGTCGGGCGCCTGGCGCAGGGTGTTCTTGAGCGCGATCTCCCAGCTGTCGGTGTCCAGCCCCACCTCGCGCTGCGTGACCACGCAGTTCTTGTGCGGATGCACGAACTCCACCGGATCCTCGATGGTGATGATGTGGCCTTGCGAGTTCTCGTTGCGCCAGTCCACCATGGCGGCCAGCGTGGTGGACTTGCCTGAGCCCGTGGCACCCACCAGGATGCACAGGCCACGCTTGGCCATGGTCACTTCCTTGAGCACCTGGGGCACGCCCAGGGTGTCGATGGTGGGCAGGATCTGGGGGATGACCCGCAGCACCAGACCGACCTTGCCCTGCTGGATGAAGGCATTGGCACGGAAGCGCCCGACGCCTGGCGGCGAGATCGCGAAGTTGCATTCCTTGGTGCGTTCGAACTCGGCGATCTGCTTGTCGTTCATCACCGAGCGCGCCAGCGCCATGGTGTGGGCCGCGCCCAGGGGCTGGGGCGAGACCTTGGTGACCTTGCCGTCCACCTTGATCGCCGGCGGGAAGTCGGCCGTGATGAAAAGGTCGCTCCCGTTGCGGCTGATCATCAGGCGCAGCAGGTCGTTGATGAATTTGGTTGCCTGGTCGCGCTCCATGAGAGCACCTCCTTTTCAATCGGCCCTGCGGGCCCTCATCAGCCGGGGAAGTTTTCGGGGATCTTGGCCTTGCCGCGCGCTTCGGCGGCGCTGATCACATTGCGGCGCACCAGCTCGGTCAGGTTCTGGTCCAGGGTCGGCATGCCCACGCTGTTGCCCGTCTGGATGCTCGAATACATCTGCGCCACCTTGGCTTCGCGGATCAGGTTGCGGATGGCCGGCGTGCCCAGCATGATCTCGTGCGCCGCCACGCGGCCGCTGCCGTCCTTCGTCTTGCACAGGGTCTGCGAGATCACGGCCTGCAGCGATTCGGACAGCATGGCGCGCACCATTTCCTTCTCTTCGGCCGGGAACACGTCGATGATGCGGTCGATGGTCTTGGCGGCGCTGGATGTGTGCAGCGTGCCGAACACCAGGTGGCCGGTTTCAGCCGCCGTCATGGCCAGGCGGATGGTTTCC
>JACCDR011251985.1_pt1 | contig 13027 bp, 10 predicted proteins | sample 7446431 | NCBI WGS metagenome assembly JACCDR01 (sample SAMN15323443, study PRJNA562643) | freshwater metagenome | isolation source: river surface water | place: USA:Blue River Watershed | collected 2017-08-17
CGCACCCGGCACCCAGGGGTACAGCTCGCCGGCCAGCGCCTGCATGCTGAAGTAGGGCGACACCAGCACCGTCAGCGCCGGCTGTTCAGCAGCCGGCAGGCTGGCGGCCAGCGCAGCGGCCAGCCCCGTGCCCAGCGAGCGCCCGAAGAACACCCGCTGCAGCCCTGGGTAGCGTGGCGCGATGCGGTCCCAGGCCGCACGCACATCGGCGTGCAATTGCGCTTCGCTGCTGATGCGGCCGCTGCTTTTGCCGTAGCCGCGAAAGTCCAGCATGTACAGGTCCAGGTTGGCGCGGCGGTAGAAGTCGATGTTCACAAACCAGTTCTGCAGACTGCCCGCATTGCCGTGCAGAAAAAACACCACACCACGCGGCTGCGGCAGGCGCAGGTGCAGGGCGTTTAGGCGTGCGCCGGGCACGTCCACCCAGGTTTCGTGTACGTCAGCCGGGTGCTGGAAGCGGTGGTCGGCGGCCAGGCGCTGCGGCAGGAACAACAGCGACTCTTGCTTGAACCACAGCAGCGCCAGCACGGCGGCGTACAGCAGCGCGGCGCTGGTCAGCAACAGCAGCGTTGAGCGCAAGAGTGACCACATGATTTTTCAGGCCGGTTTTCTCACGCCGGTGGTGCCGGGCTCGCAGCCTGGGCCGCAACCTGCGGCGCTGCAGGCCGCGGCCACAGGCCTAAGCCGAGTGCGGTGCCGCTCAGCACCACCGCCGCGCCCAGCAGCATCTGCAGGGTGATGGCTTCGCCCAGGTACAGCGCGCCCGTGATGCCCGCCACCACCGGGTTCAGAAAGGTCACCGATATCGCGCCCACGGTGCCGATGCGGCGCAGCAGCCGGTAGTACAGCAAGAAGCCCAGCGCCGAGCTGGCCACGCCCAGAAAAACCACCTCGGCCCAGGCGCGGGGCCCCGGTGGCGCTGCCGGCCATGTGGCCCAGGCCAACGGCGCCAAGGTGGCGGCCGCCAGGGCCAGACCACCGGCGGTCAGGGCCAGCGTGTCCATGCCGGCCAGGTGCTTGCGCGTGAAGTTGGCACCCAAGGCCCAGATCAGCGAACACAGCAGCATCGCGCCCACCGCGGTCAGCCCAGCGGCGCTTTTGAACGACGCGCTGCCCCAGGTCAGCACACCCACGCCGCAAAAGCCCACCACCAGCCCCAGCAGCCGCCAGGGGCCCAGGCGTTCGGTTTTGCCGATGTGCGCCAGCGCCGCCGCAAACAGTGGCGCGGTGGCATTCAGCACCGCCAGCATGCCGGCCGTGAGGTGCTGCGCCGCATAACCCAGCATCCAGAAGGGCAGGGCGGTGAACACCACCGCCTGCACCAACAAGGGTTTGGGGTGCGACCACAACCCGCGCAGCGTGCCGCGCCAGGCCAGCACCGGCAGCAGCACCAGCGCGGCGATGGCCATGCGCGCCGCCACCATCGCGGCCGGGCCAAAAGCCGGCACGGCGGCGCGCATGAAAAGGTAGGCGCTGCCCCACAGCAGGCTCAGCAGCAACAGGTCCAGCAGGTCACGGGTACGCATGCGGGGGCAGCTTAGCCTACGTGCTGCCCCGGGCGTGTCGCCTGGGCAACGCATGGTTCAATCGCTGCATGAGTGAACCCACCACCACACCCAACCCCACCCCCGCCCGCACCGGTGCCGACCTGCTGTGCGAAACCCTGCTCAGCGAAGGCGTCGACCTGTGCCTGGCCAACCCCGGCACCAGCGAGATGCATTTCGTGGCCGCGCTCGACCGACAACCGCGCATGCGCTGCGTGCTGGGGCTGTTTGAAGGCGTGGTCACCGGCGCTGCCGACGGTTACGCGCGCATGGCCGACAAACCCGCCTGCACGCTGCTGCACACCGGCCCCGGCCTGGCCAACGGCCTGGCCAACCTGCACAACGCCCGGCGCGCGTACACGCCCATCGTCAATGTCGTGGGCGACCACGCCACCTGGCACCTCAGCGCCGACGCACCGCTGACCGCCGACATCGAAAGCCTGGCCCACCCGATGTCGCGCTGGGTGGGCCGCAGCAGCGCGCCCGAAGCGCTGGGCCTGCTGGCGCAGCAGGCGGTGCACGAAGCACTGCAACCCCCCGGCGGCGTGGCCACGCTCATCTTGCCGGCCGACCACGCTTGGAGCCCCGCGCAGGCCCTGCCGCCAGTGCCGCGTGCCCGTGCCCGACCCCAGGCGCCCGCCGTTGAAGCCGACCGTGCCACCGCCGCCGCCGTGCTGGCGGCCGTGAAACAAGGCCCCGGCACCTGCCTGCTGCTGGCCGGCCAGGCGCTGCGCGACGAAGGCCTGCTGCTGGCCGCACGCATTGCACAGGCCACGGGCGTGCACGTGCTGACGCAACAGGCTAACGGCCGTGTGCAGCGCGGCCTGGGCCGCCTGATGCTGGACCGCGTGCCCTACGTGGTGGGCCAGGCGCTGGCCCAGCTGAGCCCGCTGCGCTGCATGGTGCTGCTGGGTGCGAAGGCGCCGGTGGGCTTTTTTGGCTACCCCGGCAAGCCCAGCAGCATGCTGCCGCCCGGCTGTGCCGTGCTGGCAGCGGCCCACCCGGGTGAAGACGAACTGCAAGCGCTGCGCTGGCTGGCCGACGCCGTGGGCGCCATGCAAGCCCCGGTGCCAACCGCGCTGCTGGCCCAGCGCAAGCCGCTGCCGCTGCCACAGGGCGCGCTGACCGCCGACGCCGTGGCGCGCAGCGTGGTGGCGCAGTTGCCTGAACAAGCCATCGTCTGCGATGAAAGCGTCAGCTCGGGCCGCGATTTCTTTGCCATGAGCTGGCATGCCGCGCCGCACGACTACCTGCAGATCACCGGCGGCGCCATCGGCTGCGGCCTGCCGCTGGCCACCGGCGCGGCGCTGGCCGCCCCCGGCCGCAAGGTGGTCACGCTGCAGGCCGATGGCAGCGCCATGTACACGCTGCAGGCGCTGTGGACGCAGGCGCGTGAGCAACTTGACGTGCTCACCATCATCTACAGCAACCGCACCTACGCCATCTTGCACGGTGAGTACCGTGCCGTGGGTGCTGGCGCACCGGGCGCCAATGCGCGACGCATGTTCGACTTCGACAACCCGGCGCTGGACTGGGTGAAACTGGCACAAGGCCAGGGCGTGGAGGCCGCGCGTGCCGAAACGGCCGAGGCTTTCAACGACGTGCTGGCCGCTGCGCTGCAGCGGCGTGGGCCTTTCCTCATCGAGGCCGTCATCTGACACCAGCCCCGCCGCACACCCGCCATGACCGCCGGCAACACCGCCCGCCTGTACCGCATCGAAGCGCTGATACGCCAGCACGGCCACATCAGCCTGCAGCAATTGCTGGATGACCTGGAGGTCAGCCGCGCCACGCTCAAGCGCGACCTCGACTTCTTGCGCAGCCGCATGGGTGCACCGATTGAGTACGACGCGCTGCTGGGCGGCTACCGCTTTGGCCAGGGTTATGTGGGGCAGCCGCGCCATGAATTGCCGGGCCTGTGGTTTGACGAATCAGAACTGCACGCGCTGCTGACCGCGCAGCAGGTGCTGGCCGGGCTGGACAGCGGCGGCCTGCTCAGCCGCCACCTGCAGCCGCTGCTGGACCGCATACAGCTGCTGCTGGCCAGCGGCCAGGGCGACGCCGGCGACGCGCAGGTGATGAAGCGCGTGAAGATCGTCACCGCATCGCGCCGCCCGGTGCCCAGCCGGCACTTTGAACGTGTGAGCTCGGCGCTGTTTTCGCGCCGCAGGCTGCACTTGCGTTATTTGACCCGCGGGCGCGGCGAGGTGAGTGAACGCGACGTGTCGCCGCAGCGCCTGGTGCACTACCGCAACACCTGGTACCTGGACGCCTGGTGCCACCGCGCCGACGACCTGCGCCGCTTTGCGCTGGACGCCATGCAAGACGCCCAACTGCTGCCGCAGCGCTGCAAAAACGTGGCGCTGCGCACCGTGCAAGAGCGCATGGATGCCGGCTACGGCATCTACGCCGGCGCCACGCCGCAGTGGGCGCTGCTGCTGTTCAACGCCCAAGCCGCGCAGTGGGCCAGTTGCGAAGAATGGCACCCGCAAGCGCAGGGCCGCTGGCACGACGACGGCAGCTACGAAATGCGTCTGCCTTATGCCGACGCCACCGAACTGCTGATGGACGTGCTGCGCCAGGGCGACCAAGTGCAGGTGCTGGAGCCGCCCGCACTGGTGGCCGCCGTGGCGCAGCGGCTGCGTGCGGCAGCCTCGTTATACGCACCCGCTGAGAAAGGCTGAAACCCATGTCCACCCCCAACCCTGCAAGCGCCCCCGTGTTGATCGCCGGCGGCGGCATCGGCGGCATGGCCCTGGCCCTGACGCTGCACCAGATCGGCGTGCCCTGTGTTGTCTTTGAAGCCGTGCCCGAATTGCAACCGCTGGGCGTGGGCATCAACCTGCAGCCCAATGCCGTGCGCGAGCTGATGGACCTGGGCTTTGACACTGCGCAGCTTGACGCCATCGGTATCCAGGCTCGCGAATGGGCGCTGGTGGGCCGCAACGGCAACGACGTCTACAGCGAACCGCGCGGCTTGCTGGCCGGCTACCGCTGGCCGCAGTATTCCGTACACCGGGGTCAATTGCAGATGATGCTGTACCGCGCCGTGCTGCAGCGCCTGGGCGCGCAGGCCGTGCGTCTGGGTCAGCGTGTGGTGGCCTACCGGCAAAACGGTGGCAGTGCCACCGCCGTGCTGGAAAACCGCCAAGGCCAGCGCTCTGAAGCGCACGGCAGCCTGCTGGTGGCAGCAGACGGCTTGCATTCGGCCGTGCGCGCGCAGATGCACCCGCAGCAGCCGCCCATTCAGTGGGGCGGCGCCATCATGTGGCGCGGCACCACGCCGGGCTTGCCCATCCGCAGCGGTGCGTCGTTTGTGGGTGTGGGGTCGCTGCGCCACCGTGTGGTGCTGTACCCCATCACGCCGCCCGATGCACGCACCGGCCTGGCCACCATCAACTGGATTGCCGAGATCACGGTGGACAACAGCGCCGGCTGGCAACAGGGCGACTGGAACCGCCGCGTGCAGCTGCAAGATTTCATCGGCCACTTTGAAGACTGGAACTACGGCTGGCTGGACGTGCCCGGCATGCTGCGCGGCGCCCAAGAGGTGTTTGAGTACCCGATGATCGACCGCGACCCCGTGCCCACCTGGGTGGACGGCCGCGTGGCGCTGCTGGGCGACGCCGCGCACGTGATGTACCCGGTGGGCAGCAACGGCGCCAGCCAGGCGGTGGTGGACGCGCGGGTGCTGGGCGCGGCGATGCTGCAGCACGGCGTGGCGCCGGCCGCGTTGAAGGCTTATGACGACAAGCTGTGTGCTGACATCTCGGCCCTGGTGCTGCGCAACCGCGGCGCCGGGCCCTTTGCGCTGCTGGGCCTGGTGGACGAACGCTGCGGCGGCGTGTTTGACGACATCAACCAGGTCATCCCGGCTGATGAGCGCAGCGCCTTCATGGCGCGTTACAAGGCCGCTGCCGGCCTGGCGATGGAAACGCTGAACGCAGCGCCGCCGACCATCGCGCCCGGTTCACGCGTCAACGGCGCTTGAGCCGACACTGAGCACAAAAAAGCCGCGCAGGGCTTGCACCCTGCGCGGCTCAACCCCGGCTCTCCGGAGCACTCGTAAAACAAGTCAGCGTACCTTGCCGGCCTTCCAGGCGTCCAGCAGCATTTGGTAAGCGATGGTCTCGCCCTTGGGCTTTTCGTTGGCCAGCTTCTTCCAGGGCGCGGCCTGGTCGGTCAGGTACTTGGAGGGGTTTTCCTTCGGGTTCAGCTTCGGCGGGCACTTGGCCATGCCTGCACGTTCCAGCCGCGCCATCACCTCGTCCATTTCTTCGGCCAGCGTGTCCATCGCTTTTTGCGGTGTCATTTCGCCGGTCACTGCTTGCGCCACGTTTTTCCACCACAACTGGGCCAGCTTGGGGTAGTCGGGCACGTTGGTGCCGGTGGGTGTCCAGGCCACACGGGCCGGGCTGCGGTAGAACTCGACCAGGCCACCCAACTTGGGCGCCAGGTCGGTCATGGCCTGGCTTTGGATGTCGCTTTCGCGGATGGGTGTCAGGCCCACGATGGTCTTCTTCAGGCTCACCGTCTTGCTGGTGATGAACTGCGCGTACAGCCAGGCGGCTGCCGTGCGTTTGGCGTCGTGCTCAGCAAAGAAGGTCCAGCTGCCCACGTCCTGGTAGCCGTTTTGCATGCCCTGTTTCCAGTACGGGCCGTTGGGGCCCGGGGCCATGCGCCACTTCGGTGTGCCGTCGGCATTGACCACCGGCAGGCCCGGCTTGGTCATGTCGGCGGTGAAAGCCGTGTACCAGAAGATCTGCTGCGCAATCTGCCCCTGTGCGGGCACCGGGCCGGCTTCGCCGAAAGTCATGCCGGTGGCTTCCTTGGGCGCGTACTTCTTCATCCAGTCCACGTACTTGGTCAGCGCGTAAACGGCCGCCGGCGAGTTGGTGGCGCCGCCACGCGAGACGCTGGCGCCCAGCGGCGTGCAGCCGTCGGCCGACGCGCGAATGCCCCACTCGTCCACCGGCTTGCCGTTGGGTATGCCGATGTCGGCGGTGCCCGCCATCGACAGCCAGGCGTCGGTGAAACGCCAGCCCAGCGACGGGTCTTTTTTGCCGTAGTCCATGTGGCCATAGATGGGCTTGCCGTCGATTTCTTTCACGTCGTTGGTGAAGAAGGCGGCAATGTCTTCATAGGCGCTCCAGTTCAGCGGCACGCCCAGGTCGTAGCCGTACTTCTTCTTGAACTTGTCTTTCAGGTCTTGGCGGTCAAACAAGTCGGCGCGGAACCAGTACAGGTTGGCGAACTGTTGGTCGGGCAGCTGGTACAGCTTGCCATCGGGCGCGGTGGTGAAGCTGGTGCCGATGAAGTCTTTCAGGTCCAGGCCCGGGTTGGTCCATTCCTTGCCTGCACCGGCCATGTAGTCGGTCAGGTTCATGATCTTGCCGTAGCGGTAGTGCGTACCAATCAGGTCGCTGTCGCTGATCCAGCCGTCGTAGATGCTCTTGCCCGACTGCATGCTGGTCTGCAGTTTTTCAACCACGTCACCTTCCTGAATCAGGTCGTGTTTGACCTTGATGCCGGTGATCTCTTCAAAGGCCTTGGCCAGGGTCTTGCTCTCGTACTCGTGTGTGGTGATGGTCTCTGACACCACCGAGATCTCGGTCACACCCTGGGCCTTGAGCTTGGCTGCGGCTTCGGCAAACCACTTCAGCTCGGCGGCTTGTGCGTCTTTGCTGAGCGTGGAGGGTGTGAATTCGCTGTCGATCCACTTCTTGGCCGCATCGGCGCCGGCCGGCGCTGCGGCCACGGCACTGGCCGCCGCAGCGGGTGCCGTGGCGGCGGGTTCTTCTTTCTTGCCGCAGCCCGCCACCATAAACACCGTGGCGGCGGCCAGCGCGGTATAGCGCATCTTCATTGTCGTCTCCTCAATACATCTACTTTCCCCAAAGGCAACTGCACGGGTTGCGGCCCCGGGGAAATGTCGGGCCGCTCCGCTTCGAAAAACGGTTCAACAGGGTGGGTGTGGTTGTGGGTGTGGGTGCGGTTGTGTGTGTCACCCCTTGCGCATCACCAGCGCCAGCACCAGCATCGACACCACGAAGCTGTACCACACGCTGGGCTCGCTGCTCAATTGCAACCACTCCATCAGTTTCTTGCTCAGGCCGACAAAAGCCAGGTTGATGTAGGCCGCGGCCAGCAGGCCCATGAACAGGCGGTCGCCGCGTGTGGTGGCGATGGGCAAAAAACCCTTGCGCAGGCGGGTGGGCTGCTTGATTTCCCACACCGTCATGCCCACCAGCGCCAGCGCGATACAGGTAAAAAACACCGCCACAGGCGTGGTCCACACCATCCAGGCCAGCATCAGGGCGTCCTCCGCAGTGGCAACTGCCGCAACAACAGGGTGTTCATACGCGCCCCATCGCAAAACCTTTGGCAATGTAGTGGCGCACAAACCAGATCACCACCGCACCGGGCACGATCGTCAGCACACCGGCGGCGGCCAGCGTGGCCCAGTCCATGCCGCTTGCGCTGACAGTGCGTGTCATGGTGGCCACAATGGGTTTGGCGTTGACGCTGGTCAGCGTGCGCGCCAGCAGCAGTTCAACCCAGCTGAACATGAAGCAGAAAAACGCCGCTACGCCCACACCCGCCTTGATGAGCGGCAAAAAGATGGTGAGGAAAAAGCGCGGAAACGAATAACCGTCGATGTAGGCGGTTTCGTCAATCTCGCGCGGCACACCGCTCATGAAACCTTCCAGTATCCACACCGCCAGCGGCACGTTAAACACCAGGTGCGCCAGGGCCACCGCCAAGTGCGTGTCCATCAGGCCCACGGTGGTGTAGAGCTGAAAAAACGGCAGCAAGAACACCGCCGGCGGTGTCATGCGGTTGGTCAGCAGCCAGAAAAACACATGTTTGTCGCCCAGGAAACGGTAGCGGCTGAAGGCATAGGCTGCGGGCAGCGCCACCGCCAGCGATATCACCGTGTTGATGGCCACGTAGATCAGGCTGTTGATGTAGCCCGAGTACCAGCTGGGGTCGGTGAAGATCTTGGCGTAGTTTTCCAGCGTGAACTGCTGCGGCAGCAGGCTGAAGCTGGAGAGGATTTCGCTGTTGGTCTTGAAGCTCATGTTGACCATCCAGTAGATGGGCAACAGCGCAAAAATCAAATACAGCACCAAGAAAATGCTGCGCTTTTTCATGGTGTTGGGCCCTGCTCGTTGCTGGTGCCCACGCGCTGCATCCAGTTGTACAAGATGAAACACAGCAGCAAGATGATCAGGAAGTAGATCAACGAAAACGCCGCCGCCGGCCCCAGGTCGAACTGGCCCACCGCCTTTTGTGTCAGGTACTGGCTCAAGAACGTGGTGGCATTGCCCGGGCCGCCGCCGGTCAGCACAAAGGGCTCGGTGTAGATCATGAAACTGTCCATGAAGCGCAGCAGCACGGCAATCATCAGCACACCGCGCATCTTGGGCAGCTGGATGTAGCGGAACACCGCCCACTTGCTGGCGCCGTCGATGCGCGCGGCCTGGTAGTAGGCGTCGGGAATGCTGCGCAAGCCGGCGTAACACAGCAGCGCCACCAGCGGTGTCCAGTGCCAAACGTCCATCAACAGCACCGTGTACCAGGCGTGGGTGGCGTTGCCGGTATAGCTGTAATCAAAGCCCAGGCCTTGCAGCGTGGCGCCCAGCAAGCCGATGTCGGCACGGCCGTAGATTTGCCAGATGGTGCCCACCACGTTCCAGGGTATCAGCAGCGACAGCGCCACCAGCACCAGCACCGCGCTGGCACGCCAGCCCGTGGCCGGCATCGACAGCGCCAGTGCAATGCCCAGTGGTATTTCGATGGCCAGCACCGACAGCGAAAACTGCAACTGCCGCCACAGCGCCGCGTGCAGGTCGTCGTCGCGCATCACCTTGGCAAACCACTCGGTGCCCACAAACACCCGCCGCTCGGGGCTGATGATGTCTTGCACCGAGTAGTTCACCACCGTCATCAAGGGCAGGATGGCCGAGAAGGCCACACAGATGAACACCGGCAGTATCAGCAGCCAGGCTTTCTGATTGACCGGTTTGGTGGTGGTGCTCATGGCAGGTGCGGTGGGGCAATGGAGGAGGGCAGGGGCGGGGGCGTGTTGCCGTGCAAGCCGCTCAGGCCACCAGCTCCTCGTTTTTGTAGAAGCAGGTGTGTGTGCCCAGCACTTGCAACCAGGCCGTGCTGCCGGGTGCCGGCACAGCGGCCTCGGGCGCCAGCCGCACCTTCAGGGTGTGGCCTGCTGCGTTGGCCGTCAGCATGTAATGGGTGCCGATGTCTTGTGCCTGCACCACCTGCACCGGCACCGCGCCGCTGGCGCCGGCGGCGGCCAGGGCCAGGTATTCGGGCCGCACGCCCAGCTTCAGCTCACCTTCGGGCAGGGGGCGTGGCGCGCGCAGGCTGAAGCCGGCCACGGTCAGGTCGCCGCCCATGGCCTGCACTGGTAGAAAGTTCATGCCCGGCGAGCCGATGAAGTGGCCCACGAAGGTGTGCGCCGGGCGCTCGAACAAGGCCTCGGCCGAGCCCACCTGCACCGCGCGCCCGCGGGTCATCACCACCACCTCTTCAGCAAAGGTGAGCGCCTCGATCTGGTCGTGGGTGACGTAGATGAGCGTCAGCTTCAGTTCATGGTGAATTTGCTTGAGCTTGCGCCGCAACTGCCACTTCAGCTGCGGGTCGATCACGGTCAGCGGCTCATCAAACAGCACGGCCGAGACATCGGCCCGCACCAGCCCGCGGCCCAGAGAAATCTTCTGCTTCTGGTCGGCCGACAGCCCGGCTGCGCGCTGGTTGAGCTGGTGGCTCATCTCCAGCATCTCGGCAATCTGGCCCACACGCTGTTTGATCTGCGCCGCCGGCACCTGGCGGTTTTTCAGCGGGAAGGCCAGGTTCTCGGCCACCGTCATGGTGTCGTAGATGACGGGAAACTGGAACACTTGCGCAATGTTGCGCTGCTGCGGTGTGGTGTGGGTGACATCCACACCGTCAAAACACACACTGCCCTGCGACGGCGCCAACAGGCCCGACATCACGTTGAGCAGCGTGGTCTTGCCACAGCCTGAAGGCCCCAGCAGTGCATAAGCGCCGCCGTCGCGAAAGCTCATCTTCAGCGGCAGCAAGGCGTAGTCGGCTTCGCCTTGAGGCTGCGGCTTGTACGAATGGGCCAGGTCCAGGTCGATGCGGGCCATGCTCAAGACCTCTGCGCAGGCGCCAGCAGCAGTGCGCCGCTGCCGCTGTCAAACACATAAGCCTGCTGCGGGCTCAGGTGCAGCGTGATGGGCGCACCCAGTTCAAACACATGCACACCGGTCAGTTGCGCCACCAGCCCGCCCACGGCGCTGTGCACGTGCACAAAGGTGTCTGAACCCGAGATCTCGGCCAGCTCCACGGTGCCGGCCACGGCCACGTCACCGGGCCGCGCCGTGACCCGCAACGCGCTGGCGCGCAGGCCCAGCGTGTACGGGCCCTGCGCCGGGCCGCTTGTGAACCCCGGCGCGGGCGGGGGCCACACGCCGGGCAGCAGCGGGCCGCCTTTGAGTTGCACACCACCCGCCGCAGGCTCGGCGGCGATCAGGTTCATCGGCGGGTCGCTGAAGGCCCTGGCCACGCGCAGCGACTGTGGGCGGTGGAACACCTCGGCCGTGGGGCCGTACTGCAGCAGCTCACCGGCATCCAGCACGGCGGTGTAGCCGCCCAGCAGCAGCGCTTCGCCGGGCTCGGTGGTGGCGTACACCACGGTGCTGTCGCCGGTGGCAAACAGCTGGGTCAGTTCTTCGCGCAGCTCTTCGCGCAGCTTGTAGTCCAGGTTCACCAGGGGTTCGTCCAGCAGCATCAGCGGTGCACCCTTGGCCAGCGCCCGGGCCAGCGCCACCCGCTGCTGTTGCCCGCCCGACAGCTCGGCCGGCAGGCGGCCCAGAAAGTCTTCGATGTGCAGCTTGGCGGCCAGGGCGCGCACGGTTTCTTCCACCCGGTCCTCGCCCCGCAAGCGCAGCGGCGAGGCGATGTTCTGCGCCACCGTCATCGACGGGTAATTGATGAACTGCTGGTACACCATGGCCACATTGCGGTGGCGCACACCCAGGCCGGTGACGTCCACACCGTCGACCAGCACGCGGCCACTGCTGGGCGGGTCCAGCCCGGCCATGATGCGCATCAAGCTGGTCTTGCCCGCCTGCGTGGCACCCAGCAGCACCGTCACGGCTGCAGGTTGGGGTGCCAGGCTGATGGGGGCCAACCAAACGGCGGCCCCCACGTCTTTGGTGATGCTTTCAAGCATCAACTGCATGCGGGGTCCCTTGGGCTTCGAATCACCGTGTGATTCTTAGCCCAGCACGCGCCGCCGCTGTGCAGGGTTTACCTCGGGTTCGGGGGCAGCGGCCGCTGCAGCGGTTTCAGCCGCCCAGCTGCGCCAGCCGCTTGCGTGCGTCTTCCAGTGCCGTTTTCTGGCCCTTGCCGGCCGCCACAAAACTGCTGAAGGCGGCTTTGGCGCGGTCAGCGTTGCCCATTTCCTGGTACGCAATACCCATACGGTAGGCCATGGGTTTGTCGCTGGCGCCTTTCAGCGTGGCGGCTTTTTCATACAGGCGCAGTGCCTCGGCCCAGTCACCCATCGCGCCACGCGCGCGGGCCAGGCCGTAGGCGCCGGCTGACTGGCCGGGGTGCTCGCGCATCAGCCGCTCAAACAGCGGCAGCGCCTTGGCCGGCTGGCCAGCGTTGACCAGGCCCAGGCCCGCTTGTTCGGCCCAACCCAGCACGTCCGTGGCCAGCGCGTGTTCGGCCAGTGGCGGCAGTGCGTTAAAGGCCGCCACGGCGGCATCCCATCGCTTGTCTTGCATCACCACCCGCGCCAGCAAGGCCTGCGCCTGTTCGGGGCGTGGTGCAGAACGCGCCAGTTCGGTGGCTTTGGCCACGCTGCCGCCCATCAATCCGGGTGCAAACAGGTAGAACTCCATCAAGGCGCTGCGCGCCGGGTACCAGGTCGGCTCGACTTCATGGGCCAACAGCAGGGCCTGCCGCACGGTGCCGATGCTGCGCGCCGCTGCCATCATGCCTTCGTTCATGGCCTGCACGCCCAGCAGCACGCCGTGGGCGTAGTTGCAGGGTGCCGAGCGGGGCTGTTTTTCGGCACAGGCCTGGGCATGGGTCAGGGCCTGGGCCAGGGTCTGTGACTGGAGCTGGCCGGTTTCGTTCTGCCGTTGCAGCGCGGCCAGCGCGAAGGCCAGCACGGCCTGGGGGTCGTCGGCAGCGGCGGCCAGGCGCTGGGTGGCGGCGCGCTGCAAGGCCTCGGGTTTGTCGGCCTGGTACAGGGCTTCCAGCGCCGGGTCTTTCAGGGTTTGGGCAGCGGCGGGTGCAAGCGCAGCGCAGGTCAGCACACCAAGCCATGCCAGCGGCCGCAGCCAGTGCCAGGGCAACTGCAACAGCAGGGCGGGTTGGGCAGGGTGGGCAGGGCGGTCAAGGTGCGTCATGAAGGGGCGGTATGGATGTGTGGTGCCGCG
>JACCDR011710344.1_pt1 | contig 13027 bp, 20 predicted proteins | sample 7446431 | NCBI WGS metagenome assembly JACCDR01 (sample SAMN15323443, study PRJNA562643) | freshwater metagenome | isolation source: river surface water | place: USA:Blue River Watershed | collected 2017-08-17
CTCGAATTCCCCCGCGCCTCGACTCTCGAATTCTCCCACGCCTCGACTCTCGAATTCCCCCGCGCCTCGACTCTCGAATTCTCCCACGCCTCGACTCTCGAATTATCCCACGCCTTATAAATAGTTATTCTCTCTATAGACCTAATCTCAAGAATTGTGAATTCTTCAAAGTTAGCAGGAAGTAGGTCTAACTCTTTCTGGTTGGTTATTATGATTGTTTTCATTCTTTATTTCTCCTTCAATTGCACAAATTACTTAACAATCTTTGGGGCATCAATGTCCCAAATTCCTGAGACAACAACATACCAGCGCGCAAAAACATCGGCATCGCGTCGCCTGCCCATGAGCTTTTCCATAAATTGGAGATATTGGAACGCGCCTTCTTTTGACTCAACCATTTGGTAAGCGGCCAGGGCAACTGTCACGGAGCCTTCATGCTCAGGCTCGCCGTCAATTTCAAACACAGCGTTGTAAAACGTGCCATCTGCAGGGAATGACTTCCCATCTCTGCGAACCCATCCAGTCTCGCCAAAAAAGAAGTTATGGACTACGCAAGAGCCAGGCTTAATTACGCTCAGTACCTGGTTCCCACTAAAGGATTCTTGGATTGCCTTGTAGACGCTTTCAACGGTGGCGGTGGCGAGGTCAATTACGGGGATAATCTTTTTGGCGTCCATATGATTCCTTCTGTTAAAAACCTTATAGAGAGAAGATACGCGGGAACAAAAAGATGATCAAGGATTATTTTTAGGATGCAGTCTTTTTACAAACCAATGCCATGCGTCCTCGTTTTCTTTTTCTGACAAGTTCAGCGGGATTGCATATCTTTTGGCGCTAACCACTTGATCCCTGCCACCTATAAACATTGTTGCGATGCTTATTACGGCCATTCCAAAGGCTTTCTCCTCTGCCTGTGGTCCAAAAATTTGAACGTCTCTCACGGCTCCCCCATCGCCGCAAGCTAAATATCTCACGCAAACCATTTACAACTCCCTGGGGCCCAGCTTGCTGGGTCCAGGAAACCAAGCGAGCGCAGCGGAGCGCGGTTAGTTAGAGGCAGGATTCATTTTATTAAAGTGAATTTTGGGCATAGCTTCGCCAATATAGGGGAGGAAATCAATAACTTACGTCCTTCCCCGTGTCGCATCCGAGCCAGCAGTCCTTCCCAGGGAGGGATATGCCGCAAGATGGTCCTTCCTCGCCTAGGCCCACCATTCGGCGGGCTGCTTGCTCAGTATCTTGAGCGCGAGAGCTAGTATCTGTGCCCTAGCTGGCATGATTTACGGCCCTAAAAAGAAACCGCAAGCCACCGGCGCTGGTCATTGGCTCCCTAGTCCAATGAATGGTGGTCGGACACCATGGCGCAAACTTTTTAGTTGAAGTTTTGAATTGGATGAGTGAGAATAATCCCACTCAAGCACGTTCAAAGGCCTCGGGAAAAGTTTAGCGATTTTAACCCGGGGCCTTTTCAATTCTGGCCATAAACCACGCCAACGGCCAGCCTAAAATTAAAAAAACATCAGAAATGTTTGACTTGGATTCTCGGTTCCAATATTCTGCTACGTAGAAAGTATTCCACATTGTCATAAGTATTTGAAAGGACGGTGATTACAATGGCAAAAGCACAAGGAAAAAAAGGCAAAGGAAGCAAAGGCGGCAAAAAAGGGAAATAATTCCCTCGTCTTTACTAAGAATTGCGCTTAAGGGCCAAATAATATTAATTACGATTGTCTGGCGGGGAACACCTTAAGCGCATTTTTAACAGAAGGATTTTTTATGTTTGAGCTTGTAATTCTTATCTTTATGTCTCTCCTATGCATCGCTAGCTATTGCGTCGGCTGCCGGATTGGGGCCAGCTCTATGGTTAATACCAATTCTCTTAATGGGACAGTAAAAACGGCCGTAGGGGTTTGTGTAATTGATAAAAACATTTGTTTAGCCACTAATGCTGAACATTTTCAGTTCCTTGTGGAAAACAGAAAGGTTGACGCTTTTTCGGAACTTATTGATGTAATTAAAGAAAAAGTTACTTACGACATCAAAGCAAATCATCTTGGAAATGTTGAAGTGAGAGCAATTCTTAATGTTTATATTCCAAGGGAAAAGAAATGATCTACGCTCTTTTGTTGACTCATTGGCTGAGCGATTTTGTTTTGCAAACCGATGACATGGCCAAAAATAAGTCAAAAAGCAACATGTGGCTCACTGTCCACGTAATGGCCTATATGCTTCCATTTGTCCTAGTGGCAGGTGCTAAATTTGCCGTCATCAACGGATTGGCTCATTGGCTTATTGATTGGTGTACCTCTCGATTTAATTCCAAAATGTGGACGCAAGGGAAGGTTCATGAGTTTTTTGTTGGAGTTGGCTTAGATCAATTCCTTCATACCGCTTTATTGATATATACCGCCCCAATGGCGCAGCCTCTTTTTAAAGACATTTTATGAGTGGCCTAAACGATTGGCTTCCTGCAGAAAGCGAGCCGCATATATTTGCTGAAAGCAATTTACGAAGGAATGAAGAAGTGAATCGTCCAACAGACAGCAAGGCAAAGGGAGCTGAGGCGATGAAAGACGACCTAGCGAAAAAGATTCTCAAGGCCATCAAGAAAGAAATCCACGGGCGTAAAGGCCTTGGATGGGATGGCCTCGATGAAGAAATCCAGCAAGAAATTGATGAGGCTTTGTTTAAAAAAATAGAAAATGAAGTAAAGGCTTACAACGCTCGGCTTTATGCCTTTACACACAACTGAGGCCTTATGCTCCACTTGCAAAAAACCAATACTGACGACCACCCAGCTCCAAAGCCACAGCCTTCAGGGTTTAAATCTTTTGCCTATTCAACCGCAGCTCAAGGCTTAAATTACGAGGCCATTGCAGAGCTTTCTGTAGAAATTGACAGGCTTAATTGGCAGCTTTATGCGAGTGAAAAAGAAGTTTCAAGGCTACATTCCGAACTTGCGGCCGCGCTCAAGCTGAATAGGCCAAAGGCAAAAAATGGTGGCCTATTGGATACCAAATCGTTTTATTCAATCATTGGGGTTGTCGTTGTTGTTCTGTTGGCGATGACATTCTTAATTGTAAAGCAGCATGACTAGCGCCAGGGCATTTTTAAAGACCGACACTGGAGATTGTCTGATCATGCTTGTTCCCATGACTGCCGATGCTCAGGGAGGCCTGCAGCCTTTTCCCAGGGTAAGAATCTCGCCGGACAAGAACACGCATCATGGCGGGATTCATCCAAACTATTGGGGCATTTATGAACTCATTGGAGTGTTTAAGGCCAAGGCCTTCCATTATAAAATGGTTGAAAGAGAGGGACAAAGTGATTCTAAATAAAGGCGATTGCGTTCTTATTGGTAATTGGTGGTATGTCGTTGTAAAAGACCTTGAAAATAAATTTTCTTGTGTTTGCGACAACGCAAACAATTCTTACGTATGGGATAAAGACGAAATAGAATTCCACTTATCCGCAAGAGACGCTGTCCACGCCCACGCCTACGGCCTCACTTTTCACCTTCCCAAAGACATTAGCGAATCACTCGAAGAAAGAATTATCAATCGAGAGATACCAGTTGACGTAATCGCGGAGGCCCTAGTTGGACTTCACGACGATCGGTCCTAAAACTTGACCCCAATCCGACATTCTGCAATAATGGACACAAATGGAAGAACTACGCCCAGGACAGAAAAGGAAGCTGGGAGTCAAGTCGAAAAACAAGCGCACTAACCCAGACCACCCTATCCACGCCCCAGCAATGCCCTCCACACAGAGGGCGCTTGAGCTTGAGGAAGAGCTTCAGGCAGTCCAGAAAGGCGTAACCAAGGTCGAGCTCCGCGAGCTGACCCTAATTGAATATCTCTGCCGACGTGGCAGGCCTATGAAGTTTATTCACGATGAAATCAATTTCATTAGGGATGTGAACAAGCGTCCAACAATGAGTTATGATTCGTTTTTGGCGCTTCGCGATAGATTCCCAGATTATTTCAGGTCTTGTGACACATGGCGAGAAAGCGCAGATGACGCCGTCGAAGCATCCCTGTTCGAAGTCGCCACCGGAGGCATCACCTACGAAGAAAAGGCCATCGTTGTCTCAGACGGCAAAGACTCCGGCTCTCACGTCGAAACCCACCTCGTTAAAAAGAAGTTCCACGGCAACGTGCTTGCTCAACAATTCTGGCTCGAGCGCCGCCGTCCAGAGAAGTGGGGCAAGCAGGCCCTAAAAGATGCCTTTACCGATATGCCTGATGAGGAGCTAATTGCCCTCGTTCAAGAAGCGTTGCAGAATAGGAAAAAGAACCAGCAAACCCAAACTGTCGAGGATCAAAACGATGGAAAAGAAGAATAAAAAACTTCCCCTTGCCCCCATGTCTCAGGATTACAGCCTTGAAGATGCCGCCCAAGGCGAAGTGGGCAACGAAGAAGTTCAAGTAAAGAAGAAAAGCGTTTCTGTATTGGATGACGGCAGCGAGCCCGGATACGCCCAAGGTCGCCCATTGTCCGAGCCTGAAGACTCCAAGAAGCTCATGCAGAAGCAGCAGCAGAAGGCCCAGCAGTATCCTGGAGACAAGGACGAGCAGAGATACGCCAGCGAGGCCTCGGCCTTGTATCAGAAGCATCTTAAGGCAGCCAAGGGGCACGTTCCCAGCGCCTACATGCGGGCCAAGCAGGCGGGCGATAAGGCCAGCGCCGCCAAGTTCATGCAGCTAATGAAGAAGACTGCGAAGGGGAAGGTTAGACCTTAATGAAGCTAGAGATTCGGCCAGCGGCCCTAGACGATACCCCATTTATCCTTAAGTCCTGGGCCGAGTTCTATGCGCACTCTGCTTATGCAAAACAGATGCCACAAAAGAGCTTCTTCAATGGGCATAAGAAACTAATAAAAAAGTGTTTAGAGTATGCCCCTTGCCTCGTTGTCTGCGATTCAAAAGACCCGTCATTTCTTCAAGGATTCTGCGTTATGGAGAACATGCCCGAAAAGGACGTTCTCCATTTCATATTTGTTCGTCACGGCCTGCGCGGGAAAGGCATCGGCAAAGAGCTAATCAAGCGTATGGCCAAGCACGAAGAACTCTCCTATTCCCACCAAGGCGACATCAAAAGCCTGTGGGGCCAATGGAAAACCAAAGTTTACGACCCCTATCTATTCCTAGGTAGGTAACAGAAGGGAAAATATGAGAAAGATCGTTTCGTTTCATTGTCATCAGCCTGTTTATTTGCAAGAGCTTAAAAATGCTCCCAGAAACTCATTTGGGAGATGGGCCAAGGAAAAGGACTGCGAAAACGTTGAGCTTACCGATTATGAAGATTGCGTAATCGTTAGGTTTCCCGGATCAACCTTTGAGCATCAAGTCCCCAAGGCCAATATCAAGCAGGTGACGTTTGAACTTTCCAGCGACAATGCCGAGAAATCTACTCCTGGAAGCGGCCAGGCGATTACACCGACAGAGTCAGTACCAGGAATTGTCGATCCGAACGCCGGGGTTCAAAAAGCAAAACGAGGTCCTGGACGCAAGATCGCACCGATTCAAGGCAATTAATTGCACTCGAAGGTCGGGCAAGACTGAAACCGAGGTTCGAGATCATGTCGAGATTTGCCGGGACTATCCTGGCTCAAAGTCCGTTTACCTTGCGCTGACGCTCGATAGCTGCGCGGAGATTTGCTGGGATATTTTCAAGGGCCTCAATGACAAATTTGGGCTTGGTTTTAAGTACAACAACACCAAGAAGATAATATTCTACCCAAACGGCTCCAGGACTAGGCTGGGCGGCGTTGATGCCAGCGCAAGGGAGATGAAGAAGCTCCTTGGTGGCAAGCTTAGGAAGGTATCCGTGGACGAAGCTGGCTCTATGGTTATCGACATGAATAGGCTTTGCTATCAAGTTCTAATGCCTGCCCTGACCGACCTTCGCCCATTGTCTTGGCTTACGCTGCTTGGAACATGTGAAAACATACCAAATACATTTTTTGAGCAAGTCACTGAGGGCCTAGAAAGAACTGTAGATTGGAAGATTTTTAAATGGACTGCCTATGAGAATCCCTTTATCGCCAAGCAATGGGCCGAGGAGATTTCTGAGCTTACCAAGTCAAATCCAAAGATCGTCGAGGCCTCGTGGTTCCGAACGCACTATTTAAACGAATGGGTGACAGATGATAACCTTCTTATCCTTGACCTTAAGCGAGCTACCTATGCCCCGTGGAGGCCGGACAAGCGAACTACTTATGTTCTTGGGGTTGACCTTGGCTACAATGATGCCTGTGCTTTTTCGCTGGTTGGCTACACGTCCACGTCAAACAAAGTGACATTGGTCAAGTCCTACAAAAAAGAGGAGCTTGACATCAGCGCTACGGCCGCAGAAATCAAATGGCTCAAAAACCAGTACCCAATCAACCAAATCGAGGTCGATGGTGCCAACAAGCAAGGCGTAGAAGAGATGCGGAAACGGCACGGGCTCAGCATGGAGGCCGCAGAAAAGAATGGTAAGGCCATGTATCTTCGATTGCTCAGAGATGACATAATAACAGGCCAAATGGTTCTGAACGAAAAGAAAGAGGAAATTGAGGCGTTTACGCTTGAGGGCAAATCATTAATCTGGAAAGATGAAGACAAGGAAAAGGAAGACCCCAGATGCGATAACCACGCCGTGGATGCTACCCTTTACGCTTGGAGGCATTGCTATAACTATCTTTACAAGGCCCCAGCGCCCAAGGTTTCAAGAGATTCTGACGAGTACATGGAAAAACTATTTGAGAAAGAAGCTCAACAATTAAAACAACAGAGGGAATATGGATACGAAGAAGACGACTAAAAAAAAGCAACCCGTTGATCTTGAGTCCGTTATGAGGCTGATGACAAAGTATGGGGCCCTAGAGGTTTCCATCGGCGAAGTCACCGTTAAAATGCCCGTGGCCCTTAAGATTGACCCCAAAGCCGCAGCGGGCCAGAATAAGCTTAACAATATCGACGATCAAGAAGACGAAGAGGCCATCCTTTACCATTCAGCATAGAAAACAGAGGTAGTTCATGGACAAAACACAGTGGTACAAAGAAACCGGCGAAAATCTCGCTAATTCAATATTTCAGCGAGTACACCACCTCCAGACCATCCAAGAGTTTAGAAGTGAATTGCACCGTCGGCATCTTCGCCTCTATGGGAATTACGACGCTCTAGGCATTATGGACAGTGCCTATAGCTTTGAGCGATCCATGGACCGCCTTACCCTAAACGTGATTGCCATAAACGTGGACACAGCAACGGCCAGAATTGCCAAAAATAGGCCTAGACCCAAATTCCTAACCAAGGGCTCTACCATCCCAATGGAAAGGCAATGCCAAAAGCTTGAGAAATTTGTAGGAGGCCTGTTGTATCAAGAAAAGGCCCACGCAAAAATGCAGGCCATGTTCCGATCTTCTTGCGTTTTTGGAGACGGATTTGTGAAGGTATACCCAAATCATCAGAAAAAGCGCGTAAGCATCGATAAAAGGTTTACTCCAAACATAATTGTTGATGAGCAGGACGCGATGCATGGCGATCCCTTGTGCATGTATGAAATCGCGATACTTAGCAAGGTTTCCCTGATTGAAAAGTACCCAAAGCTGAAGGTGCAAATTGAGGCCTCTTCGCTTCCTGCCAGTGGGTTTTATTCTGAAATGTACACAGAGGATCAGGTTTTAGTGATTGAGGCGGTCAAAAAGGCCTCAAAGAATGGCGAACCGGATGGCCGTAGGGTGATTTGCACGTCCCATGCCGTGCTTGAGGATTTCAAATACACAAGGGAAAGGTTTCCGTACGTAAAACAGCCTTACCAAGTGAAGGAAATTGGCTACTACTCAGAAGGCATTGCTGAAATGCTGACCTCCATCCAGTACGAACTCAACAAGACCCTCATCGTTGCCCAGCAAGCGGTTAACCTGTGCGTTCCAAAGCTCATGGTCCATGCTGATTGCCAGGTCGTTTCTGAGCATTTGAACAACGAAATCGGCTCAATCTACAGATACACCGGGATGAAGCCGGAATGGTCAACCCTGATTGGGGTTCCTGGAGACGTTAAAGAGCATATCCAAGAGCTATACGAGAAATCGTTCCAGCGAACCGGATTGTCAAATTTGTCTGCTTTTGGTGAAAAGCCTGCAAATATTTCGTCAGGCAAGGGGCTGCGTGAGTACAACGACATCGAGACAGAGAGATTTGCGATTGTTTCCCAAAACTATGAAAACGCTTATATGGATCTTTGGGAGCTTTGCACTGACGCCGCCGAGCAATTGGCCAAGGAAGACAAAAAGCTAAGCGTTACGGTCCTAGACAAGGGAATGATGGACAAGATTGCTTGGAATGACATCGACCTCGATCGAGATTCATATGCCATGCAGCCATATCCAGCATCAATGCTAGGAGACAACCCCACAGGTCGATACGATGACATTACGGACATGATGGACAGGGGGCTCCTCGACAAAGAGCAGGCCACTGAGCTTCTTCAGTTCCCAGACATTGAAAGCTACTTCATCGAGGCCAATAGTCCACGCAAAAACATTAGAACCGTTGTCAGCGCAATTGTGGAAAAAGGCGTTTATTACCCACCCACTGAATACCAATCTCTTGAACTCGGAATTAAGATCATGAACAACATGCTTCTTTATTACACCGATCGAGAGCTTGAGCCTGAGCGCCTCGAGCTATTTGCACGTTGGATCAGCGATGCCCAGGCCATAATGAATCCAATCGATGCAATGACTCCAGAAGAGCAAGAGCAGGCGATCGCAATTCAAGCGGAAAACGATGCCCTTACTCAGCAGGCAATGGCAGAAGAAGAACTGGCCGCCCAGCAAGAGGATGAGGCCATGAGCCAATTGTCCTATGAGGCCGGCGCCCAAGATGCATTGGCAGCAACAGGAATTCAGCAACCGGGGATAGGCCCCGAGCAGCTATAAAAAGGATTTTGAATGACAGTCGAGACAACTACCACAGCCAAGACTCAAACAACATCGGGGCAGATGCCTCAGCACTCGGAGGAAGAGTTTGCACAGGCCCTAAAGCTTATGGGCGCAGAAGATGACGAGCAAGAGCCTGATGACGATGCCCAAGACGGCCAGCAGCAGGCACAGTCCGGCGAGGATGACGGGGACGATGCCGACGAAGACGATTCTGCTAACCAGGAATTGAATGATGCAGAGGCAAAGAGTAAGGCCAAGATCGAGGGGAAAAAAGAAACTACCGAAATTGAAATTGATACCGAACAATACGACAAAGTGCTGCAGCAGCGAAGAATGCTCTGGCAACAGCAAAAACGAATGCAGGCAGAGCGATCTGAACTCGAAAAGCTCAAACAAGAAATCCAAGAGCTTAAGAATGGGCAACAGGGCAAGTCTAAAAAGGCTTACGAAAGTCCCATTGAAGAGGCCCTAGACGACGAGCAAGAGGAGTGGCTGCCTCCGTCAAAGCTCAAAGAAAAGATCAGAAATGAGCTTAAAAAAGAGCTGATGGAAGAGTTTTCTAAGAAAGAGCAAGAGGAAATGACTAAGGCCGAAGCTCAGGCCCAGTTGGACATGTACAAATCGAACATTTCAGAGCTCGTTATGGCCAATGAAGAGAAATATCCAATGGCCCATATGTTTTTGGACGATGAAGAAATCCAAGAAAGGGCCTTTGCTATTGTTGAGCAAGACTATCGGAGAAAGGCAGATGCTTATGGGCATGAGTATGCTGCGGAAAATACCATGACTGAGCAGCAGGCGGCCGATGCCTTAGAAAAATCCCTTGCAAAAAAATATGCGCCGCGCTTACAATCTGAGAAGAATCAGAAGCTATTGCGTCAACACCTAGGCAAACAGCAAGAGTCAAAAAGAGACGGAATCCAAACCCTTGGCAGCGATGTGAGAAACTCCACAACGTCCGATGACGGCCCTCAAGACTGGGACGAACGGATTAAGTGGGCTTCACGCAAGTTTGTTAAAACGGAGGATTAACCATGACTCTTTCTATTACTGCATTTACACCCGCCCTTAAGGCCCTATACACCGGCCAGAAGGTTGAAAATCTCACTTATCAAAACCGCCCACTTTGGGCAATGATGAAGAAAAACAAAGACTTCTACGGAAAAAACAAGCCTTTGCCAATCATCATCGGCGCTCCTCAACGTCGTTCTGCAACCTTTGCAACAGCTAAGGCGCAGACTTCCAGCTCATTACTCAAAGACTTCACCTTGGTTCGTAAAAAAGACTACTCGTTCGCGATGGTCGATCACGAAACCATGGAGGCCTCTGAGAATGACAAAGGCGCGTTTTTGAAAGCGTTGACCGTTGAGGTTGACGGTGCCATGAACTCTGCCGCCAACTCTGCCTGCGTTGACTTGTTTGGCGCTGGCTCTGGTGTTATCGGCCGTTTGGCCAGCACCACCACCATTGCATCTACCACTGGTATTTTGCGCGACACTGACGACATTGTTCACTTTGAAGTGGGCATGGTTCTTAAGGCCGCAACAGCATTCACTGGTGGCTCTGTTCGCACTGGTTCCGTGACTGTAACCGCCGTCGATCGCGACAACGGAACTTTTACAACCGATGTTAACTTGTCTACAGGTATCGCTGCCATTACTGTCAACGATTACCTTGTACCAGATGGTGACTACGACCTTAAGGCCAAAGGCTTGGCCGCTTGGTTGCCTGACACCGCCCCCACTGGTGGTGACTCATTCTTCGGCGTTGACCGCTCTATCGACCCTGTTCGCCTTGCCGGCGTTCGCTTCGACGGAACGGCCCTTTCCGCTGAAGAAGCACTGATTAAGTGCGCTTCTCGCTTGTACCGCGAAGGCTCTCAGTTCGATAAAGTATTCTTGGGAACAACCAAATATTCCGAGCTTGAAATCAGCCTGGGTTCCAAAGTTCAATACGTAAACGGAGAGGCCTTCAAGCGCCCAGAAATTGGGTTCCAAGGTATCCGTTTGAACGTTAAGAACCGCTTTGTAGACGTGTTCTGCGATCCCTGGTGCCCAAACAATCGTGGTTACATGCTCCAGATGAACACATGGTCAGTTGAATCATTGAAAGAGCCCATTCGAGTTCTGGCGCAAGACGGAAACCGCATGTTGCGCTCTAACGATGAAGATTCATCTGAAGTGCGCATCGGTGGTTACAAACAGTTTGGCTGTAATGCCCCTGGTTGGAACGCCGTAATCCTGTTCTAATAAAAATTGAGGTTGGGGGCATAGGCGCAGGCCGTGCCCCCTTTCTCTTTCAAGAGGTGAGACATGGCTAAGATTTATGAACAATTCAGCTATTCACTCGTGAAAAAGCTGGTTTCAATTTTTATGAAGGTGGCCATCGGTGCTTCTGGAGCCCCCACCTTGAGTGCTTCTGACAGCAAAGGCGTTGCAAGCATTGTTAGAAACTCTGCCGGAAACTATACCGTCACTTTTAGCGAGCTTTATTACGCTTTTGTTATGGCAAGTTTTTTGCAACTGAAATCTTCTGCTGAAGACGTTACGTTCCAAGTTTTGGCCGTAAGCATGTCGGCAAAAACCGTACAATTCCTTTGCAAAGACGGCGCTGGCGCTGCTGTTGACCCAAGCTCTGGCTCTACTCTTTACGCAGAATTCAAGTTTAAAGAAAGCTCTGTTTAAGGAGTCTTAACATGATGATTATGCTTGATGACCAAAAGAAAAAGCAGGCCTCTCCTCAGGCCGATCTTGCCGATAAGGCCTTCAATGCTATTAAAAATGGCGATCGTGAAGGATTTAAAAGCGCACTTAAGGTCATGATCAAGGAAATCATCATGGACCTTGAGATGAGCGAAGAAGAATCAGAAAAAGAGGAATTTTAAATAAGGGGGTTACATGGCCCGTCTTGTAACCCTCGCCTCTTTAAAAGAGCAGGCGAGGCAGCGAGCAGACCAGGTCAATTCTGGGTTTGTTTCCGACTCAGAGCTTGAACTTTTAATCAATACGTCTCTTACAGAGCTTTACGATCTTCTCGTTGGTGCCTACGGAGAAGATTACTTTGTTGGCGACCCTTACGCGATCACTTCAACAGGCGTTTCTAAGTACGATTTACCCGATGATTTCTATAAGCTTGTTGGCGTGGACTTCAAAGTGGACTCTGTGAATTGGCGAACCATGAAGCCTTTCATGTTTGCGGAAAGGAACAGGGGCTATTTGTCAGGGAACTCCAGTGGAGACACCTACAAATATCGCCTGCGCGGATCGCAAATTGAGATAAGGCCAACGCCACCCACTGGGCGTCAGTTTCAAATTCACTATGCACCAGCATGTCCAGTTTTAGATGACGATACTGACGAGTTTGATTTCATCAACGGATGGGAAGAGTTCGTCATCCTAGGCGCGGCCATCGACATGATGAATAAAGAGGAGAGCGATTCGTCAGCTCTTGTGGCCAAGAAAAACACCGTTGCCGCTAGGCTTTCGGCAATGAAAAAAGATCGTGACATTGGTATGCCAATGAGGATCACAGACGTTCGCGGGACAATGTTTAGGGACCCGCTGGACGAGGACTTCTATGATTAACTTTTCATCAGTCCTTAAGAAGTTTGGCCCTAAGCTTTATCCTTCACCAAAAGACATTGGCGACCAGCTAAATATTTTCCAGGATGCCGTTGCAAAAGTATTAATTCCGCTTGATTCGGCCAAGGTTCTTGGCGCTCAGTATATTAAAAACGTTACAGTTACAACGGCAGGAGTCCAGATTCCGCACTCGTTACAAAGAGAGTGGGAGGGTTTTATTGTAACAAAAATAGAATCTAACAACGTGATATACTCTGCCCAAAGCGAAGATGATAAAAACTTCATTAAGCTTATTAGTTCATCAACAAGCACAGTTATTAATTTATTGGTGTATTGATGTCTCTTGATTTCCAACAGCTTTCAATCAACCTGGTCAAAGGCCAGGGGAATAAATACGAACAAAAGCTGTCCGATAATCCCGAGTTAATGCAAAACTGCACTATGGTCGATGAAGGAATCCCAAAGAAGCGAAATGGGGTGACTTCTCTGCCAGTTGCGGTATTGGCAAAC
>JACCDR012242979.1_pt1 | contig 13022 bp, 19 predicted proteins | sample 7446431 | NCBI WGS metagenome assembly JACCDR01 (sample SAMN15323443, study PRJNA562643) | freshwater metagenome | isolation source: river surface water | place: USA:Blue River Watershed | collected 2017-08-17
AAGGCATATGCTCTGGGAAATCTGAATGCCGGGGATGGCATACGGTACCGGGGCAGAGGGCCGATTCAAGTAACAGGTCGGGCGAACTATGCGGCCGCGCGTAACAGTCTCTACGGCATGCTCGGCGCGGTTAACGTCCCTGATTTCGAGATCCTCCCTGAAAAATTAGAAGAACCGAAATGGGGCGCAATGACCGCCGCCGAATTCTGGCAGCGTAACAAACTAAGTGATTATGCCGACATTGATGATTTCCAGGCAGTTTGCGGGATCATCAACACGGGTAGCCCTCACACCCCGACATCCCGCATAAATGGGTGGGATGAACGGCTGCATGTATACACTGCCGCTAAGAGAGTGTTAGGGCTGTGAAACATTGGGCGCATCTCTTGAAAGGTCCGGACGGTCAACTGTCCATTGGGCGGATTGGACACGCCGTCGGTCTCATGACTATGACTTGGGCTTTTATTAAAGTAACAATCGATCATGGTTATGTTGATGGTATGTGGTGGGCCTACGGCGCCATGACGGGTGTTGTCTTCCTAGTTAACAAAAGCGTGTCGATGGCTAAACAGACAATAGAATCCGTAAAAGGCGTGCAAGAGTGCCGGGAGGATACGAAATGATTGGGTTAACCAACCCTTGGGTGTTGTTAGGCGCCGCAGCCATAGCGTTTGGAGCAGGGGCCGGTGTGACCGCGTCGATTAAGAACGGGGAGATCGCGCGGTTAGAGTTACGTCAGGCGAAGGGGCAGATTGACCAGCGTGATGCGGCGTTACGTGACATCGCGGCGGCTAGCGCAAGCATAAAGACCGCAGCCAAGAATTATCAAGACGACAAGACCTCTCTGAACACAAAGCTTGATGCGATACGGAAGGATATGAAGAATGCGAAACCTCTACCTGCTGGTTGTTTGTTGGATGTTGAGCGCCTGCGCTACATCAACGCCGCTGTTGACGCCGCCAACGAAGCCGTTGCTGGACAGCGCACTGGCGGAAATGTGCCAGCCGCTAAAAACGCCAAATGAATTCGGTGAGTTATTCGAATGGGTCATATACGTCGTTGGTGAATACGGTAATTGCGCTACGCGGCACAAGAACACAGTAGAAGCGTGGCCTAAATAGGGGATACTTCATGGTCGCACGAAAGATTACAAATGAGCAGTTGCTCGCCGAGATGGAAGCCTTGAGGAGCCCGAGCAAAATAGCGAGTAAGTATAACATATCTCTCCGCGTCGTTCAGAGCCGGCTACGCCAGCTGGGCGTCCCTCCACTCTCGCATACGTCGGTGAGAAGGGCGCCTGGGGTACTCGAGTACGCCCCAGGGCGGCAAGACGCGAGCATAGATAACGGTACTGTGATAGTCTTCTCTGATGCGCACTACTACCCTGGCGAACCGTCCACCGCGCACAAAGCCTTGCTCTATTTCATACAGGAGCTAGCCCCGTCCATAGTCGTCTGTAACGGCGACGCCGCTGACGGGGCCGGTATCGGTCGGCATCCACGCATTGGTTGGGACAGCAAACCCACTGTCAAGCAAGAGATAGAAGTCGTATCTGAAAGGCTTAAAGAAATCGTAGATGCGGCAAACGGAGCCGAACTTTATTGGACCCTCGGCAATCATGATGCGCGCTTCGAAACCTATCTGGCGGCAGCGGCGCCGCAGTACGAAGGTGTGTTCGGGTTTACCCTGAAAGACCATTTCCCCCACTGGACGCCGTGCTGGGGCCTGTGGCTTAACGATCGCGTAGTCGTTAAACACCGTTGGAACGGCGGGCACGGCGCGGCTAGACGCAACGCGCTTAATTCGGGTACGTCTATCGTGACAGGGCACACGCACTGTATGAAAGTTGATCCGATAAGCGACTACAACGGAACTCGATGGGGTATTGATACGGGCACGTTAGCCGCGCCGTACGGGGATCAGTTTGCTGACTACACTGAACTGAACCCAGTTGACTGGCGGTCTGGGTTCGCCGTCCTAACCTTCTGGAACGGCGAACTGCTGTGGCCGGAATTGGTTCACGTGCGGGATGAAGCGCAGGGTCTAGTGGAATTCCGGGGCGTCGTTTACGAGATCAAATAACCTGATTCGGCTGGGCGCTGGCGCCTAGCCTATCGCGCTTATCACGGTTCCAGTCAATCATCATTTTCTGGATGCCGGCAACCACACTAGTCCAATTTGTATCTCGAATATTCGCGTCATCTTTGGCCGCCAGCAAAGATTCAACAATCTTTATGGCGTAGTGTTTAGCATTATTCGGGTCGATATATTCGGCCGATCCAAGCCGCTCTGCGGCGGATTTAGTTACATTCCTGTAGGGCAAGAACAGTACAACACCGAAAACATCAGGATCACCGTTGGTATCTTCAGCGCGCGCTAAACGCACAGGGGTATAAGTCATGTCAGAGTACCTTTCAATCGCTATGGTTTACAATGCAATGCGGCAGAATACGTAAGTATTTATATCTTCTCGCCCGAGATTCCGTTCCATGAAATTACATTCCACCATGTAGAAGCCAAAATGTTCCATGAAATTCAATATTCCTCGGTGCGTCCAGTACCAGCAATGTTCCCCTGGCCGGTAGTGTTTGGACCGCAGCGCGTGTTCGGCGTTGGAGTAGGTCGGGCATGATACGAACACATACTTTTTAACATCACCCAATAACGCAGACGGGTCGGGAATGTGTTCGAGAGAATCCCAAAATGTCAACGCATCGGGGAAGAAACTGGCATCACCAGGACGCCACATAATATTGTCATTATTCAACCACTGTACCGCGAAGGGGTTAACGTCTGTTCCCCTAGTATCAAGACCGACGCTGTTACGTTTAGAAAGAAAATGGCCGCTGCCGATACCTACGTCGACCACCTTACCCTTGCAGTAGGAATTAACCAAACGCACTCGTGCCGCCGTCAACGCCTCACCTAATGGTGTATTCTCGTATCGTAAGTATTTTTCGAAATATTCTGCGTCATAGATTTTAGAATCTATGCCCGGTAAGAAGCCTAGCCCCAACTGTGGAGCCCATTGTAATCTAGTACCTGCGCATAGATCTTGGAAGATCTTATCTTCTGTCATCCCTCCACCCCCTCCAATGGTTATACTGTTCCTGCAAATTTGATATCGTCTTATCACAATCGTGTCGGTCATCGGTGCAGAGACAAAATTTATCTGGCACACCCCACCCGATATTTTCTGACAATACCCTCGGATCCGTCAGAACCCGAGGGTGATTATACGCGCCGTTCCCGCCGAGTATACAAAACAATGGTGTCTTAGTAGCCAACGCAAGGGGCACAATGAACCCTACACCCCCAAGCAAGAAATCACATCCAGCCGCTAACTGCAACATACGTTCCGACGGTAAGCCACCATTCAATATGTGAAACTTAGTAGGAGGCGCCGGCTCCACAATCCATTCTTCCTTGGGTTTCACGTCGGCTATACAAAATGTTGTATAACCTTCCGTGTTGACCCAGCGCACCACGTCTGCTATATACGTAGGGTCTGGCGCCCTGGCAGAATTCAGCCATTCGCGTCGTAAAGTGACAGGTCGGACGAATACCATATTATTCTGCCGAGGAGCATTCTGTAGCCTTGGGATAGACATGTCCACCTCGTCCGGCAGAACTACGCCGACAGAACGCTCCAAGCTCTCTAGTATGCTCATCCCCCGTGCGATCTCTGCCGCCTTATACCGCAAGTGCAGTTTATGAGAAGGTCTACCTTCGATGCGTTTTGTATAGTCAGCAGAGCGCATATTCTTAGCCTGCGTGCGCAAGCTAGTTCGTGCTGGCGTACAAAAGACATTATCTAAATCGTTGAACACAAAGGGCCAAGGTGTTTCTACTTGGACGGTATCTTGTTTCGCCAACTCTCGGACTACCGGCCGCATGTAAAGCGAATCGCCGAGGCCGAACATACCGGTTACATAAAGCATAGATATCCTAGAGTTCGGTTCTGAGGTCTGATGTACGAAAGCAGGTAACCGCCGTGTCGGCAGTGCAATTTACGATCTGGATGCCCCGCTCGACCGCACCATGCGCGATACTCTCCCAATCCTGTATCCACGTATCAAACGGCTGGGGCGAGCGGAATTCTTTCGGGTGTTCGCCGAACCAATGTTTCTTCCCATCCACCGAGGCTTTGCAATCCACGCCGACAAGAACTATTCTCGAAAATCCTCGGCGGCGAACCATATATTCGACCGCCTGATGTGTGGATGAATGGTGCCTATGGATGTACGGCACATCGACAGGAGTAAGACCCTTGCCAATCCGGGTGGCTACGTGGGTCATGTTATCGCGGTCGCATACCGATCTATCCGCCGTCAGGTACGCACACTTAGGGGCGTACCGCCGCACGTGTGCATAGTACTTTCGCCACCATTGCGCGTCGGCGGCGTAGATAGCGAACAGGTAATCAGGGCCGAAACGTTTATACGTATCGTTAACCGCCACGACTTCTAAGTCATCCGGTTGCTGTGCCTTAGCGCGCTCAATAATCGTGCATTGTTCGTCGGATAGACTCGGGCCGCTAGCCGCGATGATAGCGGTCCTCATTTCACTCATGTGTTTCGAGGCGGCGCAGTTCTAACTCCAACACGGCCAGAGCATTCCACGCCGCGTGCGCGCGATGTAAGAGTCGTGAATCAGACGCGAGAGGGCCTTCGATTGCGCGATCAAGTAAGTGCCTTACGAGGGCATCTGAATAGCGGGCTTCTCCATCCGGCACACTCTCCCAGCCATTCCAAGTATACTTACTTGCGCCGAACGCGCTAACATCCGCCACAGCTCTACACGCACGAGGGAAGTAATCTAGAAGCCCACGGAACGCAGGAGCTTTCCCTGCGTCTAGTTTCGCCCCTGGTGCCCCGGCCGGTACGCCATTCGGCTCGGCTTCCTTCGCTTTCACAGGACGTTCAGCAAGCAACGCAGGGGTTAATCTGACGAATCCTGTCTTACCAGGTGATCCGACTTCCGTATCAAACATGGTCTTTTCCCTCAAGATAGTCTTTGTAATACACTTTGCGGTTTTCAATACCGGGAAAGAAACCCCACCGCTGCCGCCAGGGACCTGTTATAAACAGTGTCCACACGGGCGCCGTGAGTTCTAGCCGATGTAACTGTTTCGCGCCACGCAACAGAATATCCCCTTGAGAATAACGAACTCGTTTTTCTCCGCGATATATCCCGCTGCCGTCTATCACCGGGGTCACTTCTACGTAACTGCCATCAACGATGATAGATACAAACGACCAAGGATGGTCATGGAAAGCACGATCAAGATCACTCTTGAGAATACGATGCGCCCTTACAGCAATGTCGAAACGCTGTAACACCCACGCGATAGGTCGTTCTCTAAACTTCACAGGGCCGCAACCCTTGCCCACGGACGGGCGGCGGTTAGGCACAACCCAAAACCGTTCCATGTAATCACCTAGATGGTCATACGGGGTCCAGTATGAGCGCGCGATTAAGCGTTCCGCTCCCCGCAGAAGTAGACGTTTAAACATGATATGGACTACCCCCTCCGTTTCATCGCGTCGCTTAACGCTTCCCCAATTGATTTTTTAGTCTCAAGTCGGCTCAACATTACGTCGTCAAGCGTATCATTGGCAATTATAAAATACAAGTAGACGCTGCGTTGGTAGCCTGACTGGATCTGCCGAACCTGCCCTATACGTTCTATCACTTGCTCATGTTCTTCCAGGTTCCAGTCCAGGGAAAAGAACACCAGAATGTTTGAACCATCCTGTAAGTTACTTCCGTGACCCGCACTCGCCGGTTGGACGAACATCAAAGGTATCTTGCCTTTGTTCCAATCGATCTCGGTCTGGGGATCAGAATCGAACACGCGCCCCGCAGGAAACGCAGATTTCAAGCGCGCGAGATCGCTCTTAAATTTATACACGACTAGGACAGGGGTGTTGCCGGCTTCTTCTATAATGCTCTCGAGGGCTTGTAACTTGGCGTCATGGACCTCTTTCCATTCACGCACAGCCACGTCCTCATCCGGGTCAGTGTACACAGCGCCATTGGCGAGTTGGTGACACTTTTGTGATTTACTGGCGGCGTTCACCGCCTCAATTCGTTCACCTTCTATCTCTAGAAAGAAGTTTCGTTCTAGACGTTTATACATCTGGCGTACGTCGGATGGCAAATCAACTCTGACTTGGTTGATTATCGTCGGATGCACCGACAGATCAAAGTAATCAGCATGGTCTAGCGCAAGACATATGTCCTTCAACCGCGAATGTATCTCGGCTTCGGCATTCGGCAGCGCCTCGAGTACTGTATAGCTACTTTCTCTCGACACGTTACGAAACCATCTACTTATGAACGCCTGATAACTAAGCCCCAACCGCTCCCCGCCATCTAGAAACCACGTCTGCCCCCACAGATCTTGTAGGCCATTCGGTGCAGGGGTGCCAGTCAAATTCAACCACTCGTCGCTAAGGTGCGCTACTTCACCTAGATAGCGCGCGCGTTTACCGCCCTGGCGAAGTCTGAAACTTTTTAATCGCGTACTCTCATCCGCCACTACAGTTCCGAAGGGCCATTTCCCGTTTAACTCCCCGAGTAACCACGGGATATTCTCGTAGTTCATGGTGAATACATTGGCGTTCTTGTCTCTCAACGCGGCGGCTCTCTGGCTGGCGGTACCTGTTATGGCCCGAATGCCGATACTATTTAAATGCGCCCATTTCCTAACTTCATTCGGCCATGTTGAGTTGGCTACGCGCTTCGGCGCCAAGATAAGCGTCGGCTTATACGCGATGCCTAGTTCATACTCGTCATTGAGCGCCGTCAGCGTCGAAACAGTCTTCCCCATACCCATGCGCGCAAATAGCCCCTTGCGTCTGCGCTCGTGGATGTGGTCTATCGCTATCGTCTGGTATGGTCTAAGGTCTGTTCTATTGAGCATATCAATTCGTCTACAGCATTTTTGCAGTCAACTACAATAACGTTCTGCCCCATATCACGGAATCTTGTATGCTCCAGAGTTTGGCATACAGTGGGTTTTTCGCGAGGGGCCTTCGCTTCTACCCACCACACTAGGCCCTCTCCAGGCAGCACTAACCAATCCATAGCACTCCGCCGTCCTTCCCATTGAACCTTGCGAGTCAACCAGCCCCGGACAGCACATGACTTCAATAGGTACGCGACGACTTCCCTTTCGGTTTTCATACTAGCATCGTCAGGACACCGATGCATATTACCTGTACGGTGAGTGCGCCCAGTAACTGCCGCGCCGTGCATCTGTACGCACCTATCAGGTGCGCCGCACCCACGCCGCCGCATGCCCCAATGCCTAGCGCGCAAATGTATATGCCCAATTCTATAATCGTATTCATTTGACCCCCGTGCTGCCAAAACCACCCGCCCCTCGATCCGTTGACCGGGAGAATGTGGTTACTTCTTCGAATCCACTAACCTGCCAGATAGGTTGTATGACTAACTGTGCCACACGATCTAATTCATTTATCACGAACACTTCGCCCACTGTGCTGCGGTTCACGAACACCGCCTTGAGTTCGCCTTGGTAATCCGCATCGATCAAGCCGACATTGTTTTGCAACACTAACCCCCGACTACCCAACCCTGACCGGGGCAATATGAGCCCTGCAAGTTTCGCCGTTGCGCCGATAGACCCTATGTCTATAGCGATCCCGAAGTGAATTAAACGCGATTCCCCCGGCCGGATACTTATAGTACCGAAGAAGCTCGCATGCAGATCGAAAGCCGCGCTCTGTACTGTAGCGTACTTCGGTAACTCTAGCCTGTTATCAATCAATTTTACTTGCATACATCAGTCCTTACGATAGCGTAATGTTTCAAACCCCGCCGCCGCCAAAGGCAAATCGGGCGCCCACGGGGGTGGGGTAGCTAGGAGCGCATTCGCGTGTGCAATACCAAGAGGAGAAGCGTAGCCAGATTCAAGGACCAGCTCATCGTGTGCGGTGAGAACGATGCTGTATCCGGCGGATTCAAACCGCGGCATAGCCGCCGCCAATACATCCCGGGCGACAGACTGTGTAACATTCTCTACCAACTTCCCACCGTATGTGAATATCTTACTCCAAGAGCGGGTGAATCCATCCTGGCCTTGATACGATATCGCATCGGAACTATTCACGGCGGGTGCTGCGTAGCATAGACACCGCCCGGACGGTAGTATGATCCGTAACCAGTTACCTTTACGGCGCACCGTCAATTTGCCGCACGGGAAATTTACGCCAGGGTTACGGATAGCATCGCGCACCGCCGTTGCCAACTCTTTCCATAGACTCACGGTCGCCGGATGCGCGGCGCGCCACAGACGTTTCAAAGCATCACATACAACGAAGGTTTTCTTGTTCAGCGCAGGCTGCTTATTTGTTTCTTTCAGCCATTCATACATAGACTCTGCGGCTTCTCTAGACCATAACGGGAGCGTACCATAGGCGCGGTCCGCTAAGGCATCAAGATCCAGACTATACGCCAGTGCAAATGTGATGAAAGCACCCACGCCCCCTTCGTACCCGAGTGCAAGTTCTTGCACCTTACCGATCTGCCGTTCATCTTTATTGACATCCCCAGGCGCGATATTGAACGAACGAGCATACGCGACGTTATACAGGTCAAGAGCTTTATTTTTCGGGTCAGCATCAAACTTACGGAACGCATCTAACTTCCATTCTTCGCCGGCTAGCCAAGCCAATACACGTCCTTCAATATTAGATAAGTCGGTGACAACTAGACGTTTGCCATCCGGCGCCACAATACACCCGCGCACTAAGTTAGCGCACAGGTACATGATCTCGTCAAAGAACAATTGGGTACCGCCAAGTTTCAAGACTTCGACACCGAAATCTAAATAGTGCTGAACATCCTTCTCAGATACTTCTTTGACGGCGCGGCGATACCAGTTAGCCACAGCCTGTTTATTCAACCTAGGTAAATTCTGAGGCTGAAAGGTTCGTCCAGCCCATCGCCCTGTGCGAGGGGCGCCCGCAAACTGGAGACTGCCGCGCATACGTCTATCCGACGATGTCGCATGCTTTAGCGCCTTGTATTTTGTGACGCTAGTCGAAGTCGCCTGTAATCGGTTTAGTAATACCTTACGTAGAACCGGCGGTAAATCGTCTTCCCGCAATACTGCCTCTATCGTGGCGGCGCGCAGATCCGGTAGTTTCACACCGTACAGTTCCAGAACGTAAGCAAGCAGTTTGTTATTGCTCGTCGTCTTCTCGAGTTCCCCGTCCGTGAGCCGTTGTGCTTCCTCGGCCAAGTGCGTCTTTTCGCCGGCAGCCTCTCTCACAGCAGCATCGACCAGATCGAGATCAACGGCGAAACCGCGATCATTTATCTTTTGATCGAGATGCCACAAGGCTAACTCAGTCCCTTGGTAGTTCCAGGAAGGGAGTTTATGCTGCACGAGTTCTCGCATAGCAAGTATATCGTGCGCTGCGTATTCAACGAACCGGGCCCATTCACTTGGATGCGTGCTTGATGTCGCCCGTCGAAGTTTTACGTTCTTCGGCCGGGGCTTGCAGAACAGGTGTATATAGTTGGTACCGTCTTTCTTGGCGGTCTTATCTTCTAGTTCGAATATCTTACAGAGCGAATCTAACTTTCCGGGCAGACTATGCGCCATGGCGTGGACCATAGAGCATCGCCATCTTTCTATGCACTGCGCGGCAGCGCGCATCGTAGTGTCTGAATTCAACCCGAGGCGCATGACGGAACGATCGAACATCGCGTTATGCGCATAGATCAATCGTCCGTTATCGTTCAGCGCATCGCGCAACCGCGTCGGCATGGGCGTCCCCGCTGTTAAATCCCATACGCCGACGGGCCCGTCATCCAACGCCCACGCCAGGAGCATTATCTCTGCGTTCTCTGCGTAGCTATACGTACCGTTCCGTATAGCTACTTCAGAGAATGTTTCTAAATCCAACCATAGCGTGGGCACTGGCATATCACCCAACCATATCGTCGTCTTTACCGTCAACTAAATCGGCAAAGTCGTCATCCGCAGCGGTAGTCACACCCGAGAACTTAACACCGTCCTTCCGGTGCTGGATGCCGAGCAGAGTCGCACGAATGCATTTACCGTGTTCATTGTTCTGCGCCCACAGTTCAACGATAACATCCCCGATGCTACCGCTATACGGCCGGCCGTCCTCTTGGGCCAGAGGAGTCTTCCCGTCACGGTCTCGGATGTCTGGCCGTCCAGCATCCTGGTTACGCGTAGCTGCCAAGCCCCAATGGCCCGCGAAACCAGCATACTCAGTCTCGTCCCCGTCCGTAAGCAAGCGTGTCTTGCTGTCCTTCGCCGCTTTAGCCAAGATCGCCTCGGCCTTATCGTCCCAAGTTTCTACCGCGACCTTCTTCATTGCCGCTTTGATCTTATCAAGTAGATCAGTACGATCCTTACTGATAAGCGAGGTCACACGATACTTGAACGGTCCTGACCCCTTGTACTGGACGGCTTTGAAGCCATCGAAGAAAGCAAGGGTTACATTTTCCAGTTTCAGTTTAACGCCCATGGTATTACACTCCTACGGCTTAGCCGATTAAATCCTCGTCCTCGAGGTCCACAAAATCATCTTCTATCCCGACCGGGATATATTCTCTAGCCTTATCCGTCGCTAGAGTCAGAGTCGGTTTGGCAGGTGATTGCTGTATGTACTCTTGCAATGCCAGCCACTGGCCGTTCTTCTTACCCAACAACTTCTCCAACTCGGCAGGCGTCTTCAACTTCTTATTAAACACTGATATCCCATTCGACTCGAGCGATTCCACCACTCCGACAGCATCCGGCCGCCAAGCGCGATCACCCTTGCGACCCAGTTTCAACTTCAGTCCAGGCACTTGTTGCTGTCGCATCAGTAGACCAAATGCACGTTTCTGCGCCGCGCTAATGACATCTTGGATGAACGGCACCATCTGTATGAACTCGCCCAGCCTCTCCGGTGATACCTGTACTATTTCAGTATGATCTTCATGCTCAACGAACATACCTTCACATGCGGATGTTACGCGTTCCAGCGCTTCAGGGCACGGTTTGGCTAAACAATATTTGCACTGTTTATCCCCCGGTATCCTCGGCGCGTCCATAGGTAACGTCGCCAGAGAGGCCGCCAACAGCCGTGGTCGATAACTATCGAGTTCTCCCCTGTTGACAGTCCACACGCTTGGCTCTGACCTGACATTCGGCTGATGGATGAACATGGATACTGTCTCGATACCATAAACCAAGCCATCAGGGTCATACTCGTCCAGGACCATCAACGCATAAACGATGGCCTGTTCGTTCCCTTCGACTTCGACAGGATCAAAACCATACTTAAGATCGTGAACATTCAGATGCTTCTGACCATACAGAATGGATACCGCATCCGCCGTACTGGTCGCGTTATCCTCGGCGGTTATCTGCGCGATAGGTAATTCTAATTCAACATGGACGGGATTGCCCTGTGCAGTGCGGATAACATCGTTGACGTAGTTCTCAAGATGCTCCTGCATCAGGTCATCCTCTCGGGATAGAGCGTCGGGTTTGACTCTTGTTTTCAACCAAGATTCTGCATAAGCATGCGCCAGAGTCCCCCGCTCGGCGGCGGGGTTTGATTTATTCTGCAAACCCCTCTGCGCGTTAACGCTCCCTGGACAGCGCATCCACTGCGCGGCCTTTGATGCGCTGCGTTCGAAGTGAATCTTGATCACTTTTTCCATGGTGATCAGCCGACCATGTCCGCACCGATGAGCATAGCCGCTTTAGCGATAAAGGTCGGGCGGTCCGCTGCGCTGATATCGATGGCTTTACCGGACGTGAATTGCGCGATTACCGCTTTTGTCTTCTCCGCACCGATCTTTTGCAGGAGCGACTTAGCCGTAGTACGGATGTCATCGTCCGTAATTACTTTGACCGTGGCCGATTTCTCCTCGGCAGCAGGTTCTTCTTTCACGATCGGGGGTTCGTTCTTGACCGGAGTCATCACATTTTCAGCCGCAGCTTCCGCCACAGGTTCAGGCGCAGGGCGTTCAGGTACTACTACATCGCCGAATCTAGCGGCTAGTTGCGTCACCGCATTAGTGTTTGCTTTAATCTCGTCAACGAGGGTTTTAAGCAGGATTTCGATACTCATTTCAAATTCTCCGTGTTTTCAAGTTCGTAGATGAGGTCATCTACAGTTTCCAAGGTACTACAATCTACAATCTGCGCTGCCATCCTGCGCAGTAAATCAAACATCTTAGGTGCTGCTTGCGCCAACCTGTAGTTCTTGGTCACTTCCGAGTGTGTTTCCCCGAATACAAAAATCGCTCTTGATAACATTCCCCACCTCATGCACTGAATAATCAGCCCCCGTTCCCGCGCCGACGTACTGTACGCCTGCGTCCTTTGACACTTCAAAATAGAGTACCCCCTTCGGCAGTTGATCCAACGCGACAATGAAATCTGTAGTTACAATAGTAAAATTTTCAGGGAAGGGAAGCCCCGGTGCCCACCCTAGACAATCTTTTTCCAGGCCAAACATTTCGCGAAAGTGAGCAACCGTAGCCGATTCTTGGGCGAAAGGCACGAAGATACAAATTGAGTTAGCAATGTTTGGTCCAAATCCGAATAACAACTTGGTTCGAAATTTACTCTCTGCGAAAATCGGGTGTCAAGTTAAAGATTGTTAAACGCGAGAGCTTGCTTTAAGCGCCAGAATTGTGCGAACATTAATCGTGAAGGGGGATCACCATGCGCGATCTGGACAGAGAATCACATAATTACAGTAGTAGATGGTTCGTGGCGGCACGCTATCGCCGGGACGAACTTCGACGGCAGGAAGAATATCGTCTCGCCAGCGCAGAAGCAGACGAACTAGATTATTACCTTCAAACAGACTCTATTGGTGCATCCGACCTCCCTCGTTCACATTTAGGATAGATTTCAGGCTTGCCTGTCGGATACTTCTGACGTATCGTACACGGTTCTAAGGGACAGAAAATTACCAGGGGGTTCTGTGAGTAGCGAAATAGCCCATGCA
>JACCDR011534422.1_pt1 | contig 13019 bp, 15 predicted proteins | sample 7446431 | NCBI WGS metagenome assembly JACCDR01 (sample SAMN15323443, study PRJNA562643) | freshwater metagenome | isolation source: river surface water | place: USA:Blue River Watershed | collected 2017-08-17
CACAGGCGACTCTGGCGACCGCCTCGCAAGCCACTCGAGCCGCACTGGCCCAGGCCCTCAACGCCGACGCCAACGATCTCGACGCCGGCGGGGATGACCAGCTCGACATCGACATGCAGCAGGCCCTCCAGCAGTTGCAAGATGGCCTGGCCCAGGTCTCCAAGGACTCCCAGCTCACCTCGAACGCCAAGGCCAAGATCCAGCTCATCGGGGTCCAGCCCTCGGGTGTCGATGGCAGCCGCATCGAGCTCAACGACGTCGAGCGGGCGCTGGTCAACCGACTGCGCTCGGCCTTCATCCGCAGCATGGGTGCCAAGAAGGCCAGGCGGCAGGCTGAGGGCAACATCGTCGACGTCCAGGCCCTCATCCGCCATCGGTTTGACCGCCAGGACCCGGACATCTTCGAGAGCGACGACGCCTACAAGGGGTTCGCCTACGCCATCCTCTGTGACATGTCGGGCTCGATGCACGGCACCTACCCGTCGGTCGTACGGGCGGTCGAGACGCTCAAGCAATCGCTCGACTTCCCCTTCGTCGAGGGAGAGCTGTGGGGCTTCCGGGGTGGCGAGGGTTTCTCTCGCCGTGGCACCGATGCCGGCGCGGGTGAGGTCTGGCTCTACCGCTACAACAAAGACTGTCGTGGCTACACTGGCATCACCAAGCACCGGCTGTGGTCGAACTCGGCCGGCCGTTTCTTGGATATGGACATTCCAGTCGAATGTGGCGGATTGACGCCGATGAATGCGGCGATTCACGTCGTCTCGACCCAGCTCAGGACCCAGGTGTCGTCGAGCATGGCCAAGCGGCTCTTCCTCTTGACCGACGGCTCGCCGATGCAGACCCGAACCTCAGGAGCTGGGATGCCGATGTGGATGCTGCAGAGCTTCGTGGCCAAGGAGATCGAGCTGGCGCGGGCGCACGGGGTCCAGGTCTACACTCTGGTCATCGGTGAGCACGCCATCCATGATGACGAGTGTAAGAAGATGTTCGGCAACCGGCGCTACTGGAAGAAGACGGCGCAAGACCGGGTGGGTGATGACCTGGCCAAGCTGGTGCTCGAGAACTTCACCAAGTACCTGAGCGCGAGGGCTTGATGCCGGCCGGGCCTCTTATCAAAGAGACCATCAAGCTGCGGCGAGACCAGGTTCGCCGGCTCAAGCTCCTACGCCAGGCCATGGAAGAGAAGCTGGAACGGCCGTATCCGATGGATGAGCTGTATCGCCACATCGTCGACGACTTCCTCGACGAGAATGGCTTCTCCGAGTAGTAAGAACGGCACCTTGGGTGCCGTTTTTTAGGTCACCGAAATCCGCTGGCCTCTTCGGGGGATAAGAAGGTAGAACGACCTTCCCCCTTAGAGGACGAGATGCTCCTGACCGACGAAGAGAAGCAGCTCATTAAGAAGAGGTGTGTCGAGGGCTACTGGGACCCCATCGACGGGCAATACAGCTCTCTCGACAACTCGACTCCGCTCGGCAAATGTGAGGGGGCGATCCATGAGGTCGCTCACGGCTTCGTTCTCGGTCTTCAGCCTCACGAGATCGGTTCGGACCACATCAGCATGCAAATCGACAAGCTGGAGGCGCGTGCTGAAAAGAGATGGCGAAAGCAGGCCTACGAGTGGAACGAGATCCGCACGCAGGCCATCTCCATCCTGGTCTTGCGAGCCATTGGTTACGCCGTTACCGACAACGATGTCCGAGCTTTGTGTCGTGGCGCGAAAGACAACATGCATGAGGACGGCATGTTCGGCACCAGCCAGGGCATCAAGAAGTGGATCACAAGACTCCTCGAAACTAAGAAGACAGCCCGCATTGCTCGCAAAGTCATCGCGGCCATGCTGGGCGACGATCTTCCCAAGGAATGAGTGAATCATGGGCAAGTTCCCTAAGCACTACGATCCCAAGCTCCACCGCAAGCTCAATGAGCTGGTCGATCTGGTCGAGACGGACCTCCGCTTCGTCCAGCCAATGCTTCGAGACCTAGTCGTGTTCGGCAAGAAGAAGTTCGATGGACGAGAGCCGAGCTGCAGGACCTGCACGAGACCAGGCTGCTGTTACCAGATGGTCTGCATCACCGTCTACGACGCCATGCCGATCGCTCGCCGGCTGCGAATGGAAGGCAAGGCGACTGATGAGTACATCGCTCAATTGCGGCAGAGAGGCGAGGAGAACGAGAGCGTAGGTCGAGTGGCCTGGTTCAACGGCGCCCACCCATGCGTCTTCCTGAAGAACAACCGTTGCACAATTTACGAGCAGCGGCCGATGCCGTGCCGGTCCTACCTCACCTGGTCGCCGTCGGACAACTGCCAGCCCGAAGCGCCAGAGGGCGCCGATACGGTCGGCCTGGTCGAGAACGCCGATATGGCCAAGACTATTCTCCGCCAGCAGCTCCAGTTTCAATGGCTGCTCGGCATCACCGGGTTCGTCTTGTGTGCTGGTTCTCTTCCCCGCATCGTGGCCATCGTGCTTGAGGCCATGCGAATCAACACCGAGGCTGGGTTCATCGAGCACATCAAGAACCAGCCCTATCCTCGCCTCGACAAGATGGCGGAGTGGATGGATGGCAAGAACCCCTTCGCAGAACAGCGACGCCGACAAGAACGACTTGCTTCGGGCGCTGTGGAACCTTTACCGGGACTTGGGGCAGATCCGTAACGCCCGTGACCACACCAAGATGAAATCGGTTCGAGACGCCAAGGAGGTCTTGAAGCGAATCGGAGGACAAGGATGAGAAAGCTCTACCCCTGCAAACACTGTGGAGCCAAGCCGAATGAGAGACACGCCATCAGCTGTCTCATCGTCGTCAACACCGTAGACCACACCAAGAAGAACTGATGGGAGAAGAAGAGCCGGCCGCAGAACCAGAGAGTCACGAGATCCCTCGCATGGCCGACGACCAGCTCAAGGAGTTCGTCCTCGGTCTCTGCGACGGCCAGATCTTCACCAGCGAGCACGTCCCAGAGAAGCAGAATTTCTTGCTCGGCAACATCTTTCTGCCACTGGGACTCGGCGCCTTCGTCGACTGGAAAGACGAGGAGATCGCCAAGCTCGGCATTGCCTGGGAGTGGATCAGAGAAGCTGGCCCTCGTGGTGTCAACGGCTTCCCCAACTTCTTCAGTGTGAGGCTGATGCACATCGACGACTGGAAGCGGGCCCACAAGGCCTACGAGACCGAGATGAAGCGCAGGAAGACCATCAAGGTATGAAACTCACGAGATACAACTGCAAAGAATGCAAGACGGACTTCTTCGTCACCGGTGAGGTCGTCGACATCCCAAAAGACCTGGCTTGCAGGGTATGCCCCTACTGCAGTAACCCAATCACGTGGCCGACCCATAACGAGCCGAGAGACTTCCATGCCTTCTTCAGTGAGAGAGGCTTCCCACTCGTGTGGGCGACCAATCCGCCCACCAAGCTGAAGGCTGTCACCGTCGAGAACTACATGAAGTGGTACTCGCTCTACTTCATCGAGCCAAACGGCAACGTCTCGAAAGTACCGTTCGAGGCGCTCGAGAAGTATCAGCGTGACGACGGTCCTGTGATGGGTGACCACGTCTTCAACCCCAACGTGGTGCAGAGATTCTGCGCCTACGAAGGGCACCTCATCGACATCGAGGCGCTCGAGATGATAATCGGACGCTGGGAGCTCGAGTATCACGGAGTCCGTAGTCGTTACCACCAAGAGCTCGCGAACCCATGACCATGAACGAGCACGACACGCAGAAGATGCTGGAGGAGCGGAAGATCGAGATTCTGGCAGGCCCAGTAGACCGCGCCGGTCTCGAGTCCAAGTATGGAGAGGTCTGGAACACACGAGAGCTCGAGGCCACCTTCACCGTCCATGGCTTCTGGGCGCCCTACGTCCATGTGACTCGCAGAGCCGACCTGGTCGAAGGAACTCTCGAGTTCCTTCCTAATCCGAGACTCTACTTCAACTTTGTGGAGAAGTGATGGCTGGCGTAGAGAACAACGAACTCTTGAAGGTCATCCAGAACGATCACCTCGAGGTGGCAAAGAGACTCCTGCTCGAAGAGGGCTTCGTTGTGCCGATCGGCTTCGTCTTCACCCGACGCGACCAGGTCGACAACCTGCTCGGCAACGGTTGGGGCATCGAGTTCATCAAGCCCAAGCAGATCTTCACCTACGAGCGGATGAAGGGAAGCGAGGTTGTGGGTCTCGGGCTCGACTTCGCGATGGACTGGGAGCGGATGTACCACGCCCTGATCCGTGTGCTGCCCAAGTACAGACCGTACCTGGAGCCCTTCATCCAGCTGGCCAAGGAGAAGAAGCTCGACGACCCCTACATGAGGACGATGCGACCCTTCATGGAGGTCTCGAAGATGGACGAGAAGGACATCATCGCGGCGACCATGAAGTCGATCTGCGAGCGGGTCGAGGCCTTCGGCGCCATGCACGTCTCGGAGGCCTACATCGTCCAAGTGACCGATCCGAAGGACCGCGACAAGATGGCCGACGACTTGGCTGACGAGCCAACGTCAACCGAGGTCGTCATGTGCTCTCTCGAGACCCACGAGTTCATTCGCATGGTGACGATTCCCATCAAGCGCGAGGCGTCTCAGCCGGGGAAGCGACGCGACTCAGGCAAACCCATCGGGTTTGGCGAGCCACAGGAGCATATCTATCACTACGACGAGCCAGGCTCCAAGGTCGAGGGCCGGCTCTCGCGGTTCCTGAGCCCACTCAAGACAAAGGAGACCCATGCCACGACCTAGCAAGAAGAAGGAGTACCTGATCCAGGCGCACACTCGGATCCACAACAACTGGGAAGCCGAGAGAGTCTACGTCTTCACGCAGAAGGCATACACTCTAGAGTCGGCCAGAGAATCGGCGCGGAGGAAGCTGGTCAAGCTGGGAGCCTTCGTCGGCAATCTCGAGACCTACTTCCTCGAGAAGGCACCCCGCGAGCTGCGGATCGAGCTCATCCGCCAAGACAGAGTGCGTGAGCAGCAGGACCGCTTTCTGTGGCTCAGGAAGCCGAAGACCAAGATGGTGCTTGACCGCATCCACAACGTCGTGCGGCTGGTCAACACCGCGGTCTGAGATGGGAGGAAGACTAGATGGGTAAAAGATACTTCCGGGTCGAGGGTTACTTCGACTCGGCGACCAAGCTCCAGGCTGCCACCGTCATCATCGATGACGGGGCCAGGCTCCTCAGCCTACGCATCCGCGGCCGGCGAGATCAGCTTACGGTGCCCTGGGTGCCCGAGCTCGAGAAGCTCTACCAGCGCGAGCAGACGGCGAAGGCCGTGGCCATCAAGCCCGTCCGTCGGCGCCGGCTCACCAGCCGAGGCCTTCTCACGGTGGGGCGCTGATGGGCCTCGATGTCTCCCATGGCTGCTGGAGCGGTGCCTACAGCGCCTTCATGCGGTGGCGAGCCAAGATCTGCGAGGCGGCGGGCTGGGGCGACCTCATGTCCTATCCCGGATACGACATGGAGCGGATGCTCAAGCTGGCGATGACCAAGGAGGAGGATCGAGCTCCGATCCCTCACGGCTTCCCGAACGACGACGTCTTGACCGAGCTCCTCAACCACAGCGATTGCGACGGCGAGCTCGAGTGGCAGATCTGCGGTCCCTTGGCCGACCGTCTCGAGGGCCTCCTGCCCGAGATCGAGGGCGATGGTGGCGGCCATCTGGGCAACTACAAGGAGAAGACCATCAAGTTCATCGCGGGCCTTCGACTGGCCGCCGAGAGGCAGGAGAACGTGGAGTTCCACTAGACGAAGAGCTAGTTCTTGGGCTTCTTGTCCGACGCAGCACGGGAAGAGGCGAATTCCGTCTCTTCTCTTAGCTTTTTGCGCTCAATCCGAACGAGATTGAGATAGTGCTTTGCCCGTCTCAGATGAAAGCTCATCTGAGCGAGGTACTCTTCGATCTTGGACATCAATAGGCTCGGAAGTAGTCGACGAAAAGCTTCACCAGGCCGGTGAGCCCTCCAACGCTAGCGAGCGCGATGCCAATCCATTTGGCGAAGAAGAGAACCCTCTTGATGGGGATCTTGCCGGCGACCTTGAGCTCACCGTGCTTGCTGATCTCGAACTTGCCAGTGTAGTCGTCTTCGGGTGCCCGTAAGAGAGGCACTGCCTCCTTGACCGACTTGTCGCCCTGGGTCTCGGCGTAGCGGATGAGACGCTCCTGGACCACACCCAGACCAGTCTTCACGCTGTCAAGGACGGTGTCGACCTTTACTTCGACGTGGCCCTCCATTCGGTCCATCAACCGCTCGATGCGGTCAGAAATGGTGACCGGCAAGACAGCCAAGGCTTGCGCGTTCTGGTTCATGATGTCGGTCAACTTCTCGACATCTTTGGACCTATCACGGTTTTCGTCTTGGAGGAGACGGCGGACGTCCGAGTGCATATACTCCAGGGCCTGGGCCAGGCCCCTCACCGCGTAGATCAGTTCGAGGATGGTCTGGTTCTGCCCCCCGCTCGACGGAGTCGGTCGCTGGCCCATTGTCCCCCCTCGGTAGCCTCGTGAGCCTCAGCGTCCTTTCACGCATCCCCTCGACGAAGATGGCGAGCTCTCGAGCGGCGAGCCACACCTCTTCATCGGTTGCGTCCGCCATGAGCCCACTCTACTCCCTGGGCAAGACCAGGTTTACCTCTTAGATCCCCTATTGGGGAGCACAAAGTAAAAGAGGGGGCCGCACTGGGGGGCTGGTCCCAGTGCGGCTCCAGGGGGTTCTCCGCGTCGCTTCGGGAGGCCAGAGCGACTGGAGTCGTTACTGCGAGAGGAGAGCTCTCGCGAAAGCACGAGCGGCGCCGGCGACCTTCTCGACCGCTGGATCGGCGCCGGGAGCACCGCCAGGTGCCATCTTGGGTTTGGGCTTCTTCGGCGGACCACCAACACCCGGAGGACCACCGCCGCCCTGAGCAGCAGCCATGGCGGCATCCTCGCCCTGGCCTGGCATCTCTTCGCCGCCTTCCTCACCCTCGGCTCCCTCTTCTTCGCCAGGCTTGGGTGCCATCACCTGCGGGCCCTGACCGGGCCCATCGATGGTCGGGTTGGAATCAACACCGAGCTCTTGGGCCTGCTCCTGCTCGAGCTGCTCGCCCATCGCCTTGATGCCTTGATCGATGCGCTTGCCGTCGACCTTCTGCAGCTCCTTGACGAACTTGACCATCTGCTTGGGATCGGAGATCTGCATCCCGATCCCCTCCTCGAAGCGCGGTAGCTCCTGAGCGTAGCGAGCGATGGTTTCCGGGTCGAGGTTTGGCGCGACCTGCTGGATGCGCTCTTCTGGTGACGGAGGAGGCGGAGCTGGCTGCGGCATCCCAGAAGGCGGCTGGCCACCATTCTCCTGAGCCTGCGGGCCGAACATGCCGGCGTGCTGTTGAAGCAACTGGTCGATGTTGCCACCTGGCGAGGGCGAGACCTGCTCCGGCGCCGTGGGCGTCGGTTTGAAGCGGGCCTCGGGCGCCTGCTGGACCTGAGCACCAGCCTGCGGCGGGGCCCCCATGGCAGCAGCCGGATCCTCCCCACCCCCACCCGCGCCGGCCATGGGGGCCCCGCCCATGGCCGCCGGATCTCCGCCTCCGGCAGCGGGACCGGTCGGCATCATGAGGGCGATCTTCTCGAGGTCGGGAACGAAGTTGTTCTCTCGCAGTGCCTCGATAATGACATCGTCGGGCGAGACGCCGTAAGAACCTGCGGTCTTCACCAGCGCTCGAGTCGTAAGACCAGCGGCAGCAGAGAACAGCCGACGCTCACCTCGAGTCATCGCCCGCTTCTCGAGCATGAACGAGTCGAGGACGGTGTAGAACCGCGCCTCCATCAGAGCGGCATCAGGGTTGACACCCAAGACGCTCGCCGCCTTGTAGAGGGTGGCCTCATAGACGGGATCTCCGTCAGCCCACCTCTCCAGCACAGCTTCTGCCAGCTCGCGATCCATAGTGCCTCCCTCAGCCCTCTTCGAGACTACCTATGAATAGGTCTCAGAACCCTGTTGCCGCGTTGAACTCGCCCGTGACGAGTGCGAGGCCCTTGACCGCGACCGGAACCGCCCGCTCGAACTGGACGGCGACCGACTCCTGGATGACCGTGCCGCCAGCGTCGGTCGCGATCTGGTGCGAGGGGATGTACGAACCCTCCATGTAGATGGCGCCGACCGTCTCGTCGTTCGAGTCCCGGAAGTACATCAGTAGGCCGACCGGCTGGCTGAAGAGGTCCGAGGCCAGGTTGAGGAAGATGTTCTCGTAGCCGGGCGGGATCTTGACGTCGTGCGGGTTGGCCACCGTGGCGGCACCCGGGTTGTCGAACAGGAACGGGATGATCGTCGGCGGCAGCAGGTCCTGGTAGTAGGCGTAGAGCATCCTGAGCAGGCTCGGCCCGTGGTACAGGATCCGGCTGAGCTGGACCTGGCCCGTGGTGCGGCCCGAAATGAAGTAGGACCGCTCCGACCCGATCTCCCAGAACCGGGCGAAGTTGCGGTTGTGGGACAGGCCGATGTTCTGGATCACGCCAATGGGTAGAGCCCAGTCTCTGGCCCCGCCACCAGCCGACAGAGTTGCTGCCGCTCCGGCCGACCCACCAATCTGGGCGAGACGCGGAGGCCCGGCGGCGACCATCGTGAAGGCCGCCGACAGGTACTGGCCATCGACCAGACCGCCCTGCACGTACCTGTTGTAGGGCTCCCACTCGGATAGCTTGGCCATCGTCTTGACTCCGTTTCGGGCGAACTGGTCGGGGTAGAACTAGTAGGAGCTCCGACTACGCGAAGGTCAGCTTCAGGAGCTCGGTCTCGCCGTTGTCGGTGATGGCTTCGAGCAGGACATCGCCCAGCCAGGCCGCCAACGAGGTGACGTCGACCGAGAAGGCGCCGGCCGCCGTGGTCTCGAGCCACAGCTCACGGGTGCCGGTGCCCGACTTGATGGTCGCACCCGCGGCGCCGATGCCGAGGGTGACGAGCGAGGTCGCGTCGGTGAAGACCAACGCGGTGGTGTCGACCGTGATGGTCGCCGTCGTCGTGTGGATGTAGGTCTTGCCGCCGTTGGTCTTGCCGGCGCGGACCAGGACCGAGCACTTGGTCATCTCGCCGGCGGCGTCGAAGTCGGTCGCTCGGGTCAGGACGAACGCTGCACCCGCGGCGCCGGCGGTGGTGCAGGTGTAGATACCGTTGTCGTCGCCGGCGACCTGGTTCTTGACCAGGAGACGATCGCCGAGCTCGACTGCGATGCCGTCGATGGTCAGGACCCCGTTGGCGTCGGCGGTCAGGGTGTGGCCGACTCCGGTGCCAGCCGGCGTGCAAGCCGGCAGTGCCGCAGCGGTGGCCAGCGCCACATCCGACTTGGCCGCCAGCGGCAGCGAGAGGCGAGCCCGAATCAAGACCGGCTTGACCGCGGCGACCGCCTGGCCGTCCTGATCCTTGATCTGGCCGGTCACCCGGATGATCTCGGTCGCCTCGTCGGCCGCCGACAGCGACGGCCAGTAGGTGCCGTTCATGATGGCGATGAGCGCCTCGGCGATCTTGTCACCGCGCTGGGCCTGGCTCCGAAGGTGCGCCAGGGTGCTCGATCCACTCGGGAAGACTGCGGGCATGGATGTTCTCTCTTTCTTTGAGGGCTAAAAAGAGGGCCATGCCCTCCTACTGCGACATCATGAGCTTGCCGACTGCATGACTTTAGATTTCTATATCACGAGGGTCAAACGAATGTAATTGCAAGGAAAAGGAACATCCAGAGTCACGTCCACGAGCACCGTATCCGGCGACTCCTTGGACTGGATCAGGTTGTTCAGATCCCCACCGATGATGACGCCGTTGTCTGAGAGGAAGCCGAGCATTCCCTGGATGACGGTCGACAGCGTGTCGAGGAACGGCTGCGTGATGTTGAACGTCCCGATGAAGTTCCTGAGACCGACCCGCAAGAACTTGGCGCAGAAGTCGACGATCTTGGTGATCGAGAACTCTCGCGTCTCGATACTGCTCAGGTTGGTCGAGAGCTGGTGCCGACAGATGATCGGCGCCCCCTGGGCCTCCTGGACCATGATCCAGACGCCGCCGGCGGCCATGACGTTGAGCTGGCTGTTGGAGAAGGTGTCGTTGGAGCCAACGATCCCGGTGAAGCCGACCACCGGCAGGTTGGTGAAGCCCTGCTGAGGCGGGTGCTTGGCGGCCATGCCAGTGATGGCCGCGCACACGTAGAAGCCTGGAATGACCTCTTCGGTGCCCCCAATGGTCGCCTTGGCCTTGTCAGGGAAGACGTAGTAGGCCCGTCGCTCACGGTAGGCCTCCGCCTTCTTCTGGATGGTCTCGGCGATCTTGCTCTTGTCCGGCAGGGTCGAGCCCGAGATGAGGAGCTTGTTGCCTCGCACCGACAGGGTCCAGTCGGCGTTGACCAGCGCCTCGTCGAGGTCCTCGACCGAGTAGAAACCGTCCTCGTTCTCGCCGTCATCGAACTCGGTGTTGACCGTGACCAACGTCCCCGATACCGCGGACACCGAGTAGTTCCTGATCTCGGAGCCATCCGAAGTCGTCACGGTGAGCTCGAGTACGACCTGGTCCTCGACCGAGAGCAGGCCTGGATCAAGACCGCGGTCGACGATGCCAGGGGTCGGATTGACATCGACCACGAACTGGTTCTCGGTCGCCGTGGTGTTGCCTGACAGACCAGAGGCGATGACGTCGTTGACCTCTCGGCTGGGCACAGCGGGACAGAAGAAGACGACCCGCTCGCCCTTCTGCGCCGGCCCCGACATGGTGGTGGCGTGGGCGATGAACATCTGCGCCACGGTCTCGCTGTGAGTCAGCGGGGCGCAGACGTAGACCTCTTCCGATTCGATGAGCTCGGCTGCTCGAGCGAACGCCGCCGGAGTGCCGAATGGCTCGGCGGCCGACACCTCATCGATGCCGAGACCGACCACCTCGAGGTTGGGCGCATTGATGAGAGCGAAGAACATGCCCAGCGCCAGCGGGTTGTCCGATCGGATGGGCGAGAGCACGGTCGACAGAGTCGAGACCCCATCGATGCGCAAGATGGCCGGGCTGGCGGCCGACGGCGAGACGTCCTTGCGCAGGCCGGTGTACTGGATGTAGAGGTCGGCGGTGCCTGGATCGAACGGCTCTCCGGTCATCAGAGAACGCAGCGCCTCGGCCCCCAACACCACGTTGCCCGAGACGTCGACCGAGAAGTCAGGGTTGGGTCGACCGGAGCCGACTGCCGACACGTTGTCCTCGGTGAAGCCGAGCGCTTCGTTGGCCGTCCGGGTGTCGTCATTGTCGATGATCTCGATCTTCGACGCTGCCCCCTTGAGGGTCGAGGTGAGAACCAGCTGGTTATCCTCCTCGCCGCCGATGGTGGCCACCGGCCAGCCGACTGCCTCGTTGATGGCGTCGACCGTGTCGTTGAGCGAATCGCTGGTGAGCTGGACGTCGTAGACGTTGTCTCGGTCGTTCAGCTTGAACTGAAAACGGAGACCATTCAGATTCTCCTCGCCCAGGTCCTCCTGGTCCGAGGTGAAGCCGAGCTCGTTGTCGGTATCCACTCCGATGGCAGTCGACGCAGCGGCGACTCGGATGCCCGTCTCCGATCCGCCAGCAACCAACGTGATCTTGAGCTTGTTGCCGTCCTTGCCGATGGTGAAGGTGGTCGGCAGGGTGCCGCCGTTCCAGCGAGCTGCAGTGTTGAGGTAGGTCACCAGAGCATCGATGTTGGCGTGCGGACCCGCCGTACCCGTGGTGATGGTGAAGGTCCGGGCGCTGCCCCAGGTGTCACCACCGTCCGACGTGGTTTCGACGACCAAGGTCTCGAGGTTGACTCCGGTCCAGGGGAAGGTCTGGGCGGTGCCGGTGATGCTGGGGCTGATGTCGCCGAAGGTGACATCTGTGCCGGTCGCCGAGTAGTCCTCCGCCTCGGCAAAGCCGACCGCGGTCAGGGCGGTTGAGGTGCTCTTGACCAAGAGCTCCTGACCTGCACCCGTCTTGACCGTCGAGAGCGCCAGCTTGGTTCCACCGGTGTCGGTGTGGGCGAAGACGCCTTCGATGTTCTCGCCGATGGCAGCGACCACGGCAGCGATGTCGGCCAACGCTCCACCAGAGAAGGTGAAGGTCTGAGTGTCCTGGAGGACACCGTCGACCGTGACGTCGACTTCCAGCGTGAGGCCAGAAGCCGACAACGGGTAGCTGGCCGCATTCCCGGCCGTCACCGTGGCCGTCTCGGCTGCTGCGCCGACCGCATCACCCGTGAGCTCGGCCGCCTCGGCGGTGCCGCTGTCCTCCAGATTCCTGGCCATGAACCAGGCGTAGCGGGGCGAGAACGGAGCCGAGGCGAACAGAGTGTTGACGTTGACCGGGTCGTAGACCGCGTTCACCACATTGCCGTCGTCGTCGAAGACCGACAGCTTGGTGTTGACCGTGCCCAGCTTGATGCGGTCGGTCTCGACCTTCATGATGAGAGCATCGCCAGGCGCCACACCGTCAGCGTAGAATCGGTCACCCGCCTCGACCTCGATGCTGCCCTCCCCCTTGAAGGCGAAGGTGGTGCCGAGCCGGCTGGAGGTGAACTCGTCGTCCTTGTCGAGGTAGCCGTAGCCAATGGCCGTCGTCGGGATGTCGTCGTCGTAGGCCGGGAACGAGGTCGAGGCGCCATCGGTCAGGTAGGCGCCGGGGAACCACTCCACCCAGGGGGTCAGGGTGGTGTTGTTGGCCTGGTCCTGGCCGCGGAAGCCCGCGCCCTCGATCCGGTACTCGACCGAGGCCGAGGCGAAGCCGAGCGGGACGTTGGCCGAGCCGCCGGCCCGCACCGTGACCGAGGCCAGGGCGCCGTACTTGGTCGAGGCGATCTGGATCTTCGAGTTCGATCCGAGGGTGATGACCGAGGCCACGTCTTGGCCGACGGCATCGTTGATCTGGTCGACGATCTGCGCTGGGGTCAGGTTGCCGCCGTCGGAGGCGAACGTGACCGTGACGTTCTTGGTCGAGTTCAGCCGGGCGGTGACGTCCAGCGCCAGGACCAGGATCTTGCCGTTCAGGTCAAGACCCGAGCTCGTGGTGAACGGC
>JACCDR012194051.1_pt1 | contig 13017 bp, 8 predicted proteins | sample 7446431 | NCBI WGS metagenome assembly JACCDR01 (sample SAMN15323443, study PRJNA562643) | freshwater metagenome | isolation source: river surface water | place: USA:Blue River Watershed | collected 2017-08-17
GATAGCGGCAGGCGTTATGCCTTCGTAAACCGCTGGGATCAAAATGTTTGGGGCGCAGTTGGCGGCCCGGTGCCTTATTCAGCCTATGCGAAACTCAATAGCGCAGGCCAAATTCTCACTCCGGCAGGTACTGTGTGGGCTCCCGTCATAAAAGACGGTAAATATGTCAGGTCCGTAGGTGGACAAGATGTTGAGTACACTCCAGAACAAGGCAAGGACTTTGCTGTTCGTGAGGGTCTGAATCTGCCGGCTATGGGTCAGTTTTTCAGTTTGCCAACGGATGTTCGTTATCAAATTGAAGATAATAACCGTGAGCGTAATAACGGAATTGCAACGCTGCAATTTAAGCCGACGGAGCAGATTACTGCTACGCTCGATTATTCTTTTTCAGAAAATAAGCTGGCGGCTACACGTTCACAGCAGTCTACTTGGTTCAGCCCTTCAAATTTAACTGAAATCAATTTTGACAATAATACGATCGCTACTCCAAGCTATATAGTTGAGTTGCACCCTCAATCCTTTAAGGATGTCTCCTTTGCTCAACAAGAATTTACGGGTGTTACGCAAAATGATTCTTTAGGTTTGAACCTCGAGTTTGCTCCATCGGATAACCTGACGTTTACTTTGGATTTTCATGATTCGAAAGCCACAAACCAAGCAAACAGAATTGAAGCCGGTATGGCGGCTCAAATTGCTTTGGTGCAGGGTGCGCAATTTAATGATGGGTTACCGGTAATGTCGGTAGCGGTGGCCGATTGCGCCAAGAAAGCTGATAAGGTGGGGCTTGACGGCGCCCAATATACATCCGGCAATTGTAATGGCATTTTGGATGGCGGAGATATTTCAACCACAATAGGGCAATTTAACGTCGCAAACCAATTGTCGGAAGTGAAGCAGCTTCGTTTGGGCACTGAAATCAATCTGGATGCCTTATCGTTTTTTAATGAAGCTTCAACCTCATTCGGCGTGGATATTCGTAACGATAAAAATAACACGCGCGAAGATGAAAGTCGTATCACCATGGGTAACTGGGGTGGCGTAGACCCCAAGCGTTTTGATGACACCCTCTTTACGGCCGTGAATTTTGGGGACTACTTCCCGGATTATTCTTCTACTACATCAAATCCATTATTCTTGAGTAATGGCGTTACCGCTAACGTGGCTGAATTGCTTGAGACGGTAGAGTATTTTCATGCACTACAAAATGATAAGTCTAACTTTAACGGGTTCCCCAACGGTAAGGCGCAGTGGGATAAAACCTATCGATTGAATAGAACCATTGAAGAAGATCATAAAGCAGCTTTTGTCCAGTTTGATGGGCGCTTTGATCTCGGTAATATGGAGGCGGGTATATTGGCGGGCTTGCGTTATGAGACCACAGACCTGACGGCAACTTCTTTAATTACAAGCCTGCCCTCAAAGTTGATCTGGGAATCAAACGACGACTGGAGAGTCGATGGCGCTGGTATTCGTTCAAATACAGTAAAAGAATATAGTTATAACTCTGTGCTACCTTCTTTAAGTATTGATCTGAGCCCAGTAGAGGATATTACGCTACGCGCAGCTTATGGTAAAACAATTGGTCGAGCCGAGTATTTCCGTTTAGCCTCAGCCGTTAGGATTGAGAACCCTATTTTGAATCGAAATGCCACGCGCGGTAACCCAGAGCTCGCTCCTATGGAATCGGATAATCTGGATTTCTCTGTGGAGTGGTACTATTCAGATGACAGCTACGCTTCTGCGACCTTGTTCAATAAAAAAGTGAAAAAGTTTGTTGGAAATAGCATAGTTACAGAGAATCATTACGGTCTTAGAGACCCCCTGTTGGCCGATGATTATCTGAAAATTCTTAGAGACAATCCCGCAATAAAGGCTAATACTGAAGCCGCATTTTTGGCGTTAGCTCTGGAAAGGGGAATTGTCAGTCCGACTGAGGCTAAAGACGATATAATCTCCAGTGACACAGATCCGCTTGCGGAATTCAAAACAACTGTACCTACTAATCAACGAGATACCACTATTCAAGGTCTCGAGTTGGGCGCGCAGCATTGGTTTGGCGATAGCGGTTTTGGCCTGCAAGCTAACTATACGTTAGTGGATGCCGATGATGAGTTTGATGTTACCAAGAGCGTGAGCGAAGAGCAGTTTGCCATGATCGGTTTGAGTGACACGGCAAACTTAGTTGGCTTTTATGAAAACTATGGTTGGCAGTTGCGCTTAGCCTATAACTGGCGCGATGAGTACATCGAAAACACCACAGTTTCTGGTGCAAATAACCCAATATTTGTCGAAGCGTTTAGTCAGTTAGATTTTTCAATCGGCTATGAAATTGATGATCAATTGAGTGTAAGCTTAGAGGGGTTGAATATCACCGAAGAAAACTCACGTAAATTCGGTCGCAACGAGAACCAAATGCTGCAACTTGAGGATTTAGGAGCTCGTTATGCTGCTGGAATTCGTTACGAGTTCTAGTATTATGCTCTGAAATAAAAAACCGCCGGAACCCGGCGGTTTTTTTTTAGCGAGGTTTGACGATGAAGATAGTAATAGTCGGTGGCGGTACGGCTGGCTGGCTGACTGCTGGGATTTTAGCAAAAGAACTAAGTGGTTTGGCCGATATCGATCTTGTTGAATCCACTGATATTAGTACTCTAGGCGTTGGTGAGGGTTCGTGGCCTTCTTTGAAGTCGACACTAGAGTTTTTAGGTGTGGATGAGCAGGATTTTCTTATTGAGTGCTCGGCTTCGTTCAAGCAAGGCTCTCGGTTTGTAAGTTGGCGCAATGGGTTGGACGAGGTATATCGCCACCCATTCTCAATTCCATTGGGATTTTTGGATTACGATATTCTGTCGCCTTGGTTACAAAGTGAGGGGGGCAATTTTTCTTTCGATCAATTTGTTAGCCCCCAAGCGCATATTTGCGCCAATAACCGAGCGCCAAAATTACTGAGTATGGCGAGCTATAAAACAATATTTGGATATGGTTACCATTTTGATGCAACAAAGTGCGGATCTTTCTTAAAAAATCACTGCGTAAATAACTTGAAAGTAAATCATATTGACGCAGAGATAAGTCACGTACTATTAAAAGCTTGTGGCGCGATTGACAAGTTAGTGACAAAGCAAGGGTTTGATATTGCTGGTGATTTTTATATTGATTGTAGCGGTACAAAATCAATTTTGATTGAAGGCGCCCTAGGTACTAAGCTAAAGTCGGTGAAGCAATATTTGTGGAATGATCGCGCTTCTGCAGTGCAAATTCCGTACAAAGATCAAAATGAAGAGATTCAATCAGAAACTATTTCGACTGCGCATCAATCTGGTTGGATTTGGGATATCGGGTTATATGATCGGCGAGGCGTTGGTATAGTCTATTCGAGCGACTACCAAACGCAAGATCAATCGATTGACTGCTTATTGAATTACATCGCTAAAAAATCGCCAATTTCTGCTGGCGATTTAAAAATAAAAAACTTTGAAATAAATCCTGGCTATAGAGATGAAATTTGGAAAAAAAATTGCGTTGCAATTGGGATGTCAGCAGGGTTTGTGGAGCCACTTGAAGCTTCTGCAATAGCAATGATCGAGTTGGCGGCAAAAACTGTGGCAGAGTTGATCCCCGTTAATGCGAATGGCTTTCGAGCGGAAAAGTTAAATATAGCCGAAAATAAATTTAATAAAATATTTTCAGAGCACTGGAAAAATATAGTAAATTTTTTAAAGTTACATTATGCGCTGTCTGCTAGGCGTGATTCAGCGTATTGGAAAGACGTGACCGCAGATTCGTCAATGCCTGATGAATTGCAAGAGTTGTTGTGTTCGTGGGAGTACAGGCTGCCATCATTGCACGATTTTAGAGGGGGGCAAGAGATATTTCCTTTAGCGAGCTACCTATATATATATGCAGGAATGCTAGGGCGAAACGGCATAAAAAATAAAAAATTATCTATTCAGCTTAAAAAAATTAAATCCTCATTTGAGGCGGAATTTAATTACAGTTTGCATAGCCTTGAAAAATCCCTCCCGTCAACAAGAGAGTATCTAAATCATATTAGAGGAATAAATGAAAACAAAAATACTCAACAACGTAGATCATTCTGATCTGTCATATGACCCTAAGTTGAACTCGCACCGCTTGATGGGCGGGGCAATCCCTATTTTTATCAATGAAGTTATTCAGGCAAGAAAGTACTACCCAATTTTGTTTTATAAAACAGACCAGGGCGTGTATAAGCTAGCAGCAATTACTGGCTTTGAAAAAAATGAAAATATTTTGGTCTCAAATGGCGATTGGCAAGATAACTATGTCCCACTATGTATTGAAAAAGGACCTTTTTCAATAATAAAAAATAAAGCTGGAGATGAGTTGCAGATCGGGATCGATGTGAGCGATGTTTCGATTACCAAAGAAGGCGATGGCCAGCTTTTTAAAGAAAGCGGCGGACTGAGTGATGGGCTATTAAAAATTAAGACGATCTTGAATGAAATACACTTTGGGTTAGAGCAGGAGATCGGGTTTAGTAACGCATTGATTGAGATAGATCTATTAGAACCAGCAGAAATTCAATATGATGTAGGAGGTAAAAATAAGCATGTCATGCAGGGCTTTTATATTATAAATATATCAAAATTTAACAGCCTAAGCAAAGAAGAGCTGAGTTTCCTGTATGCTAATGCTTATTTAGGAATTCTCTATGCAATAATCCACTCAATGGATAACTTTCAAAAGCTGGTTGACCTTAAAAATAAAAGACTTATATGAACGGGCCTTCTATGTATAAGTCATTATCGACTGTCAGCACGCCAATGAGGCTGCCGGCCTATGCAGCGGGCTGGCCTGCAGTGGCGTGCGCATCTCTTGGTGTTGACAGGTTTATTCAGTACTTAAAAAAATTCTATAATCATTCGACGGTTAATATATTCGAGGCGGATGAAAGTGAAAGCGGCAGGCTCTTCTATAACCATGATTACAGTAGTCTAAATTTTAAATGCAAAAAAGGAAGTGCTAACGATTTCTTTAAAGAAATTGGAGAAGGGTCAAAAAAAGGAATCTATGTGGGCGCCACCTCTGTTGAGGTCGCTTTTCCAGGGCTCCTTGCCCATAATTCCCATGAGTTTTCAGATGAAGATACGCTTAAGAGTATTTGGATGTGTAATCGTATAAAAGTGGCTTGCCATTTTGATGCGCCTTATAACTTTGCCGTATGCCTGTCTGGCAAGCGGCGATTTACACTCTTTCATCCTTCACAAATTAAAAATTTATATCCGGGCCCAGTTGATTTTACGCCAGCAGGTCAAATAGTTAGCTTGGTAAATTTTGATGATCCAGATTTTGATCGATACCCAAATTTCAAAAATGCGCTAGAAAGTGCAACTGTAATTGAGCTTGAGGCTGGAGATGCAATATATATTCCAAGCATGTGGTGGCACCATGTAGAAAGTCTAGATGATTTCAATGTTTTGCTGAATTTTTGGTGGCGAAATTCACCAAAATACATCCCATCCGGGATGGACGCATTGTTGCACGCCATGCTGGCTATTAGAGGTTTAAACCAAGAAGAGCGAGAGTGCTGGAGGCATTTGTTTGAGTATTATATTTTCTCGGATGCCGAGCAAAGTGTGGCGCACTTGCCAAGTCATATAGTTGGGATATTAAACTCATTTGATCCAATTCAAGCTAAAAGAATAAGAGCAATTTTATCCAATAGGATAAATGTATGATAACGAAGATCGTAATCGTTGGTGGCGGTACCGCAGGCTGGATGACGGCAGCGGCGTTCCGTAAACTTTTACCAAAAAGTATCGAATTGGTTTTGGTCGAGTCAGCCGATATTCCAACGGTAGGTGTTGGCGAGGCGACTATTCCTCCCCTTCAAAACTTCCACCGCTTACTAGGCATTAGTGAGCAGGATTTTATGTCTGCTACCCAAGCAACATTCAAACTAGGCATTGAATTTGAAAATTGGGGGTGGCGCGATAATCGCTATTTTCACTCGTTTGGTAGCATGCTGAAAGGAACATGGGGCGGTGATTTTCAGCATGTTTGGATGCGCGCGAAGAAAGAAGGTTTGGATGTTGGCTCTATATCAACATACAGCTTAGAAACCCTAGCAGGGCATTCCAATAAATTTATTAAAGATAGTAAGGCCGGATTAAATTATGCTTATCATTTAGATGCCGGCTTGTATGCTAAATTTTTACGTAGGTTTAGTGAAAATTTAGGGGTGCTTCGTATAGAAGGGAGTGTTGAATCAATCGAGTTAGATCGGTGTGACGGTGCAATTTCTACGCTTGTTTTGCGCGATGGATATAAATTAAGTGGCGATTTTTTTATTGATTGCACTGGGTTTTCCGCTCTGTTGCTTGAAGGTGCTTTACAGACAGGTTATGACAGTTGGTCACATTGGTTACCTTGTGATAGAGCAATAGCACAACAAACCACATTAGAAGGTGGTTTGCACCCCTATACAGTCTCGCATGCTGTTGACTATGGGTGGCAGTGGCGCATTCCACTGCAAACTCGCATGGGTAATGGGCTAGTCTATTGTAGTGGCGTCGTTGATGACGAGAAGGCGTATAGCGATTTCTCGCACAAATTGCTTGGCACTAAACTTAAGGATCCAAAGTATATTCGATTTACTCCCGGTAAGCGAAAAAAAATATGGAATAAAAATTGTTTGGGAGTTGGTTTATCCAGTGGGTTCATAGAGCCATTGGAGTCCACTAGCATTCATTTGATTATGACAGCCATAATGCGATTTCTAGTGCTGGCGCCTCAAAATGAAAGCCAATTTGAGCTTATCGCTGCGCAATATAATCGGCATTGGACAAGAGAAATAGAAGAGATTCGTGATTTTATTATATTGCACTACGCAGTGGGTGAGAGTCGGCAATCGCCATTTTGGGATCAATGCAGGGCTATGGCGCTGCCTGATACACTGCGTGAGCGTTTGGAATTGTTCAAGTCAACAGGTCAAATTCTTCGCAGTGCTGATGAGTTATTTAGAATGGACTCTTGGGTTCAAGTGCTTTTTGGTCAAGGCCTTATCCCCGATCGTTACCACTCGTCTGCGCTGGATATTGAAAAAACGGATTTGGCGCGATTTATGGTGGAATTTCCTGCTGCGATGCAGCGAAGTGTGAATACCATGCCCTCTCACCATGACTTTATTAAGGCTTACTGCCCGTATGTACCGAGTGAATGATGGCGCACTGGTTCAGCTGAACTTTGTTGGTGCTGAAAAGATACCCGTTGTTATAGTCGATGATTTTTTGCTCGATGCAGATGATATAAAAAAGAGTGCGGAGCCTTTAACGTTCGATATCGATAAAATGACGTATTATCCGGGGTTGCGTTATCCGGTGGATGGTGTTTATGGTATTAGCCTTGTGCGTGCCACCAGCCAGATATTGAAAGCGGCATTTAATCTTGATCTTGATGTTATTGGTAGTGTTGAAAATTATTTTTCAATGGTTGTGTTAGCGCCTGATCAGCTATCTCCCTATCAAAAAATACCACATTATGATTTTGCTTTAAAAAAAGGTGTTGCTGCTATCCATTATCTGTGTAATGAAGAGCATGGTGGAACGTCATTTTATCGTCATCGAGCGACGGGTTTTGAGTTTATCGACCATCAACGATTTCAATCGTATGATGCGATTTTATCCCGTGAACTACAATCTAGCGATACACGCGTAGGTTACATCCTTGATTCAACAGATCAATTCGAAAAAATCGGTACTGTCCAAGCAAAATATAATCGACTGGTTATGTACCCCGGCTGTGTTTTGCACTCCGGAGATATCAAAAAACAATATGCTTTAGATCCGTCGACCAAGACAGGTCGCCTTACGGTCACGTCGTTTATTCACGTTAAGCAGGATTTGACTCGGTAGATTCCTCATGCCAACCCCCCTCCCCCCCCTACAACTTCAATCCCTCAGCCAATTTTTTGAGGCTTTGTATGGAACTTATCCGCAGCTGTTTATTGAGAGCGAGCGGCAGTTTTATGCGGCGATCACCGCTCGGTTGCGCCTCTGTGTGGAAAATTCCACAGTTGAAAACTATCTTGATATCCAGCGATTGATTTTTAAAAATATCGAAAGCAAAAAAATGCAACACTGGTATGCCATTTACCACAGTGTGTATTTGCAAACCTTGCGCACGTCATTATTCGCCGAGCAATTATTTTCGGCGTTATTAATGGAGTGCCAAATGGTTATGGGGGTGAGCCAGGCGGATCACATACTGGTACCGGGATGTGGAAAGTTTTTTGAGCTGGCCAGCCTCTGCCGGTTGTTTAAGCCAAAAGCCGTGACGGCTTGTGATGTGGATCATCATGACTTGGAGGTGTCGCGTGCCTGCCATCGCGACAATCCGGTCGTTAGCTGGCGGCAGCAGGATTTGACGCAGCCCTGGCAAGAAGCATCGCCCGTGTCGCTAGTACTGTTTATGCATCCACAAGTCTGTGATTACGACAGGCTGTGGGAATCGCCAACCTATAAACGGTACGGTAATGAATATGCCGTCCCCTTGGCGGAGCTGGTGCGCTCGTCAACGCATAAATTTATTCCCCCGGCCTGGATTGCCATTTTAACCAACAGCTTGGAGGTGTTGACGCCAGGCGGACACGCCATTTTTATGTGTTATGAGCAGCGGGAAATGGCCTTGATACAAGCGTATCTCGCCAATAAGCCTCAGTATGCGGTGCTGATGGCGGACGCCAATTCGGTGATTGTCGATCCAGCCTTTAGTGGCGACCTGCTGGAGCGCCTGGGAACCGAGCAGGAGGCCTCCGCTCAATTTGTCGCCATGGGGGCTTATCGCTGTGTCATGGTGATCCAAAAAAGGAATTTGATCACGGAATCGTGATTCAAACGGCGCAAAAAATAGTCATCGGCAAGGCGTGTGGTAGAGTGCAGGGGCTCAATGCATACCCATAAAGTATGCATTTGGTCTAAAAACCTCCAAATCCATTGGATTTGAGGCCTGAATTCAAAACACATAAAGCAGGTGGCCTTATGTTTCGTTCTATTTTTGCTATGGCACTGGCCGTCGGTTTGGCCGGTTGTGTAGCCAAGCCGGAGGGCTCCAGCAGTTCCTCTCTCTCTCCGTCATCTGTGCCGGCCCTATCCAGTAGTAGGCCCTCATCGCGTTCATCGTTAAGCAGTCTGGCGTCGTCCAGCAGCATCCCGAAAAGTAGCAGTCAATCAGTGTCCTCCTCCTCGCGAGGTGTTATTTCAAGTTCTTCTGTTAAACCCAGCAGTTCAGGCGGTGCCAGCTCATCTGCGGGTGATGCATTAAAGGCTGGCCGTGATATATGGGAAGGCCAATGTCTGGGCTGCCATGGCGCGACGGGTCAGGGCGGCGCTGGCTATAACAAGCCGATTAAATTAGACACTAAAACCAATCAGCAATGGATTACTTATATCTATGATGAAATGCCGCCAGGCAGTACGGCAGTTTCTCGAGCGGCCTGTGATCTTAATTGCGCCAAATCAGTTTTTGATTTCATGAAGGCCGGCTATCCCGGCGCTGGAGAAGTACTGGCTTGTGAGGGGTCGGTTGAAGATCATACCAATCTCCCTATTCGATCGTTAACCACGCGACAATACCGAAATTTACTGTCTGATGTTTTCGCTCCGGTGGGATTAAATTTCGGCACCTTGATTCCCGGTCGCATTATGCAGGACACAGAAGTCGGCGGTTTTAGCAATAATTCAGCTGTCACGGTTAATGACAATAACATGGCCGATTTGTTGACGGTGGCCGAAAAAGTCGCTGGGGAAATCGTTACGAAATTTAATACTCTGATGACCTGTGGTAACAATGAAGCCTGTGCACGGCAATTTGTTGAGCAGTATGGTGCGCGTTTGTTCCGCGAGGCGCCGACAACGCAGCAAATCACCGACCTGATCAACCTCTACAAAACAGGTGCCTCACCCAATGAGGGGTTAAAGTACCTAGTGACGGCTTTATTGATAGCCCCACAAACTGTATATCACGACGAGAAGAATATTACGGTTGACCGTAAACTCTTGTCGGGCCGTGAAATTGCTGAACGACTGAGTTTTTTAATTTGGGACTCGCCGCCAGATGCAGCCATGTTAGCGAAGGCAGATAATAATCAACTTGCTACCGAAGCGGGAATCGCGATGGCTGTTAATGAAATGCTCGCCGATCCGCGCTCATTGCGTGGGCTGCGCGTTTTTTATGAAGGCTATTTTCACTATTCGAACCTCACTTTTAAAGGTGCCGTTAAAGATACTGCTCGTGGAATTGATTTTCCTCTGACCGTTCCCCAAGCGCTTGATGACGTGACCTTATTTGCGCATTACCTAACGGTTGGTAAGAAGGGGACTTTCAACGATCTATTAACGTCTAACAAGGCCATCGTCAGTAATGTGACTGCGCCCATTTATGGTATTAGCACGGCCACACAAAATGCGGCTCCTGCGTATTCGGCTGGTACCCAAGTTTTGGGTAAAGAAGTGACTCTGGATAAAAATCAACGCTCAGGTATTTTGACGCGCATCGGATTTGTGATACACGGCGGTGGTTTGGCTGCAGGGCTTGCTAGTCCAACGGATCGTGGTATTGCGGTTCGTGAAGAAATTCTTTGCCAAACATTGCCGAACGCACCGGGTGATGTTGAGTTTCCTTCTTTGCCCGACCCTAAAAATACCACTTGGGTTGAAGTCGTTAAAACTGTCCACTTAAAGGGAGATAACTTTTGTACCGACTGCCATAAACCGATGGACCCAGTGGGCTTTGCTTTTGAAAACTACACCCTGAATGGACAATTCATCGATACCTACCCTAACGGCAAACCTGTGGATGCCAGTGGAAATTTTGAACCCATCGTGGACCAACCCATCGATTTGGATGACCAAGTGTTTTCAACCCCTCAACAGCTCAGTGAATTGATTGCCCGGAGTCCTGCTGCGCAAGCCTGCTTTGCTAAAAAATGGGCGACCTTTGCCTTGATGCGCGACACGGCGAATAAACAAGATATCTGCGCGCTGGAAAAGGCAGTGTCAGATTTTAAAGCAAAAAATTATTCGCTCAGTGAATTAATCGTGGCTGTGGCAACAAACCCGGCTTTCCGTTTTCGCAATAAAGAATAATGCAGGAGAAATGTATGTCTGCTGATAAATACACAAGGCGCGCCCTTCTGGGGCGCTTGGGTGGAGCGGCTGCGGTAACGGCGTTATCTCCGTTTGTTCCTTACACCGAGGCTGAGGCAGCCGTAGCAGCCAAGCCGCGATATTGTTACTGGTTTACACCGGTTAACCCCAAGGCCAGCCTAGTTGACCCGAATTTGCCGAGCAGCAATGCAGAAGAAAGTGACTTGGTGTTTCGGGGTACTTATTCGTCTTTGAATACCATGTCCAAAAAAATGTCGCTGTACCGAGGCATGAGTAACTTTGCGCGTCAAGATGGCGATTTAGGCGGTGGCCACCGCGATTCCTGGGTCAGCATGTTGGTCGGAGCTGGGCCTAGTCGCGGTAATGTTGCAGCAGGTGGAACCAACCTTGGCGATGGCTGTGGCATAGGTGCTCATTCGTCGATTGATCAATGGATTGCGCAGGAAATTTTGCCGAAAGAATTGAAGGTTAATACACCCTTGCGTGATATTCGCTTTGGCTGGGAGCACGAACAAGATGGTTTAAGAACGGTATCCTTTTACAAGGGGGCACAGCAGCTGCGCGACGGAGCACCGAGCACTCTATTTGCAAAAATGTTCCCGTTTTCCGGAGGTAATGGTGGAGGTGTCAGCCAAGCCTATAAAAAGAATATTCTCGATTATGTTTACGCCGACGTTAAACGCATGCAGGGTCAGCTGACATCGAATGATAAGCAGCGATTGGACGCGCATTTGCAAGCTATCGACGAAGTGCAGCGGGTGATTGCAGCAGCAGAAGGGGGCGGGTCTTGTGATTTACCGCAAACGCTTGGCGCTGCGGTAGTGCGGCTTGATCAAGCCGTATCGGCTTTTAGCAAACTTACGGCCATTGCGTTTAACTGCGATTTAACACGTGTGGCTGGCGGCCAATTTTTGCCCTATCAAGGTGGCGACGGCTACCACAAGGTGACCACGAATGGTTTGAATACCCTCGGCGCCAAAGTGAATGCGACTTGGCATTCGGCTACTCATGATAAAGGCGGTAGCGCTGCCGATGTCACCGCCTTTATTAAAGGTGTGCAAGAGTACCGATGCAAAATGTATCTGGATCTGATCAATGAGTTGGATAAATTTAAGGAGCCGGGGGGCGGCACTTTGCTGGATAGCAGTATTGTGCATTGGTATATTGAAATTTCCAAAGACCATAAAATCAGCGATTTGTTTAACCTCATTGCGGGTGGAGCTGGTTATTTCAAAATGGGTAAACAATTTATTGTTGGCAACAACACCGGTGAAAACCGCAATGCGCCTCAAAATATGTTGTTAACCAGTATAGGGCGCGCCATGGGGGGGGCAACGCTCAGTAATTTTGGTGACGCGAAATACAATAAAGGCCCTATTCCGAGCAAATATCTAATGCCGGGTGTTTAGTAGACACTAAAAAAGGCCGGATTTCCGGCCTTTTTTAGTGTGGAGGCTGTTACGGAATGGGGGCTCCTCGGCTGACTTCTAAAATCTGGTACCAGTCCTCCATAAGGTTACAGTTAACGGAGTTGCCAAAAACCTTACCGGACCCCCTGTAGTGGTCTAATACCACCGGACACTTTAATGAGAGACAATAACCGTCAACCATTGAGGTGTCACTACGACTCAGAAACGCAGCTACAAACAATACCCGAAAGAGTTTAAAGACGAGGCGGTAGCGCTGGTGCTTGAACAGGGTTATTCCGTCCCGGAGGCCGCCAAATCATTAGGGATTACGGCGGGGATGCTGTACAAGTGGAAAGATCTTCACGAGCAACAAGTTGAAGGCAAAGCCTTGGCGGAAGATGACCGCGAAGAGTTGAAGCGCTTGCGCAAAGAAGTCAAAGAGCTGCGCATGGAGAAAGAGA
>JACCDR011619025.1_pt1 | contig 13014 bp, 17 predicted proteins | sample 7446431 | NCBI WGS metagenome assembly JACCDR01 (sample SAMN15323443, study PRJNA562643) | freshwater metagenome | isolation source: river surface water | place: USA:Blue River Watershed | collected 2017-08-17
CGGGTGGCGGGTGTGTGGGGGTATCTTTTTCCTTGCCATATACTGGTTCTGCATATACAGTATCAGCATGGCCCTCCACCACCCTCAAACCCCGCGCCTCACCCCGCCCCTTGGCTGTCGCCAGGCGCTCAGCGCGCTCCTCGATGGCACTGCGGACGGCTCCGAGATCCTCAGTGCCCCAGAGACGTCTGAGGTCCTCGCCATCGAGGAGGTCGTCCTCCAGCGCCATCAGGGCGAAGCGCCCAGCGTCGCTGTGCCCCCACCAAGTGGGGTCAGGGGGAATGGTGTCAATGGCGTAGGTGCGTCCCATGCCTACTGCTCGCCTATTCAGCTCTATTTGTCAACTGCCTCGCGCCCACAATCACCCACAACAAATCAGGAGTCCAAGATGGACCGCCAGATTTTTGCCCCCCTCGTCTCGCACCCAGAGACAATCCGCCGCCTCACGGCGGGACTCGACATCGACATCAACCGCACCCGGCTCCTCTTGGAGGGGTGGGTGCATGGCTGGCTGGCCTCCAGCCCGGCCCGCTTCGATGACGTCCGCTGCTACCTCCAGATCGTCGTGGAGATCCCTCCCCACCTCCTGGTCTCCTTCTGCGCCATTAGCTGGACGCAGGCCAAGGCCCTCCAGCTCGCCTGTCTCCAGCTCCTCGATGCCGAGGACCCCGACCCCGTCTCCAGCGGGTCTGGGGACGATCACCTGCTCTGGTCCGAGCGCCAAGTCACCAGCTCGTTGCGCGAGCTGGGGGTGGCAGCATGACCCCCATCCCCCGCTCTCGCTCTGGGTCCGTCCTCGTCCCCGAGGCGATGGCCGCTCGGGTGCTGGCCCGTCTGGCGTCTGGCCAGACGCCAGACCTCTACCCTGCCCTGATCAACGACAGCGACGACCTCGCCTTGGTGCGCTGGCCCGACCAGCCCCAGGCCTCTACCCTGGAGGAGGCCCTCGCCCTCCACGGGGACAGCTTTCCCAACGACAACGAGGGGATCTTCTGGCCGGACGTCGGCACCCAAGCGGATGGCTCTATCCGCTGGCTGCCCTGGCAGAACCGTGGCAATGGGCGACAGATTGCCTTCGTGAGAGAAGGTGACTTGGTCCGGGTGGAGTGGACCAGCTCCGCCCCCTCGCGGTTCCTCGGCCTCCTCCTGGGCGAGATCATCGCCTACGCAGAGGCCCTGTGAGCTCCGGCTCCTCGGACCGCATCCGTCAGCGGATGGTGGCGGCTGCTCACGACGGAGTTGAGATCGACCTCGACTCTGACGATGCTTGGTTCGACCGCGAGGATCCGGGTGGCATTTGGATCATTAGGTGGCGCCTCCCCAACGGGAAGATCGCCACCATCACCCGCCCCACGGAGGCCTCGGCCCGCGCCCATGTCGGCACGATGCTCAAGCAGTCCTGGTGTGGGGAGATCGGGCTGCTCTGGGCTGCCTCGGTCACCGGGGGCCCCGCCCTGCAGCAGGCTTGGAGCGCTCCCAAGAAGCCAGCCCAGCCACCCTCGCGCGAGCCTCAGCGAGAGGGTGGCACACCTCTCGCTGAGCTGCTCCTCGATGACGCGGAGACCTGGCCCGATGGGCGCCTCCGCGTTTGGTGTCACCGACTCCCCCTCCTCCTCCTGGCGACCCCCACGGGCGCCAGGATCGACCTCGGCGGCTACCCCCGCCAGGGAGGCCCGCCCACCGAGGAGCAGCTCGATGACGTGGCCCACTGGCGCGTCGTCGCAGAGATCGCCGATGGGGGCGAGACCCAGTGGCTCGCCCTGGCCGGGTGGGCGATCTCCTGCCTCTACCCAGCCTACCAGCGCCGAATCGGCGCCTCCCACCCTTGCCTTGAGCGCGTGGACTACCTGCTGCGCGCCCAGGCAGGAAAAGTAGTCCAGCCCCAAAACCCCCAAGGAAAGGGAAAACCCATGCCTACGCCTCCCTCCGCCCCAGGCGGGATCGTCAACCCCCTGCCCGGGATTGTCAACCTCCCGAGCGGGATTGTCAACCTCAAAGGGCGACAGTACAAGACTGTTGCGCTTCGCGTCCAAGAATTCCGCGAAGCGCACCCCATCACCGACGGGTGGTCGATCGCCTGCGAGATCGTCTCGCTGGATGGAGACTCCGTCCTGATGCGAGCCAGCATCAAGAGCCCCCAGGGCATCGAAGTCGCCGTGGGTTTTGCGGAAGAAAAGAGATCGAAGAGTGGTATCAACTCCACCAGCGCCATCGAGAACTGCGAGACCAGCGCCATCGGGCGCGCCCTCGCCGCAGCGGGCTACGCGGGCACCGAGTATGCCAGCGCCGACGAGCTCGTCAACGCGCTCAACCAGCAACAGCACCCTGCCCGCCCCGAACTGAGTGTCGCCCCTCCGCCAGAGCACCCCTCGTGGGAGGGAGCGCGAGAGGCGTTCATGAGGGCACTCCAGCCCTTGGGGGTCACGCTCGCCCAGGTCGACGCCTGGTGCGGGGGACGAGAACGCCTGCGCCCTTCACAGATGGACGAGACGGCAAGGAGCAAGGCCCTCGCCTGGCTTCAGGGGGTGGGCGCGGCTGTGGTGGCAGCCGAGACAGGTGCAGCATGATGATCCCGCCTAACCTCAGCATGGCTTGCCTGGACGAGCTGCTCATGCAGGAGGCCCGATGACGACCCCCTGCCCCATCCATTCCGATAAGCAGGCCCGCGAAGAGTCGGGTCTGTGCCTGGGCTGCGAGGCGATGCTTCGTCAGCCCGGGCTCTCGGGTGAGGCGCGAGCCCGTGCCCGAGAGGCCGCCTCTCGGGCGTGGCTGGAGCGCCACGCTGCTCACCAGCTCTGCGAGTCTCCGCTTGCGGAGACCCCCGAAGAAGCCCCTGCTCCCCCCGCTAAAGTCTGTCCCCCCGCCAAAGCCTGCCGGGTCCACCCTCATAGGCCCGCCGTTACCGCGGGCCTATGTCAGGCCTGCCAGGCCAGCTTGCTCAAGGTCGAGAGGAGTCGGGCCCGACTCCCCGCAGAGGGAACGGCGACCCGCCAAGCCCTGGTGCTCTGCGACTCCGCTTGGCGCGAGCGCCGCTTTCACCTGAGCGCGCTCTACGCTCAGGTGCGTACCCAGGCTCTGGGTATGCTCAGGGGTGTGCTCGAGCAGAGCCCCGAGCCTGTACTCGAGCAGAGCCCCGAGCCTGTACTCGAGCAGGGCCTCGAGGGTGTACTCGAGCAGAGCCCCGAGCCCGACGTTGGGACTTTGAGAGTCCCAACCGAGGAGCCCACCCTCAGGGAGCTCGATGCGCTCATTCAGGTCCTTGACGCCCAGCGCCGAGACCTGGTCGAGCAGCTGCTGGAGCTGCGCCGTCGGCGCCGGCGCCTGGCTGCAGCGGAGGCCCTGCTGCAGCTCCACCCGCCCTCCCTCGTAGAGGTCGAGGAGATCTGCCCCGAGCAGGTCTACGGGCTGCGCGTCGCCTACGCGCAGCTCCGGGCCTCTCTGGCAGCCTCAGTGAGAGAGGCCGGACATGGGTAGAGCCACCGATCTCCACGCCCTCGCGGTCGAGTGGCTGGCCTGCCGTGGTGCTGGCCGTGCGGAGACGTATCGGGCGATCTCGGTCGCCCGATACGTAACCGACGACGGCAGGCCGGGGCTCCACCTGGAGCTCCATGTGTCGCTCCAGGTAGGCAATGCCGTCGTGGTCTCACCCTTCCTTTGGGCTGGACCGCTGAACCCTGACCAGAGCGAGACGGCGTGGCTCCTGGAGGCCCTGCACGACCTCGCGAACTACCACCGGATCGGCAGCCCCGCCCAGCAGAGCCTATGGGCGCGCCCGTAAGACTTGGACCCATCGAGGACATGATGACCCATACCGAGTACGTATTGACCCTGCTCGAAGAACGGCGAGGCGCCGATGCACGCGCCTACCTCGATATCCACAAGCTCCACCTCACCGAGTTGTTGCGTGAGGCCCTGGAATTGCTCGAGCAATTCCAGGGGGCCACCAGGGAGTCGGAGAGAGTCTCAGACCTCCCCGAGGACGACGAGGCCGTCTGGGTCGCTCTGGGCGAGGAGGATAGGGCGGAGAGGGCCTACCTCTCCGCCCTACACAAGCTCCAGCGAATCGCTGGGGGTGCGCAATGAGTCGACGAACCGATCTGCTGACCCGAGAGGAGGCTGCGGCCTACCTGGGAATCTCAGGTGATTGGCTGAGGCGTCATACACCAGGCCGAGACGGCCCGCCTACAATCAAGATCGGGCGCGCGGTCTTCTACTTGCGTCCCGATCTGGACGCCTGGATCAACCAGCAACGGAAAATAACAACATGCCCGAAGAACGCCGAAAGATTGGCACCATCACCCTCTATCGCCGAGATGACACAAGCGCCTGGTGGTACGACTTCCACGTCGCCGGGGTCCGTCACCGGCGGACCACTGGCGCAAAAGATCGCTCAACGGCTGAGGGGATCGCTCAGGACGCCCGACAGGAGGCCGTCCGCTGCGTTGGTCGTCCTGGAAGGGGAGAGGGTATAGACCTCGCTACCTTGGGTGGTCTCGATGTTGAGCGCGCAGCTGCAGAAGGAGCCGGAGAGTCCCAGCAGGCCAGCGTAGAGGCCTGCTGGGTCCACCTCTGCCGCCTGTTGGGTCCAGACACAAACCCAGCCACCCTCACCTATGACCGGCTGCTTGCCTACATCCGCACCCGTCGCCAAGAAGGAGCCCGAGGGCAGAGTATTCGCAAGGAAATCCAGGCGCTACGCCGAGGCATGGCTATCGCGCTCCGTCGCCAGCACATCCAAGCAACACTTCAGGAGTGGCCGAAAATCAAGAGCGACCCGCCCAACCGCACCCAAAAAGGGAAGCTCCACTCCATCCCCGTCCTCCAACAATGGCTGGAGGAGCTGGAGCGTGACCCGCGCGCGAAGGGGGCCCGCGCACAGGCCGAGCTCGTACTGCTGACAGGGATGCGGGCCGAGGAGGTGCGCCGGCTGACGTGGGAGTGGGTAGAGGCCGCCCCAGAGGGGAGCGGGGTGCCTGCCGTCCTCCGTCTGCCCGCTGAGGCTACCAAGACCCGCCAAGAGCGCGTGTTGGGGTTGGTCCCGCGCGCGTTGGAGCTGATCGAGGAAGCCCGGCGCGCAGCAGGTGTGGGCAAGTGGGATGCTATCCTCTTTCCCAGCACACACCGACGGACCTTCATCTCCGCCGCACAGCGCGTGGGCTGCAAGGCCGTCTCTCTGCGTGACCTGCGGCACTGCCACGCCACCTATGCCGCGCAAGGGACAGGGGATGCAGCAGCCGCCCAGGCCGCCTTGGGGCACGCCGATCTGGCGACCACCCAGCGCTACCTGTCCTCGACAATCACCCGCACGGCTGCAGCTGCTCTGGCGGTCTCCGAGGCCCTCCTCCAGGGCGACCGTCACAGAAAAGCGTCACAGCCAGAAAGAGGCTCCCCCAAAGGGGAGGTTAAAGGTATCGGGGTGAGTGGATTCGAACCACCGGCTTCCTGCTCCCGAAGCAGAGAACAGGGATGGCTGGAGCACCTAAGCGTATGTCCAACGTGCTTTTCGATGACGGTCCAGTACGTCTTGGAGCGGCTCGATACGGATGGGTGTCGTCACAGTACGCGTCACAGGGAGGCAGGGTAGCTCCTCACCCCACCAGCCAGGGTCAGACCCCCGCAACCTCCCCCGCCTCGCCCCTCGCCCTCTCCAGCCAGGCCTCCCCCGCCGAGGTCAACCTCCACGTCTGGAGACTGCGCAGAGGATCCTCAGGGCCCGGAGTCTGGCCATCGACCTCGGCGAGCTGCTCGCGCCTGCAGTCGAGCAGGAGCTGGCCGATCCGCCGCCGGCTCCAGCGACCGTCGCCCTCGTCGGCGAGGATATCGAGCGCATCCGCCACCGAGGCCGAGCCCAGGCCTCTCAGGACCGCGAGGACGTAGGCTCGCGGCCACAGGAGCCGGGGGAGTCGCCTGTAGTCGCGCCAGGTCTCGCCAGCCTGGGTCTCTGCCCAGCTCGGGAGACCCAGGCGCCGTCGCGCTGCGTAGACGGCCTCGGTGCTGACGCCGAGGATCTCGGCGGTCTGACTGTCGGGCCGAGACGGGGCCGAGAGCAGACTGGCCCAGTCGAGGTCCTTGCGGGCAGCCGCTACGGCCTCCCGGCGCGGGCAGCCAGCTCGTCCTCGGTGAGGAGGGAGACCTGGTCCCCCTTGACCAGGAGGACGAGTTTGGTCCGGGGGACCAGGTGGGTGCCAACGCCACCTGGGTAGCCGATCTGCCCTTCGCCCCAGATTTCGATCCACTGAGCCAGCCTCTCCAGGGAGGCTGGCCGAGTGCCGAGGCGAGCCTGGCTCAGGGCCTGGGCGGAGATGCCCATCATGCGGGCGATCTCGGCGTAGGTTGGGGCCTTGGAGGCCCCGCTACGGACGATGTCCGCAGTGGCGATTTCGATGAATTTTTGCACGAGAGCGGTCTGCATTCTCTCCCTCCTGCCCGTGTTGTTGCTGCGCTACCACGGGCATCGTAGCGCAGAGAATCGCGGAGCGGGGAATCGGACCCCGTCAGGCCCACCAGGGACCGCGAAGAGCTACCACTCGTCGGGCAGAAGAAGCAGCAGGGCAACTTTTGCCTTGCTGATCTCGGGGTCAATTGGAAGGAAACAACTGTGGGAGACGGGATTCACCGCCTCGTGCGTGTACGAAGCCTCGATGTACTCTAAGGCCCTCGCTACCCGCTCTATGCCCAGTCGATCAAAACCATTCATCTGCCGAAGAAACGCGTCTTTGCGGGGATCAACAGGCTGGGTGGCTTTCTGGGTGACTTTCATCGCGACCTCCTGAACACAATCTAAGCGCAGAAGCTTAGCACGTCAAGAGAAATCTAAGCAGAATAGCTTAGAAAAGTATCACCGCCTAAAAACCAGCCTACTACCTCGGTGCCGCCTGCTCCAAAGCCGCGCCAATCGCGATCTCACCCAGTTCCCGCGCCCCGGCGAGACCCAGACCCAGGCAGAGCCCCAAGAACCCCGCCGCCGCCATGGCCCCCCATCGCCCCCGCAGCGGAGCAGCGAGAGCCTCTACGGAGCGCCCCACCAGGTCTGCCTGCGCGCGAGCTGCAGCAGCAGCCTCTCGATGGGCTTGCCTCTCTGACTCCGAGCGCGAGACGAGCTCCTCCATCTGGCTCGACAGCCGGGCGACGTCGGTACGCAGCGCGAGGATCGCGCGAGTCTGGCGCTCCGCCAGCTCAGTGGCGCCGGTCATGAAGCCAGACCTCCAACTCGCCCCAGACCGGGTCAGGCTGCTGGAGAGCGACCCGCGCCCGCTCTGGGTGCCCCGCCGCGAGAGCTGCTCTCGCCTCCCGCACCTGGGGAGGCGTCGCCCACTGGCTCAGGCTCGCGCTGTGGGTCGCCCAAGCCACGCCCAGTGCCTGCAGCGCCAGCCCAGCCGCCAGCCACCCCCAGCCACCCAGGGGCCTGCCGGCAAGGACGGAGACGGCTCCTACTGCGACGGTGACCAGCAAGGCCTCGACAGCGACAGCGACGGCCCAACTCTGGATCACGCGAGGATCACGCAGCCACTCTCGCAGAGTCGCGAGGTGGAGGCCAGCCACGCCCACGAGAACGAGCAGGGCACCGATCTGGCCAGCGACCAGGTCGCTCACAGGACCGCCCTGGCGCCGACGTAGTAGGCCGTGGCGATGGCTCGCCACCCAGTCTCGCTCAAGAGGATGCGAGCGTCGGAAAGATTGGTATGAAAGCCGACCTCCCCGAGGACGGCAGGGGCCTTGGATTTGCTCAACATCCAGAAGTCGGCCTCCATATCGCCGTCTCCATCACTCCAATCGCCCTTTCGTACCGGCATCCCAAGGGGCTCCAGGTGTCGCCGAAACGCAGCCAAGAGGCTGTCGGCGAGCGTATCTGCCCGCGTCTGACCTCGGCTCGTGTAGATCTCGATCCCGCGAGCGGGCTGAGACGGCCCCGAGAGCGCGTTGCCGACGGCGTTGCTGTGGTGGCTGATCAGGATGGAAGAGGGGATCTGGTTGGCGTAGGCCGTCCGCACGGAGAGCGCGACGTCGCGCTGCTCCAGCTCCTGCCAACTCGGCGCCCGCTCCCACTGTCTCCCCGCCACGCAGTCGTAGACCTCGACTCCAGCGGCCAGCCAGAGCGCGATCTCGCGCGCGACTATCTGGCGCTGCACCACACCCTCCAGGATCACCAGCGGGGGGGAGGTGTCGGTGTGGGCGTACTGCTTGCCGGCGGTCTGGTAGCGACCGCCGATCAAGCCACCATGCCCGTAGTCGAGCACTACCCGGTTCATGGGCGTCGCTCCAGCGCATCGCCCACCGAGTAGTGGGCGCGGACCCGCGTAGTGGCTGTGCCGGCGACACTGGAGCTACGACCGTGGCAGAGGGCGAGGTAGACCCCGTTCGAGGTTGTAACCGACTGGCTTGAAAACGAGTTGTACAGCCCGTTTCTGGCGTTTGCGCCGGTCAGCGCTACGAGGGCGACCCCTTCAATCTGCGCCAGGCCGGGGTAGATGATGCCCTCCACCAGGTTGACCCCGGTTTGCGGGGCGCTGTCTGTGCCGCCGCCATACCGGACGTCTGGGCCCGGAGAGGCGTCGTAGTGGAGGCCGGCTTGGCGGCTATTGATCAGGCCGCCAGCCGGATCGTCAGTGAGCGCGAGGCTGATCCAATGGTCGCTGGTCAGCGATGGAGGCGTGACCACCTCCAAGCTGACCCTCACCACCCAGTTGCCACCCCAGGCCAGAGCAACCCCCTCGGCGTCGTAGAGCTGGTACCACCAGCACTGCCCCGCGCCGGGGGTGCCGGTGGCGGTCAGTCCGCCCAGGGCGACCAGGTCGATCGCCCCTCCAGAGACGTCGGCGGAGGCGCCGCCGACAGAGCCGGGGTCGCGTGTGCCGAGGGCGTCGGCGAGCTGGAGGTTGGTCCAGGCGTCGTTCTGCGGCGTCTGCGGCGAAAGCTCTGAGGGGAATACAAAGATGGACATTACAGCTCTTGCCCCATCACCTCTACCTCGACCCGCGCGGTGCCCGTCTGCGCCGCCACGCAGATCGTCGCGTATGCCACCCCCGGCCCCGCGCCACCGGCGATCGTCTCGTACCCTGCGCTGGCCTGGGCTGCGGTGAGCTCTTTCCGTAGGGTTGCCCCTGCAGCGGTACCCCCATCCTCTACCCCATTAAATAGGTAGATGGCCGCGTCTGCGAACACACGCACACGGTGATGAGGGGGTACCCGAATTTGCGTGCAGGTCGTATCTGCTGCAGCTACAGCCCTAAACGCAGGTAGAATGGATGTGTTTGTGATGTCGATCGCCATCTTGTCACCTTCCTCTGGGGCAATCTTACCCCGAATAATCCAAATAATCAAAGTGTCGGTTTCGGGTGCGACCAAGTTCTCGTCGCGCGCTTGACAGTGGCGACGATCTGAGCGACCTTCGGAGCGGAGGTCATATGCTTACTCTCTTGTTGGCTTGCGCCGGGGGCGGCGACAGCTCGTCCTCTCCCCCCTCTTTCACCGAGTACGCCTACGACTGCGCCGAGCTCGAAGTCGGTGTGGTCAACGAGCAAATCGCGACTTCGCTCTACACCGTAGAGGCGTGCAACGACCAATACTGCCGCCCCGGTGAAGGTTGGCGCTACGCTATAAATGGCGTAGCCCCCGAAGGAATCTACACGCTGGCGTACCGGTGCGACGGCGACGAGACATACCTCAGAGTCCGCGTCCTCGAGTAGCTACTCCAGCAGCTGCTCCAGGCCGTCGGCTTGAATTTCCAGACCCCACACCCACCCGCGCCGGGCTGCAGACCAGCGGCGGGTCACGACGCGCACACGTTGGGCTGTGGGGATAGACAGCTCGGCGCAAGTCAAGGCGAACTCGTCCCCTGCCTCGATCCACCCCAGGCGAGGATGCGCCCAGACGGTGGCTGCGGTAGGGACGAAGCCCGCCAGTCGCACCATCCACGACAGGACCCGGTCTGCGCTCGCGATCGAGTACAGATAGGCCGTCTCCATCGAGGGGCCGATACGAGAGCCGTAGAGCCCTCGCGAAGCCTCCGCAGCGTTGTCAGGCACCCGATCGGCCAAAGTGACGTCGCCGGAGACTCGCCTCCACGCCTGCGGAGCATCCCCCTTGGAGATCGCGAGCCCCAGGGAGATATCGTTGACGACGTCTGGCAGGGTGCGCAGGTCCTGCTCTGCGCCGATCAGCGCCAGATCTCCGCCCCCCGTGGAGAGTCGAGGTAGTTGCGCCAGGGGTCTGGTTGGCAGTAGCGGGATCACCCCAAGGCCACGAGCGGAGCGGCGCGGACGTATCGGCAGCAGGGGGAGCAGCTCGTCGCGCAGCCAGGGCCAGATCTGCGCAGTCGGATCGTTGACGTACCCGGCCATCTGGACGCGCCGAAAGAGCCTAGTCACGCTCTCCCAAGCGCCTTGATCGAGCCCGCCCCGAGCGCGTGTGACCAGGTGGCGCACGAGCTCGTCGGCGCGCTCGAGCGCGCCAGCCCGGTACGGCGAGGGCGCGCCCCCACCGTTGTGCCAGGCAACCCAATACTCAGCAGCGCTGGAGGTGAAATCCAAGGAAACAGTCGAGATATCGCAATACGAACAGATTTGACCCAGCCCGTCTACGCGCTGCTGAACGGGGTAGACGGCGGAGGCGTCGTTGTCGGCGTCAAACACCGTCACGCTCCCCGCCATCACCGGCCCTGCAGCGATCAGCAGGTACTTCTGTAGCGAGATCGTCGATACCAAGTACCCTGGAGTCGCCGGCGTCGTCTGCATCACCCCCGACGCGTCCTGCCAGTACCCTGGCGAGCCAAACACCCACGGGTACGCCTTACCGGTGTGGCGCTCGTCGTGAGTCGGCCAGGTCTGCGCCGAGATCACCCACGATGGATCAAGTAGAGGCGTCTCCGTAAAGGGCGCCTCTTCAAGGGAAAAGGCCGCCCAACCGACAGACTTCCCCGGATCTCCCCACAGTGGAGATACGAGCGAGCCCGTGAGCAGCCGAAAGCGCTCCTCGTAGCTCTGGAGGCTCTCGGCGCGGCTTGGTGTCCCAACGACCAACACCATCGACAGCTCACCCACCGCCAAGTGCAGCGGGAACCCCTGACGCTGGCGCTGCGCCACGTTGACCGGAAACACCACCTCTATCGCAACAGACGCTTCCTCTGAGGATTCAGACTCGATCGAGTCCACATACTCGATCTCCCCGAGCCCACCCATAAAAGGCAGCCATCGCCCAGAGTCCATCTCGATATCAATGGGCTCAGAGGAGAATCGATAGACCTCCCCACACCACTGGATCTCCAACAAGAAGACCGGCCTTGACCCGACGGTGTCCTCAATGGAGAGGCGGCGACTCACACCACCTCCTCATAGGGGATGGCCTCGACACGAACCACCGCCCCACCGTTGGAGGCGCCCTCTCGGCCAAGGACTCGGCGCTGCTCTACCGGACCCAGCAGATAGGCGCGGGTGTGGAGGCGGCGCTCGGTGATCAGGGTCGTACTTAGATCGGTGGCGATCCGAGGCAGCACAACAACGGGCCTGCGCGCCCCCTGGATGCGCCGGAAGAGCCCCTCCAGGTCCGAGGGCGTCGCGCCATAGGTAGCGACTGCACGCGCCCCCAGCGCCCCTGCAATTGCCACGTAGTCAGGGGTGGAGGCTGCCCCCTCCAGGGGACCCACAAGCATCGGCGCCGTCCACGCCAGCTCTCCCTCTCGGCGAGCTGGCGCGCGCTCTATGGCTGCGGGGAGGTAGTCGTCGCTGTCCTGGCGAGCCGTCCCGGAGACGGTGGTGGTGCGCTCGTTGTCCTCGTGGGGCTGCCCCAGGATCACCACCTCACCGGGCCAATAACAGCCGATTTGGGCGTAGCCCGTTGGGGTGTATTGCGCGTCGATCACGAGCCTCCACCCCGCTGCGCGCTCTCCATCCAGGAAGGCCAACACAGTGGCATCAGGGGGGTACAGCAGCGCCGTCCCGCTTGAGGGCTCGCTGCCGGTCATCCCCTCCAGCTCGAGGACCACCGCAGGGGCGCTCGCCCCTGCGACAGAGAGGCCAGAGCTATTCCGACGCACCCGACGGAATGTTGGAGGCGTGCCATTGTCGAGCTTGACCCACCACCCCTCAAGCTCATCAAGACGGAAGAATCGACCCGACGTCGCGTTGGACGAGGGCACCAGCGTGGCTCCCCGGCGCGTATAGGCGAGGGGGATCGCCGTGTCGATTGTCACCACATCCACCCAGCCCGCAGACCCTACGTCGTAGCGCTGGAGCTTGCCGCTGCGCCAGTTGATCCCGGCCAGGTGGACCCCAAAGACCTGGGAGAGCGGCTCGCTCTCCGCCCCGGAGAGGATGCCAGGATCGAGTGCCAGGGCGATGCGCTGCTCGGTGATCTGCGAGGCAGCGGACGACCCAGACGAGCGCCAGGCGTGCCGAGGAGAGGGCGACTCCGACCAGAAGGCCCGATCGATCGGATAGTCCGCGTCGGGGGCAATCTCGTAGATGTCCCCCTCCCTCCCCGGCCCCTGGAGGGCGCTGATCAGCAGCCCCCCATCCAGGTAGGTGGCACCATCCACGCCGGCGTAGTCGCGCGCGTGGAGGTCATCAGGGTTCACCACCGGCAAATTTCGCGTCCCCGTCTCCTCCTCTGAGGAAAAGGCAAGGAAGTACCATCGAGAAGCAGCCGAGCCCGTGGCGGCGTGCCCAAACCCAACGACCGACGTACCCCCGCCCCCGCTGTCGGTCAGGGTTCCCGTCGGCCCCTCCGTCCAGGCCCGATCGCTGCTGAGGTCTCGCACGCGATACCAGAGCTGGACATCCTCGCCCCGCATCTCCACGCGGATCTCGTAGGTGTTGGCCCAGTCGATCCCCGAGGTGATCGCGGCGCCCACCACCGCTCCACCCGCAGCGTCGTAGAGGCCGATTGCAGCGGGGGAATGACGCAGACGCACCTGGAAGCCATACCCGACGCCCGCCTCTTCGATCAGCCCGCGAAAGCCGAGCTCGTACATCGTCAGGGAGCCCCCGCTCTCCAGGCGCACGTGGGCCTCTACGATCA
>JACCDR012395156.1_pt1 | contig 13012 bp, 12 predicted proteins | sample 7446431 | NCBI WGS metagenome assembly JACCDR01 (sample SAMN15323443, study PRJNA562643) | freshwater metagenome | isolation source: river surface water | place: USA:Blue River Watershed | collected 2017-08-17
CTTGGCAAAAATAATCAAATAACTAACTTGCCCTAAAAAAGAATACATGGTTTTAAAAGAATTGCTTTCGTTTTTAAAGGAGTTGAAAGCGAATAATGAGAAAGCGTGGTTTGATGCACATAAGAAACAATATGAAAGCCTTAGAAAAGAATGGATTTTGTTGGTGGAACAAGCTATAAAAAAAGTAGGTGCATTTGATAAAGATGTAGCACTGCTTGAACCTAAGAAATGTATTTTCCGAATTAATAGAGATATACGATTCAGTAAAGACAAATCGCCATATAAAACCAACTTTGGCATGAGTTTGAGTAAGATTGGAAAGAAAGATAATTTTTGTGGTTATTACCTACATATTGAACCGGGAAACTCATTTGTTGCAGGTGGTGTTTATTTGCCAATGCCTGATAAATTAGCTGCTATACGACAAGAAATTGATTATAACCTGGATGCGTTTGAATCCATTGTTGGTAAAGCCGATTTTAAATCCAGCTTTGGAAAACTTAGCGGCGAATCATTACAACGACCGCCTAAAGGTTATGACATCAACAACCCTGCGTTGCCTTATCTTAAACTAAAAAGTTTTATTGCAGAAAAGAAGTTTAGCGATAAAGAAGTTTGTGCTCCTGATTTTACCGACCATGTATATGCAAGCTTAAAGAAAATGTATCCTTTAACACAGTTTCTTTCTGCGGCTATGCACGAAGATTAATCGTTGAACTCCGACGTGAAGTGGAAATTGATTTTAGGGAAGGTATCTTGGGTCATTTTTAAGCTCCATAAACTATCGGCGAAAAATACCGGACGACCATCTTTATCAGCAGCAATATTATAACGCTTGATGGTATTGAACCTCTCCATCTCAGCCACGTCATCACAAGTAAACCAACATGCCTTTTGATAACTTAACGAAGTAAAGGAACATTTTGCACCGTATTCGTGAAGTAACCTGAACTGTATTACATCAAATTGAAGTTCTCCTACAGTTCCTACAATTCGAACATTGCCCGGTTGCTGAATAAATAATTGGGCTACACCTTCATCGGTTAATTGCATGATGCCTTTTTCCAATTGTTTGGTTTTAAGTGGATCTTTATTCTCCAACACCTTAAAAATTTCGGGAGAAAAACTAGGAATGCCTTTAAACTGCATTTTCTCTCCTTCTGTTAGCGTATCACCAATTTTAAAATTACCACTGTCATATAACCCTACTACATCGCCCGGAAATGCCTCGTCAATGACACTTTTATCATTTGCCATAAAACTGGTTGGGTTACTAAAACGAAGTTTTTTATCAAGCCTAACATGGTGATAAAATTTATTACGTTCGAATACCCCGGAAACAATTCTGCAAAACGCGATTCGGTCGCGATGATTGGGATCTAAGTTAGCATGAATTTTAAAAATAAATCCTGAGAAACCTTTTTCATCAGGTTTAACCTCTCTGTTTTCGGTATATCTGCTTTTAGGTTCGGGAGCAATTTCAACAAACGTATCCAACAATTCGCGCACACCGAAATTATTCACTGCACTCCCAAAAAACACAGGCGCCAAATATCCTTCCAAATACAAATCGTTGGTAAAAGGCTCGTATACACCATCAATTAATTCTACATCTTCACGCAATTTAGCCGCGAATTTATCCCCTATTAATTCGTCAACTAAAGTATCGTTTACATCATTTATTTCAACTACTTCTTTACTTACCTTAGTTTTATCGGGTTGAAACAGGTTTAGATTTTTTTCATATAAATTATACACTCCTTTAAAATCTTTCCCACTTCCTATTGGCCAGGTAAGCGGACGGGTATGTATATTTAGTTCCTTTTCAATTTCTTCCAACAAATCGTATGGGTCTTGTCCCTCGCGGTCGAGTTTATTGATAAATACAATAACCGGGGTATTTCTCATCCGACACACCTCCATTAATTTTCTGGTTTGATCTTCAACACCTTTCACACTGTCAACCACTAAAATTACACTATCCACAGCGGTTAAAGTGCGGTAGGTATCTTCTGCAAAGTCTTTATGACCGGGAGTATCTAAAATATTTATTTTATAATTTTTATAGTCGAAGCCCATTACCGAAGTAGCAACAGAAATTCCACGTTGCTTTTCAATCTCCATAAAATCGGATGTTGCTGCTTTTTTAATACGATTACTTTTTACAGCACCTGCGGTTTGAATAGCACCGCCAAATAATAAGAGCTTCTCGGTTAAGGTTGTTTTACCGGCATCGGGATGGGAAATAATTCCAAATGTTCTTCTTTTTGTTACTTCTGTTGCGTTTGCTGCACTCATGCATCTTAGTTAAGTGCGCAAAGGTAATAAACCATGGTGATTATTCCTTATTCATTGTGAGTAGCTATCAACATTTCAAAGATTTGAAATTTTTCAGGAACCTGCTTTTGAACTTAAGTTTTTAACTAGAAACACATAGACATTCGGTATTATAACAATAGTATAGTGTTATGAGTAACTAAATAACAACTTCTTTGTAACTGCCAGATTTACCTAACCTATCTATCTTGGTATTAATGTCGTTCATTTGTTTTTTATCCAACAACAGCGACTTTCCTTTTTCGGAAATTATTTTACTGTCGTCGCTCTCAAATAATGATTTAATAACAAAAATGGCTAATACATCAAAAAATAAGGCAATACAATTTTCTTGAGTTGAACTATGCTGTGATTTTTTCATTGATACAAATCAACAAACCGGTTGCACAATTTCCGTGGTGAAATCCGATTAATTTGAATAAAACAAAATTAACCTCTTCACAAAATTTAAAGCATCGTTAAAAAATATCCATCATAGAAAACTATTAACCTTATAAACTAATGGCCATTTTGTAACCAATAAAGAGTGAGTTTACGATAAACCCCGGCTTAGGGATGGCAACGGAAAGCCCACAGCGAGGAACGAGCGAGGACTTGCAGTGAACAGCCCGTTAAAAGCCCCAAAAAAATAGTTATGTTTATGTGTACAATATTTAGTCTTTAATACTGAATCACCTCCACGGTTTCAATTTAATTTAAGGCTTGTTTAAAACATTTAATATCCATGCAATAGCCTCATTTGGTTCTATGATTGACCATGAATGTGGGTGACGATTTCCTTCTAAACGTACACCCTTTTGGTAAGCATTAATAAATTCGGCTTGTTGATTACCTAAATCGCGAAGCTTTTGTATCATGGCCGTTTGGTCTAATGCATTTAAATCATACATATCTACCCTTCTGTTTTGCATCCACCAAACCGGATCTACATCTGCATAAATCCGCACCGGAGTTTGTAGTAAATATTTTGCATTGCCACCGCTATCAACGTTATTGTACACCGAATAGTAAATGTATTTATTTAAAGCTTCATCCGGACTCCCGCCGCAATATTTACGCATTTCATTTATTCCGTACGCCGGTTCGTTTTGACCTGGATTTTTATTTAGTTTTCGTTGAAAGTTGTTATAGATGCTAATCAAATCACAAGGACCATCGCAGCTAAATACAGCAACAGGTTTAATTACTGTTTTAGCAGGAAATTGATTGGCAAGAGCGGTGTATCGTAAGCTAAACAATCCGCCCATTGACCAACCGCCGAGTACGAAAGATTGTTTAGGTAAATTATACTTTTTAATGGCATCTGAGAACATGCTGTTCATTAATGTTAAAATGGTATCAGTTAAAGTAAGCCTTTGGTTGATGGATAACACCAACACTGCTAAATGATTTTTATATGCCAATTCACAAAAGTTTTGCATACTACTGATGGCGTGTTCGGTAGTTTCCCAAGTGCCGGGCATTAACACTACCGTGCCATTAATTTTATCGGGGATAATGGCATGGTAATATAAAGCAGATTCGTTGTTATCACCCACATAAACTTGGTCGGGGTCGTTAGTTGAAACGATATTCTTACTCACCTTACTAATCAAATTTTCTTCAAGAAATAGTGGTTCACCGGATGAAAAATTCCCTTCCAATTTTCGATTGCCCCAAAAAGTATAAACCCCTTTTCCGTGAGGTTTACCATGTTGCATAAATCCAATGTAAGTTGACGTTTGTGTTCCTTTGGTAAATCCAATCATTTTTCCATAACCATCAGCAAAGCCATTTTTACAACCACCACTCCACGTAATGCTATCATCTTGAAAAGTATGCTTCAACAACACCGAACATCCTTTAGAAATATCGGTAACTTTGCGTGCTTCCGGTTCTTGGGCATTTACAATACATGCGACCAACGTGAATAAAAGTATTAAATTTTTTTTCATAAGGTAATCTGCAAAAAATATTGATGGGTATGCTTAAGTTAACCATGCTAAACTAGCATAATCCATAATTAATTTTTAACCAATTTAATTATTTGTTTTCTTTGATTTGGTGATTGTACATGCAAGAAATAAATGCCCGGTTGTAAATCTGTTCGAACTAATCCCGACTCATACGTTTGTTGATGTATGATTTTTCCAAACACATCAAATAATATAATAGAAACGGGCTGCTGAATGCCTTCAATTATAAATGACGCCTCAAAAGGATTTGGCGATACAACCACTGCCAAAGGCGTTGATGGTTGGCTTACTGATAGTTTTAATGAACAATTGGTTGGGATAGAATCAGTAGTAAAAAAAGGAGTACATTGATTACAAAATATACTCTTAAAAAAACAACTCGCACGTTGTGCCCTAAACACTGTTGATTGATTTCGGAAGATACCATGTCCGCCGAGGGTATCAATTGTAAGCTCTGAACAAATATTATTAGCCCTCAATTGTTGGTGAATGGCACGAGAACCATTTAAAGTATAATGTGAAAATGACGTATCAGCGTCAATCCTCACTACATCATCTAATTCGCCATGAAAGGCAATGGTAGGAATCATTTCATTGCGATCAATTTCATTTTTTGCGACACCACCCCAATTATTAAATATTCCTTTAATCTGATAGGTGTTAGTTAAATTATTTCCAGAAGTATATAACCCACCAAGGTTGATGCTTAGTGGTACAGACTGATAAAAATTTGCAATACTGTCAACTTCATCAACATCGGTATACACCATACCTAATGCTAATAATGCACCAGCGCTTTGTCCGCCAACAAATAACCACGAAGTATCCACTCGCACTGTATTTGCATTATTTACAATGTATCGCATGGCTGCATGACCATCCTGAATAGCCCTATATCGTGCCTTAAATTGTTCGTATTCGGAAAAGTCGTGTCCCAACCTGTAGTTTACCGAAGCACAAACAAAACCACGAAGAGCCAATTGAATACACACATCACGAATATCACCTGATTGTTTATCGCCGGAAGAAAACCCGCCCCCATGAAACATCATGATAAACGGTCGCCGGCGGGCTGTATCAATGTTTATATTTGGGTAATATAAATCCATACGCAATGGATAAGGATTGCCTTGATAATCTAGGGCATTTCCGTATTGAATATTTACCGCCACTGTTAATGCTGTTGAGTCGAAGTAGGCCAATTCTGTATACCTGGAATCGTTGGTACAAGGCTGAGCAAAAATTGTTTGATGAAAAACAATAAATAATAAAATTAGCGTACTTAATTTTTGTTTCATAACCGGCTTAATAAATTAGAAAAGGTATAAACCATTCGTCAATTGGCTATGTAAAGCTAATATATTTTTTAATATTGTTATTTACTAATCATAAGAAGGTAAGCACACAGGAGCCTTTATGATTTTTTATCAACCATAAAGGACAAGGAGAAATTTGTTTATTGCTTGTTAGTTAAGTGTTCGATAAGCATTTGGTGTATGGCCTGTTTTTAGTTTAAACAGCTTGCTAAAATATTGAGGATATTCAAAGCCTAATGAATAGGCTATTTCACTAACAGATTGATTAGAACTTAAAAGAATGTTTTTCGCTTCTTCAATTAAATGATAATGGATATGATCTTGAGCATTCATACCGGTTTCTTTTTTAAGTAAGTCGCTTAAATAACCGGGAGATAAGTTAACTTGATCAGCAAGATATTTTACAGTGGGAAGGCCGGATTCTTTAAGTTGTGTAGATTTAAAATACTCATTCAATAGTTTTTCAATCTGTAATACAATGCTATTATTGTTACTTCTGCGGGTGATGAATTGACGACCATAATAACGTGCGCAATAATTTAATAATAACTCAATATTGCTAACAATTAAGTTTTGGCTGTGGTTATCAATATTTTCTTGCAGTTCGGATGCTATTTTTTGTACGCAATCAAACAGAATTTGCTTTTCTTTATCAGATAAATGCAAGGCTTCAGAAACTTCATAATTAAAGAAGGTATAATCTTTCATTTTAGCAGCAAGTGAAGTTCCGCGTAATAAATCAGGATGAAAAAATAAGCCCCAACCCATCATATCCTTACGCTTCTCAATTTCTGTATCCATTATAAGTACTTGCTTAGGTGCAATACAAATTAAACTGCCTTCTTGAAAGTCAATTGACTGACGGCCATAACGAACTTTATTGGCACAGTAGTTCTTAAACATTATTGTATAAAAGTCGGCACTTAGTCTGGTACCTTCTTCCAAGTATTCATCTGTTTTACTAAAATCAACTACAGCCACCAACGGGTGATTAGTTTTGTTATTTACAAAATTGTTGATTTCGGCAATATGTTGTAATTGAATTATTGGTTTCATGTTACACCTGACTCATTACTATTTTATCAAATATACGATCGCCAAGATACACACGTAACCAAACCATTGGCTTAGCCCATAATCCAACCCTATACCTGGTTTTTGGCTTGGCAGTATTTACAATGTTAACAATAGTTTTAGCTATCACGGTTGATTTAGATCCTTGCCCACTATCATACATCTTTTTTGTGGCTGAAACAAGTTTATTAGTAATATTGGCGTAGGCGCCATCAGCAGAAAATTTACTGATATTTTCCAGCATAACATCACCAAATTCAGTAACAATAATCCCGGGTTCAAGCACCACAACTTGAATATTAAATGGTTGCAGTTCTAACCTTAAACAGTCGCTAAATCCTTCAACTGCGTGTTTGCTTGCATGATACCAGGCACCCATTGGTGTATACATTTTACCTCCCATAGATGATGTATTGATAATTGTACCTGATTTAGCCGATCGCATGTATGGAACTACTGCTTTAGTTATGGCTGCTAAACCGAAAACATTTACTTCAAATTGTTTTCTTGCCTCTTCTAATGGAACATCTTCTACCGAACCATATAAACCATAACCTGCATTATTCCATAACACATCAATTTTCCCTTCTTGTTTAATAATGGCATCCACTACTTCTTGTATATGTTGTTCATTGGTTACATCCATTTGCATAGGATGCCCACCCAATGCTTTTAAGTCGCTCATTTGGTTGATACGACGTGCAACTGCATAAACAATATGTCCTTGGTTAATTAATGCCTTTGCCGACTCTTTGCCCATGCCTGAACTTGCGCCTGTGATAAGTATTACTTTTTTGCTCATACGAATTAGTTTATTATGAAGCAAAGGTCGCACAGAAACAAAACATGTATTGCATACAAATTCAATTTAGTTGAATACTTTTTGCTGAAATAAACTTTTAAGTAAAAATCTTTTAAGCTTGAAAAGCTTGACTAAATCATCCCTGACAAAAATTTCGTCTGTATTACAATAAAATTCAATCGTTGTAATAAGTACATAAATATTTACACTTCGGCACTACTTTGAGCAGGTGGTGTAAAAAATCGTTTGCCTGTTAACCAAAAAAGTACCGAAACAAGAAGTGAACAGATAAATGAGTATAGAAAAACATCTTTATCATAACCCAGACTACCGCATGCAGCATAGAGTAAACATATAGGTAAATAACCCATAAAATTATACAACATATATTGTTTCAACGACATTCGATTATACCCACAAACCATGCAAATACTTTCTGCTAAAATTGGAATGCCGCGGGTTAATAAAATAGCCCAAGAACCATACTTAGCAATGAGGATTACCGATTGAGCCTGATGCTTAACTTTAAACTGAGAAGAAGTAAATCGTCCCAAACAATAACCAATGAAGGCGCCAATAAGAGAAGAAACAATAGACAATAGAGCTCCAAAACATGTACCTAATGCATATCCATTTAAAAACATAACTATGCTTGATGGTACAGGTAAAATAATATCTGCTGATAGCACCAAAGCACTCACAATGGCGTAAGTACAAGTGGCATAAGTGAGAGATTGTAATTGAACAGTGAAAAAAGATTCGATACTATCAACCATAACAAACACCAAAATTATCGTAATCACACAAAACAGGAATGGAATGATTATATTTCGCATAGGTTAAGGTTTGTTGAGCTTATCTAAATCATTTGGCACATAATCCTGTTTAAATATATGGAGCACTTGGCGGTACAAACTCGTACGAAGGACCGATGGTATAACCATACTTACCGGGAAAAGGCATTTCAGCGAGCTTTTGACAAGCCAAACGTAAATCGAACATTAACCCAATGGTATTATTTAAATTATCGGGATTACCGTTAAAAGTAAGATGTAAACCATATAATAAATTGCTATATGTTTGATTAAACGCCTCTAGCAACCTACGTTCTTCCGACCCTAAAGGCAACATGTTTGCTTTTGTATTTGGGAACAATGGCAATACGTTTGATGCATCAAATGGAATAATTGGTCCTGTAAATGAATAACCATACGGAGCTGAAGGGTCGGCGACCAGTTGTTGACATTTATACAGTTCTTCAAACTTATAATAATGTGCTATTTCGCCTTCTGTTCCAATTGGAGATGTATTTGTTCCTTCTCCTTGTTCTATTATTATACCTATGGCTTTAATAGCATCTTGTTTCGTTAATATTGGAAATAGTTGATCAGCTTTGAAGAAAGTAGATGTAACTTGTTTATTCGGATCACCGGGAAGTGAATCAGGAGCTATAGCATTAATTTTATGTTGAAGAGCTTCATAAAACTCACCGATAGTTTTATAGGTAGTTTCGGTTTCTATTTCGTCTGTATTTTTTAATGGCAAAGGGAATTCCGGTTCTTCAATTTCCATAAAAACATTCTTTACTAAATCTAACGAATATTTTTCGATACCAACAACTAATGATCCCCCAATTCCCATAGGCAGGTGTGTAGGATAGTTAGGAACAAAATTAGGATCAGAGATGTTCGGGCTTCCACCTAATGCATTTAATATATTTGATGCAATGGTCATGTGCAACATTTCTTCAATTACAATTGAATGAATTACAGTTCGTATGGCCGATTCAGTGTTAGGCTTAAATGAAAATAATGCAGTTAAATATGGTGGAATAGTAGCGTGTTCTAACTCAATAGCATTTTGCACCAATGGAAAAAGTTCTTCTAAACTATTTGCACCATTTACTTTATTTACAAATTCTGGATTTATCTTTAACATGGGCTTTTGGGGTTAAAATTCAAACAAATTGGTTAGTACCGGAAAGTTCATCATACTGCCGTTTTTAGCTTCTGTGGCCTTTTTAAATCGTTGTTGTTGTTCGGTTAACGTAGTGGTTATTATTTGAGCAGTATCCATTGATTTTGCAGCACTAGCATCCGGTTTAGTAGCCACATCATCAATAATTGGATTTTCTAACCACTTTAAAATAGTAAGCCGTTTGTTCTTTGATAAATCGCGGGTAACCGGCATATAAATTGGGTCGTTAATATCACGGGTAAAAGCAAAAATCAATAATTCCTTTTTTTGTTTTAATGCTTCCGGATCTGCAAAGTTGATGAAATACTTACTCATGATAGGATACAAGTTTGCAAACTGAATCATGATATCTGAAATATCAGACCAAACAGGTTTTTCAGGTATTGTAAATTCATCACGCAAATGTGCCGTAACAGACATTGGAAAAGGGCCGGGCATTGCAGGGTCGGCCGAAGAACTTGCGGCTGTATCATAATCTATCCAATAAATTTGTCCATCAATATAATGGCGCGGGCTGTTAATACTGTTGCCGGTAATGGTGATTGTGGCCATTCCATTTTCATCAGTAATAGCACTTGCACTATATGTAAGTCCATCTTGCGGATTATTATTACCGTAAACGATACTAATTGGAGGAGTATTCTGACTTGCCTGTGTATCGGGAGTTGGCGGCTCCATATTTAATGTAATGTTTTGATTAACCAATGGTTTTCCATAACGATAAGCATAAATATTTACACTCACTGTTTGTCCATTATCAATTCGCTGAACGAAATTATCAGCCCTGCATACATTTCCATTTATAGCTTCACGGGCAACTAATAAATATTGGTTTGTATTATTTCCAACCACCAACAATAGTTGATTGGTTAATAATGTTGCCATTAGTTCTTTCGACAAATTAGAAAAATCAACAATACCTGCGGTAGTGCTTAACCAATCTTTGGCACCCATCATATAAGGCACCTGACCTATTATAGTTAATGATGTATCAAGCAATAATACATTTTGAGAAGACGGAGGATTACCTAAGGGTACTTTACTTACGGCTAAAAATAATTTAGAATTATAATCAACTGTGCCCATTGCATCTGATACCGGAAATGATCCGCCAAAATCAACGGTGAGTCGGCTTTCATTTTCGTGAACAATAAAATTGGAAGCACCAAATACTTTTCCATTTTGGTACACACCATATAATCGTCGTGCCGGGGCAAACAACTCAGGCTCATTTTCGAACCATGGACCAATGCTTCCCAATATCCTGCCTAAAGAAAAACGTCCATCGGCATGAGCATAATAATAACCAAATCCACTTAAATTAATGCTAATTTTATTTTGATGAGTGGTGGCGCGAAGTTCGTTTAAAAAAGATGATTGATTTGCTAACTCGCCCCATTGTACGTCTTCCAATACTGAAGTCCACGTGGCACCAAGTGCCTGGCCATTTGGTTTTCCACCATTGGTTTGACGGGTTTGTAAATCTCTAAAGGCGGTAGGCTTAATTTTACCCTCTAGCAATAATTCATTATTACTGTTTAGTATCCTAAAAGTGACACCCCATAATTCAGAAACCATTTGATTGTCGGGATCTAAATCCACCATTTTACCCGAATTTCTTCCGTCGGCACCGGCAATTATTTGTCCGATGATATTATCTAAAGCTGGGTCGTTAGCTACTTGTCCGTTAGCATAAGTAACTTGACTAACTCGGCAGTTTTGAAAACCAAAAGTTGCACCACCTTCCGGATTCCACCACCCATTGGTTGCACCTTGACCGGGTAGTTGAAAGGATGGTTCAAAGGTGGCATTGTTATAATGTTGAGTATCATTGTTAACGGTAGATACATCAGAAATAAAATCGCCTGAAAAGGTAAGTCGGGGTAGGTTTACATAAGACATAATAAAATGTTAAATGGGATTTGACTAAAAAGGGCTTTAATCATGGAGGTTTAAATTAGGTTTAATGGTTAAATGGGTTATACAGACTAATTTAGGGTAAAAAAACGATTGTCCATATAATTAATATTTAACTTGTTCAAAAGTAGATGTTGCACATTCGGTAAAATAGAGTGTTTTCACTCTTTTTAATACCGATAACATACTTTTTGCCCCACCATAAAGTTTCGGACAAAACATTTTTTTTCATGTTGGTTCATTTATTTTTTGCTTGTGTCTAGGCTAATACATTGGTTAGATAATTGTAATCGTGCAATTATTATGTACAAGGATTATATTTTACCAAGTCATTAATTGATTTGGATAAAATGTCCACTCTGGAGTTGATAATTCATCAATAAATTTATTGGAGTACCAAGGATTTAGGTTGTTATCATTTAAATTCTTAAGCACTTGAATTTCTTGGGCAGGCATATAACTTTGAGCTAGCAAAAACATCTTTTCACCCAAATCATTTTCTGCCATATCTATAACAATAACCGCATGTCCGGGCGAACCTCCCACCACAAAAACATCACCAATGGTTATATGCTGTGAAGATTTATGTTGAAGAGATTTTGATAATGAAATAGTGCCTGCATACATAAAAACAATATCCATATAGTTTAAAAAGTCTTTATAGGTATTTCCCGGTTTAGCCAACTTTTTCCATGAAGTATGATTACCTTGTACTACAAGTCTATTACCCTTAATCCATTCACTATAGTCCATTTTGAAGCCATTGGTTAACATAAAAGAGATTTGGTCATAAGCCTTAATCTTGTATAAATATTCACCCCTTAATCGCATAACAGCATCAGCACATTGCTGCAAGTTTTTATTTGAAATATCCATATCTACAACTGCCAAATATGCATAATCAGGTTTAATTTCACCATTGTAATATTTTACCAAAGTTCCGGATGATTTTAACGGAAGATGTTGTAAATAATAAGCAAAAGATTGTATTGCCAATTCCTTACGTTTAAATCCTTCAGGTGGATTAAATCTACTATAAATAGTAGTGCCGGAATCATTGATATGGCTGATAGCTTTAGTACTAATGAGCGATTGATTATTGTTATTATCTGAACAATAGCTGAAGTTAAAAACTAAACTATAAAATAAGGCTACACAATATTGCATAAGTGGAGATATTAAATTGAAAAATAACAATTGTTGGTATAACGTTAAAACGTTACTATTCTTATTTATCCAACAACTTTATTACCATTATTAGAACAACAATGAAACTAGGTTAAAAATAGTTTATACAGCCAAATGTTTTTAGTGTGTGAATGACAACCATTCGGTATTCTTATCTATACAAACTTTTAACTTATCTCTAAAATAAATTAGCAATTCCTTTTGTTCAAAGTCTGTATCTGCTAAGTTTAGTTTAGTAAGTTCATGATGTAAATAAGCTATTTCGGTTTTATTGAACGAACTTATTACCGGGAAATCATCAATTTTTGGAATATCGAAAATATCTTCTGTATTCCAGAACCTTTCCATTGTTATGGTAAACCCTTTATTTTTTAACCAATGATTAGCTTCATCAAAATCATCACCTGTATAAAATATATCTCCTTCTTCTTCTGTTAAAAAAGTAC
>JACCDR012557677.1_pt1 | contig 13011 bp, 19 predicted proteins | sample 7446431 | NCBI WGS metagenome assembly JACCDR01 (sample SAMN15323443, study PRJNA562643) | freshwater metagenome | isolation source: river surface water | place: USA:Blue River Watershed | collected 2017-08-17
AGAGGGTGATGTTGTCGACGGCGCCAGCGGCGAGAGACGCCGACTTGGCCCGGACGACGGTGAAGTCAGCCATTGGTCTTAGCTCCTTGGAACCCACCGAAGTAGGTACGGGTCGTGCCGCCGTAGTGGTGGCCCATCTCGCGCTTGAGCGCATGACGGAACTGGTCGAACTTCTCGCGCCGGGCGTCGTCGGCCCGCTGACGCCGCTCCCGATCCGCCCGCTCCGCGTTCTCGCGGAACTCCCGGTACACCGCGGCGCCACGCTGCCAGTCGGTGCGGGCGAGCTGGATCAAGATGTTCGTCCCGCAGTGCGGCGTCGAGATCGCCACGTACTCGGTGCCGTGCACGTCGAGCGCGATCACCTCGTACTCCTCGGTGCGAGGGTTGTAGAACAGGCGCATGTTCGGGTCGCCCCGCCACAGTTCGTCGCCTTCACGGATGCGGCGGGAGATGTCGAGGACTCGTTCGTCGATCTCGACCCACCCGCCCTGAAACATGGCCTGGGAGAGAGGCGGTGCGTTCATCGGATCAGTATCCCACCACGAGCAGGTCCACGACGACCGTGGCCAGGTTGGTGGCGTTCGGGACCTCGGTCAGCGCGCCGGTGGCGGCCGACTGCTGGAACATCTTGATCTTGGGGGCGGTCAGCGACCCGTCCCACGTCGCCAGGTAACCGGCGTTGCGGGTGTTCGGGATGATCGCCTCCAGCCGGGAGATCCCGAGGTCCCCGAACGTGACCGGCTCGCCGCCGGTGACGTAGCTGGAGTCCAACGTGATCGTGACCCGACGAAAGACCTGTGCGCCGGGGACTCGGGGGCCCCTGGAGTTGACGGTGATCGGCATGGCGTGGAGTTTCCTTCCTTCGAGGAGTGGACCGGGCCGGGGTCCCGCCCAGTGAGGGACCCCGGCCCGAGATCAGGACGATCAGGCGGTGATGCCGTTGACGTCGGCGATCTGCCACAGGTCGCGACGCTTGGTCACGCCCAGCTCACAGAAGCCGATGATCGTCGCCTCGTAGCTCGCCTTGTTGGCGACACGGTTCCACACGGCGCCGTCCTCGTCCATCCACGAGAACCCGTCCGGGTGCATGTAGAACACGAACGAGTCCGAGTTGAACCCGTTGATCGTGTTGGCCGGGCAGTCGAAGTCCAAGGCGATCGCCGAGACGTTCGACGAGTCCTTGTTGCCGACCACGGGGGTCGTCCACTTGATGCCCGTGTACCCGCCCTGGAGGTTCACGTTGTCCATGCTGCGCCGCAGGTGCGTGTAGAGCTGAGCGATGCTCTGGTGCACCTCCTCGGAGCAGGCCATGAACTCGGTGACCGCGCCGGTGTTGATCGCCGTCTTGAAGATGGCGTTGTTGATCAACGGCTCCGACACGTCACGCAGCGTCCCGCCGTTGGCGAAGACGTTGCCCCGCCACTGGGTCTCGGTGCCGGGGGCCAGAGCGTGGAGGGTGGCCGAGGTCGACACGGCGGTCTGGAAGCCGGTCAGCTCCTTCTGGCCGTCGCCGAAGTTGCCCGAGTTGTTCGAGGCACCACCGGCTCCGGTGCGGAACACGAAGTGCGTACCGGAGGTGGTGGAGACGGCCGCACCCGAGATGGTGATCGTCTTGTTCGTCTCGTTGAAGTCGGTGACGGTGCGGGCCGACGCCACGGTCGCGGGCGACGCCACGGTGCCGATGTCGACGACCATGCCGCCATCGAACCAGAGCTGACGCATCTGGACGGCGGAGGTGCTGGCGAGCAACTGCACGGTGGTCGAGCTGGACGTGGTGCCGCAGGTGGCGATCACACCGTTCGACGTGCCCCACACCTGGCGGGCCACGTCACGCATGAGGTCCTGCTGGTTGCCCTCCATCTCGGCGGCGGCCCCGTCGACGAAGGCGGCGTCGGACGCACCGAGCAGCTTCATCGTGGCGACGGTGACCTCCACGCGACCGTGGAGCATCCGCAGCGGGACCCGCAGCTTGCGGTAGCCCTGGTTGCCTGCGGTGGCGAGCGTGTCCTGCTCGGCCATCGCACCGACGCCGGACGACCGGCGGAGGTGCACGTTGTGGACGGCGACCAGGCCGTCCAGGCTCTCGTCGTCCTTGCGGAGCTGGGCGAGGAACCAGTTGTCGTTGTTGAGACCGTCGTAGGCGGCCTTGTAGATGTCCTTGGCGATATCGAGTGCCGCGACGTTGGCGGGCATGGCTCACTCCTTCGTGTGAAAGCCGAAACGGGAACCCGTGAGCGGGATGCTCGAACGGGGCTGACTGGCCGTGGCCGGTCGGTTTCTGCGCCAGGAATCCACCTGCTGCGCTGGACTTCCACCCTCGGAATCCACGTCGGGTGTGCTTCGTGTTTCGCCGCCTGCGGAATCCACCGTCGGGCGTCGGCCTCGAATGTAGCCGAGGGGCTTGACATCAGCAAGCATCGGGCGCAAGATCGAGGGGCCTCCACGGCGTTCCACCCCTCTCGGGCCCTTCCCCCCGGCCCGAGAGGGGCCAGCCGTGAGGGCGGCTGGAATGGAACCCACATAGGAGTGCTGCTTTGTCGACCCTCGAAGTCCCCCCCGTCGCCACATGCGACGATCCCCGTGCCACTGCCAAGGCGATCTTGGACCCGTGGTGGGAACGCCAAGTCCCCCGCCCGACGCAGAACTACATGGGCGCGCTCAAGGTGCTGGAGAGAGCGCTACGGGCCGGATGGCCAGAAGACTCCCTTCGCTCCGCACTCGACGAGATCCCCACGATCTCCGGCGGATGCCTCCAGTTCTGGTGGAACCGCAACAGGAACCGGCGGGTCGCCAAGCCGACCGCCGCCCGTTCCGTCCGGCTCCAGGCGATCGAGCACGATGCCGCTCTCGTCCTGTCCGGCGTTCTCGACTACAACGAGGTCGGCCCTGACGTGCGGGCGCTGGTCGACCAGAAGCTCGGCGAGACCCGCCGGTACACCGCGATCGAAGCGGTCGCATCGTGATCCTCTCCGACGCCGCCGAGATCGTCGACTTCCTCCAGAACCGAGTGCGTGGCTACTGGCCCGAGGAAGTCGTCGTCGAATGGATCAGGGGCCTGGAGTCTGTCGCCTACGACATCGGCTACGAGGCGGCCCGCCAGTTGGCGAACGACTGGACGAGGACCGAGGCGCCCCCGTGGGGGAAGATGGTCGAGTACCTGCGGGCCGCCGACCGTCGGGCGACCGTCCGGCAGGAGGAGTTCCTGCGGGGCCGCGAGTTGCCGTCAGCGAACCGAATCACCGGCGGCCAGCATCTCGACTGGTTGCACGACAAGATCGTGCGGGAGCGGGCGTTCGGCGATCTCGACGAGATGATCATCTGGCAGCGCCAGGCGAACAAGCGACTCGACCGGATGACCCTGGAGACGATGGACACCTCCGAGATCGTGTCCTGGTTCGAGGACCGCAACCGGCTCGACACTGACCTGTACGAGTTCTACGGGATGGAGCGTCGATGACCACCTGGGAAGAAGTGCCGCTCCCTGACGAGTTCGTGCCCAAGCCTCTGCCGGACGGAGTGATCTACACCGAGCCTTCGCAGACCTTGGACGACCTCGCATCGAAGCTCGGATGGTTCCCTCGCTCGACCCTGCTCCCCGAGCCCGTCCAAGGGGAACTGTTCGAGTGAAACCGTCGCTCGACATCAAGGAGTCGAAGCAGGATCTCACCCTCCCCCACCACCCTGGCCGGGTGCTCGGCATCGAGTTCAAGACGTGGCTCAAGATCCCGTACTACGACGCCGCCGAACGGATGGGGGTGTCGGCCGAACTGCTGCGCGACATCATCCGAGGCAAGCGGAACCTCACCGAGAACGTCGCCCTGCGCTACCAGGCGGCGTTCCGACAGGTCATCTCGCCGTGGCTCCGCCGGACCCTGGAGGTCTACGGGTTCGACCCGTTCGACGAGATCGCCGTCTACCTGTGCGAGATGCAGTCCCGGCGCAACCTGGAGGTGCTGCGCCGTCGAGACCTGAGCGACTTCGTGCAGGCCCCGTTCCCCGCTCGGAACATCGTGCCGCACCACGCCATACGCGCAGATTCCCCGTCAAGTCGAACCTGACGGGGAATCTGGCTGCCTCTCTCCCTGGCGGGAGAACCTTACCGCGGCCCGTTGCGGAGCGCTCGCATCTGCTCAGCGAACACCTCGCGCCGACCCCGAGCGGACTGGAGCCGGGTCGGGTCGACCGACGGCACGGCGGCCCCATCAGGCGACGGCGAACCGTTCCCGAGGCGGGACAGCGCCAGAGCCCGGCGGGCGTTCTCGCTGGCCGACAGCTCGTTCGCCGACGCCACGTAGCTGGCATAGGCCGCTTCGATGTCGCCACGGTGCGCCGACGTGGCCAGGTGCAGGATCGCCGCGGCGTGGTGCGAGTCCGGCTCCACGCCGAGCTTGCCAAGTCGGGCCACCGCATCGTTCAAGATGCGCTGGCGGTCCTGGGCGGCGAGAGCGTCACGGACCCGCTCGTCGACGAGGGCGGCGACCTGATCGGGGTCGAGCTGGTGGCCGACCTCGCGCTCGGCCTGGACGATGTTCGCGGCCTGCGCCTGGGTGGCGCCGCCACGGACCAGCTCCTCGAAGCGATCCCCCGCGACGGACCGGGCCGAGTTGATCAACCATTGGCTGGCGGTGTCCATGTCGCCAGCGGCGTACGACTGGATGAACCCGAGGAAGTTCTGGCGGTCCGCCGGGTCGAGCGAACCCATCGCCCGCTCGAACGGCTGGAACCGCTCCCGGTACGTCTTGTTCTCGTTCTGCAACCGCTCGAACTCGGCGCGGCTCACCGTGTCGCCCGAGGGCGGCGGGGTGGGGGTCGGGTCGGCGGGGGCGTCGGTGTCCATTACATCATCTCCTGTGGTACTGGGCTGTCGGCGGGAAGTTCACCCGGCATGGGGCCGGGGGCGGGCGGCGCCGAACCGTCCGCCGAAGGGAGCTGCCCCTGCTGGGCGGCCATGAGCTTCGCGGCCGTCTCCTGCTCGATCTCGGCCTTCAACTGCTCGTGGATCTCGATGTGGCGCTCCATCGCGAGCTTCGACATCTCGTCCCACGTCTCGTACGACGGGTCGTTCTGCTGATCGAGGTGGATCGCGATGTGGATGCCGTGATCGTTGAACTTCTCGGGGACCATCGGCTCGCCCTGCTGGAGCATCACGTTCTCGTACGACGCCATGCGCTCGTTCGGCGAGAGGGCGGCGAACGTCATGCGTCCGGCCAACGGGAGGTTGAACAGCTTGGCCATCTGGTTGGGCTTGATTCCCTGGAAGATCGCCGGGTAGTTCTTCGACAGCTCCATGAGGGCGGCCTGGACGGCGGCGTGGGAGCGGGGGGTGACCGCTTCGAGGGGGACGCGCACGACGGGGTTCTCGTCGAGGTCGTCGGCGGTGTAGCTCACCTGGACCGGCGCCTTGCCGTTCTCGTCGACGATCATCACCTTCTCGGCGTGCTTCTGGCCGATCGGCTCGCCGGTCTCGGGGTCGGCGAGTGCGTCGTCGACCGACATGAGGCGGGCCCGCAGGATCATCAGCGACATCGCCCCGACATCGGACCAGGCCCGAGCCTGCTCCTTCGACATGAGCCCGAGCGGGGTGTCGTCCTTCTCGGCGAGCAGGGCAAGCGCGGTGCCCGAGTTGCGGTCACCGGGAGCCTGGCCACGGGTGACGCCGTGGGTGTGGAAGATGTCGTCGAGTTCGGCCTCCAACGCCTGGGACTCGATCGACAGGGATCGGTCGGCGCCGGGAGGGGCCATCCACTCCGGCTTGCCTCCGGCCACGTCCGGCTCGTACTCGATGACCTCCCCGACCTCATCAGAGAACGGGGTGTCGCTCTGGAGCGAGCCGCGGCCGACGAGGATGCGGGCGTTGACGGCCCGATCCATATGGGCCTGGGCGACGGTGCGGACCTTGTTGTACGCCGCCTGGATCTGGCGGGCGTCCGACATGAGGGTGGAGCCCCGCCAGTCCGAATCCCACGGGGTCTCGCGGGTGACCCGCAGGTTCAGGTGCTCGAACGGGAACGGCCACTCGTCCTCGTACTGGACGATCTGGTCGCCGATGACGTGCACCACGCAACCGGGATGCGACCCGTCGGCGGCGGGACGCTGGAAGTAGACGTACACCGACACGAGCTTCGAGGTGAGCCCGTTGGCGCCGGTGCGGCGCCGGAGCAACGCACCCTGGAACGGGGACATCGTGGCGTGCGAATCGGCGGGCGGTTCCTTGTCGAGCCCGTACCGTTCCTTGGCCTGGCCGGGGGTGAGGGTGGTCCGCCTGATCCACCACCGGGCGTCGTCGACCGAACGGGAGCCCGGCTCGATGATGAACTCGGCGATCGACAGGGCGGTCACCTTCACGGTGCCGAAGCGGACCTTGCGGCCGGACACCGGGTCGGTCGACAGGATGGAGCCTGCGCCGGGGTCGAACTCGACGGCGAGCGCGGCGACACCGCCGTCGATGGTCTGGCCGAGCCCTTCGACTCGGACACCTTCCCAGTCGCACTGGCGGCGCAGCGATTCGAGGATCTGTTCCTGTACCCGCTGGCGGTGGGCGGCCGGGTCGTCGGTGCCGGACGGTTCGACCTCGAACTCCAGCGGGCCGGGGATGAGCCGGGCGAGCAGTGACCGGCGGCGGGACCGGATCTTGTTGACCGTGGTGCGGGACCGGGCCTCGGTCGCGGATGAGAACTTGTCGAGCAGGGCGGCGGAGCCGGTCGCCACGTCCCACCTGATCCACTGGTCGCCGTCGTTGAACGCCCGGTTCAGCCAGAAGTTCCGGCGCTGGTCGATCACTTCGTAGTCGCCGTCGGTCCACATGGACCGGACCTTCGACGGCGACGGACAGTGCGGTGCAGGGCCCACGCTCAGACTCCTTGGTCAACCACCGAGAGGACCGTTTCGTTCCTCCGGCTCGGGGGGACGGTAGCACTGGGCGTTTCGAGCCGCACGACTTCGGCGGCGTTCTTGGCGATGACCGCATTGGCAAGGCGGGTCGACAAGCGGACGAGGGCGAAGATCGCGTACGCCAAGCTCACGAGAGCGATGGCGGCGACGACGACGACGGCGGCGATCGGGTCCATCAGGCATCACCGGACGGCTGGAGCCCGACGAGGGTGGGCAGGTCGACGAGACTCACGAGGAGGTCGCGCTGCTTGTCGGCCTCGGCGGTGACGACGGCCAGCTTGACTTCCAGCTCGGCGACGGTGGTGTCGAGGCGGCGCTTCTCGTCGACCGGCATGGCGACGAGACCGAGCCGGGGAAAGATGAGGTCGGCCATCTTCTTGACGCACCCGGCGCACAGGTAGATGTTCATCACGTAGGCGTGGTCGTCCTCGGCGTGGAGGTCGATGTAGGGGGCCTTGGCGTCGGCGGCGCCGGGGGTGATCGGGGGGGTGTGGCCACACACCTTGCAGCGATGCGGCGCGAGACTGGGCTTCTCGGTGACGTTCATCGGGTCCTTCTGGATCGTTTCTGGCGATCAACATAGCGCTCGACGCGGCCCCGAGCGCCGGATACCTCCGGCCGGGCGGGTGCGTTGCGCTTGATCTCGCGGATGGGGACGGCGGAAAGGAGGTAGCGGATGGCGTCGGCGCCGTGGTCGTCGACGTTGGTGTCCACGTCATCGGGTTCGTGCTTGTCGGCGGGGATGGTGGACAACTGCTCGATTGCGTAGGTGCAGGTGGTGAACACGACGAGGCGGGGCTTCATCTCGGTGGTGCCGTCGGGGTGTTCGATCGAACGCGGCGCCAGATAGGAGTGCACGTTGCTCCAGCCGGGGATGCGCGGGTTCGGCGCCTTGCGGGTCTGGAACCCCTGGTGCCGCCACTGGGAAGCGACTGGCACCGCCACCCCCTGGCCTTGGGTGGAGGCATGGGTCGACGGGTCGGCCATGCGGAGCCGGGGGGGCATCTTCACCCCGTTCTCGACCTCCATCGCCAACCAGCGCTTCGCCTGTTCGGTCGGTGCGTGCTGGAGCACCTTGTCCTCGCGGTACAGGTAGCAGGTGCCGTTCTCGTCCCACGCCCCCCACATGATCGCCGCGGGCTTCGCCCAGCCGTAGTCGATCCCGGCGGCCCGATCCCATGTCGGGGGGATCTCGAACGGTTCGCAGGTGTGGATCTCGGGGTCCCACTCGGGGAAGGCGGCGCCCTCGGCGACCATCATGTCGCCGTCGAGCATCTGGCGGCGGCGCACCTCGGGAAGCGCGGCGAGACGGTTGCGGTACCCGAGGTCGATGTGCGGGTTGTCGGCCACCTTGGCAGGGATGAACGCCACGGTCACTTCGTCGTCGGAGAGGTCAAGTTCGAGTTGACGCGCTTCGAGCGGTGTCGCGGGCATCGGCTCCAGGCGCACCGGCTTGGCTTTGCCCTGGAGAACGTCCTCGGAGGAGATGCCGTTGCGAACGTCGAAGATGGCGATCGACTCGCCGCGGTTGGTGGAGTCGAAGGCGAACTTCCGCAGGTACAGGTGAGCGGGCCCGCCGGGGTTCGACAGGTACATGACGTGCGGGTAGATGCCCATCTTCCGCTTGCGTCGGGTGGTGCGGACGCGGGAGGTGATCATCTGGATGGCGTACGGGGAGAACAGGCTGGCCTCGTCCATGACGAGGAGGTCGTATTCGGCGGAGAGGTACTGGCCGACCTGTTCGTCGTTCGAGCAATTTAGGTGTACGATCCCATTCCGTGACACGTAATGATGAGCGCCCTCAACCGTCATGTCCCACAGGTCTCGATCACCCACTCGGACGATTCGAGCGGTCGAAGCGTGGACGTCCCGCAGGACCGGGCGCTGGCCCTTCGTGTAGGGGTGGGAGTACCAAGCTGACCCCCAAGGGGTACGTCCTGGAGTACGCACCCGACCACCCGAGCGCTCCGACGAACGGCTACGTGTACCAGCATCGGCTCGTCGCCGAATGCGTGATCGGACGACTTCTCGCGCCCGGTGAAGAAGTCCACCATCGCGGGCCGCGCTGGGACAACCGGCCGGAGCAACTGGAAGTCCTGACGCGGCCAGAGCATCACCAGGTCCACCAGATTGATGGGTCCCGTCCATCACGGCGACCTCGCCCGTCCACTCGTCGGGGCCTGACCGTCGACCAGGCGACAGAGGTGCGTGCGGCGGTAGATCGCGGAGGCGAGACGCTTCGATCAGTTGCCGAGCGAATCGGCGCTTCGCCCGGCGCGATCCAGTGGTTCCTCGTGAAGAACGATCTGCGCTGGCCGCAGAACTACCGAGGTCGCCAGGCTGGAGCCAAAGACCTGACGCCGCGAGCACGGCGTGGTTCTTCGAGCACGTCACGGACGAACCGTCCGGCAGGGTGATCTCGACCGCTGGCTTCTGCCCGACCTGCCAACAGTGCAGCACTCGTCGCGGGCCTTCCAGCGTCTCGACCAACTCGCCAGCTCGGATGGAGCTGATCGGCTTCACGGAGCCGTCGCCCATCCGAATTAGGGTGCTGGCTTCCACGCAGTACCCGAACTCGATCACCGAGCCGTTCGGGTAGTAGAAGGCCGTCATGTTGTCGATCTTCCTCAGCCGTACCGCTTGCTGGAGACCGAGTTCGATGAGGCGGATCGAGAACCGGCGGATGATCGAGCGGCGCAGCTCCGGCAGGGTGGTGCGGAGCATGAGCGTCGTGTGGCCGGGGAACCGCAGCGACAGCTCATGGGTGTGATACATGGCCAGCTCGGTCTTGCCGCCACCGGCCGCGCCGCCGTAGTAGAGGTAGTCGATCTTCGGCGCCAGCTCTTGCGCGAGGAGTTGCTTCGGGGAATCGGCGAGCGTCCAGACGTGGCCGTGCTCGGCTTCGATCAGGGCGAGGTAGTCGTCCTGTTCCTCCGGCGTGAGCTGAGCGAACAGCTCCGGCGGGAGCAGGCCCATGTCCTCCCACGACTCGACAACGACCAAGGGCTCCGATGCGTCGGAGCCCTTGGCGTGATCTTCGAGAGTGGTGAGGAGTTCGCCTGCGGGTGTGCGGTCCTCGGTCATCGCGCGATGAACGCTCGGACGGCGCAGTCCTTCGCTTCGAGCAGCTTGCGGAGCGCCGTGGTGCGCTCCGCGTTGCGGGGCAGCGTCTCGACGATGTGGTTGGCGAGACGCTGGAACGGCTCGCTGATCGCGGCGAGGTCTGCCGACAGGTGGCCCCAGGCGAAGAACTGGAGGATGGGCTCAGGAGAGACGGGGGGTTCCATGTCGGGGAGCCTACTGGGCCTGCGCGGAGGGTGCTTCGGTGATCGGGGTGACGGTGCCGTTGAGCCGGGCCTTGGCCTGCTCGGCGAACGACTGGAGCGCCGCCTTCCGATCAGCCTGAGCGATCGGGTCGGCCGGGCCCATCTGCCCGGCAGCGAGACCGGACCGGGCGCCCTGCTCGATCTTGAGCATGGCGTGGAACGCCTGGGCAGCGGCCGCCGCTTCCTTCACCGAGGTCGGGGCGATCTGGCCGGTGACGACGGCGGCGAGCATCTGCGTGGTGGCGTACCCGAGCATCTGCTTGATGATGTCGGGGTGCCGGACGAGACGGTCGTCGGCGAGCACCGCGTCGATCCCGGCGTCACGGATGACGGCCTGGATCTCGCGCAGCTCGGCGGCCTTGGCCAGCGCTTCGGCCTGTTCCTGCTCTCGGGTGCGCTTCTCCTCAGCCTTCGCTCGGCGGGTCGCCAGCGACTTCGCTCGTGCCTCCGGCGTGAACGGCTGCACCTTCTTGCCCGTCGGCTTGCGCTGCGTCATGGTGGATCTCCTCGGCGTAGTTCGCCACGTCACGGAACACAGTAGCGACATCGGCGGTGACCTGGCGGAACACCTCCATGATGTCGGGTGGGATCGCGAGCTTCAATGCCTCCAGCTCGCCGGAGAACAGGTTGAACACGTACAGGGCGCCGTGGCCGATGAACACCGCTGCGGGCCCGTACTGGGCCGGGTCGTCCGGCACACCGAGCGAGGTGAGCATCCCGTAGAGAGCCTGGGCCGGGTGCTCCGGCGGAACCTGACGATCGCCGGTGGCGAGCCGGAGCAGTTCGGTGGCGGACTCAGGCAGCATGACGGGTCTCCCGGCGGGGGTCGTAGGTGACGATGGTGGGCCGCCTGCGGAGGGCGACGGTCTCGAACGAGACCTTGACGATCCAGCGGTGAGCGGTCCAGTCCTCGTGGATCTCGGTCTGGATGCTGACGATCGAACGGTCGCCCATCTTGGCGGCCAAGGAACGGGCCAGGTCGGCGGCCTGGCCTTCGAGGAAGCGGCGGCGGGCGTCGGCCGAGAACGTGTCCACCGAGAAGGCGTCGATGTACAGGGTCTCGGCGTCGACGTGGATCTCACCGAGGCGACGCCGGATCACGTACCCGGCGACGTGCCAGCAGAGCACGGCGACGATGATGGCCGAGACGAGGTTGGCAACCACGAAGGCCATCATCGGACCGATGCCTGGTGCTCGATGCGGGCGGCCCGAGCTTCGGTGTTGAGGCGGCCGATCTCCGACTCGACTTCGTACCTGAACGCCTGGAGTTCGGCGGCGCGGCCTTCGAGGCGAACGGCCCGGCGCTCGGGGGTCTCGTCGTCGACGGTGACCGGCTCCTCCCGGAGATAGTCCTGGCCTTCGTAGTGCTCCTTGGTCGAACCCTTGGCGAGCCGGGCGATCTCGGCGCGCAGGGCGTCGCGCTCGTCGATCAGCGAGCCCACCATCGCTTCGAGCTTGTCGGCCCGTGCGGATGCCTCGTCGCGCTGGGCGAGGGCGGCCACGAGGGCGTCGCCGAGCTTGGCGTTCTGCTCGACGGCATCGGCCTGGATCTCGTCGTACGTCGGGAGCGGGGCCACCTCGTTGACGAAGATGTCGGTCTCGACGTGGGTGTCGGCGAGGGCGTCGATCATCTCCATCATCGGGTCGTCGTCCGGCACCCCGACCGAGATGGTGTGGCCGTCGTGTTCGGCCGGGGGGGCGGCCAGTTCCTCGGCGAGCTGGGCCTTCGCCTCGGCGGGGGTGGTCGGGGTCGGCTTCTTCTTGGCGGCCATGATCAGGCTCCTTCCGTGGTTCCTTCGGTCCCGGCGATCGTACGCCGGGCAGTGCGAGCTTCGAGCGCAGCGATGGCCTGCGCGATGTGATCCAACGCCTGGGAGTTCTCGTCGCAAGCGAACCGGGAGCCCTGGAAGTGCTGGAGTCGGTGCACACAGGAGGCGAGCACGTCCTCCACGAAGGCGCCGTTGGGGCTGAGGATGAGACCGTCGGCGCCGCGCAGCGGTCCGTTCTGCCAGCGGATCTCGATCCCTCGGGCGAAGGTGACCGCTCCGGCGGGCACGTCGCCGTCGTAGGTGGCGTGGGTGGTGACGTTCCCGGCGTGGCCCCCGACGTAGGGGGTGTGGAACTTCACGGTTCGGACTTCATCATTCGGCATGGCTGGGCTCCAGGGGTGGGGTCGGGGGGTCGATGGTAGGGACGGGGAGGTTGGAGGCGGCGGCGATGATCGTGTGCTTCACGGTCAGCAGGTGGGGCCGCAGGTCGATGAGCCGGTCGTCGGTGGCGATGGCGTCCCACACGTTGGCGGCGGCGGGGTGGACGATGAGGTTCCGCAGGCGGCCGACACGTTCGTTGACCTCGATCACGAGGTTGGCCGCTTCGATCACGTACTGGTTGGCCTGGTCCTGGTAGGACTCCAGGGCGGCGATCTGTTCCTTGAGTCGGGAGGCTTCCTCGTCGACGGTGCGGTAGGCGGCGATGTAGAGCTGCTCGCGCGCTTCGGCCTGCCTGGCTTTGCGGCCGAGTTCGACCGCTCGTTCGTCGGCGTTCACGAACAGGCCCCGAGCTATGTCGCGCTGGCGCTGGGAGAGGACCAGGCCGTAGAGGGCGGCGGCGGTGCTCAGGGCGAGCACAAAGTTCAGACCGATGGAGATCCAGCTCATGCGCTTACCTTCCTGATCCAGATGGCGTACTTGGTGTCGGGGTTGCCGGGATCGACCTGGCGGGAGGTCTGCTCGAACCCGAGCGAGAGGAACCAGGCCCGAGCGGTGTGGGCGTTGTTGAAGTCGTCGCCGAGCGG
>JACCDR011999856.1_pt1 | contig 13007 bp, 32 predicted proteins | sample 7446431 | NCBI WGS metagenome assembly JACCDR01 (sample SAMN15323443, study PRJNA562643) | freshwater metagenome | isolation source: river surface water | place: USA:Blue River Watershed | collected 2017-08-17
TGATTCATTTAAAACTCCGTATAACTATCAAACCAGACCCCAAGCTTTCTAGTTCTATCTTTACCTACTTTCCTTGTGAAGGTTTTCCAACTAGAATTTGGGTCTTTACAATGGTTTTGAGCCTCTTCTAAGGTCAAACTAGTAGCTATTACTCGCTTCTTAATGCCAGCGTTAAAATAATGACGTACGATTTTATAGGCCAAAATACACCTCACTCATAATTGTGCGTTGTATATACCCGAAATGTGCGTCGAGTAGTCATATCCGGCCGCCCAACATTATCATTTTCTTTCCTATACAAGAAAAAAGTAATACCTTGACTTACCTTAAATGTATTGCTGTATGGTTGTATGGTGCGCACTTTTTGATAATACCAAGCTACACTACCACTAAAATCACCAATTACATCACGATAAATGCTCTCTAATTTGACCTTTATATGTCGGGGCGCAGTAATATGTGTAGGCAAACCATTATATGAACCTATTTCAAAGGTTTCATTCTTGCCATATCCAATGATTTGAACAGTATTCATTTAATAACAACCATATCCTAAAACTATAATGGTTTGACCAACTTCTTTATCTTCACAATCGGCACCATTATCAATATTTTCTTTTGTAATGATTCGCTTTAATGGACCTAGATTTATTTCCCTGGGTTCTCCACCGCCATTAAATGAATCCAAAATCATTACTTCCATATCTTCGGGAAATTGTGAAAGTAGGTTTTGTAATTGAATTCTTGTCATTTAATCTATTTAATCCAAGCCCAATGCCTATCACACCTTGGAGCATCAGACAATGGCAAAAAGTTTCCATGTCTATCTATCCACATATAAACTTTAACAGCTACTTCTTTAGCTTGCTTATGTGTTGCCCCTTCAGAACGAGCTTTCTTATACATTCTTTTGCGGGCAGATACACGAAACAATAGTCTTTCTTGATCGTTCATTGTGATTGTTCCTTTAACCAGCCTATAACCTAATTTAACAGTTATAAACTAGTTAAAAACCATTACATAAACTATCATCCCAAAATGTAAAACATGTTATTTACTAGCTGTTTGCCTTCAGTCTTCCACCAACCAGAAACATCAAATTCTTCTTGAAGCCGTTTCCTGAAATCCGGCCCACGGTTCAAATGTTTTACCTTTAACCGTTCCAATATCTCAAACTCTATAGCTTGAGCTTTTACTTCCTCTAAATCATATTTGTACGCAACAGATTTAGAACGTTTTACATTGTTGCGCCTTATGCCAAAATCTAACTGTCTCCTTCTTTTTGGCGGAGAAACTAAATAATGCCCAATCTCATGCGCAAGTTTAACGATTATATTCTTATCAATTCTATTATTGTTTTTTAGAATATAATCTTTGTAAAGAGGAAATTCTAGCTCAATAATTGCCTTTCCACCTTTTATTGGTCTATATTGGACAGTTTCAATATCATCAGCAAACTTTACACTAATCTGTAAGCATTTCAATAGCTTATTAATCTTATGTAAAGCCTTTTGTTCTATTGTTTTCATTACGGATTAACCTCCTCAAACATACCCAAATCACTCTCATTAAGCTTCATATCACATTTGGCCTTACCACTAGCCATTACTCCGTTATCACCATGCTCGTAAATTCCAAATGTATGACCAAACTCATGGGCCACCACATTATACAATTTACCCTCACATTGTCCAGAATAAGTGTCAGCATCCAAAATAATAGCTGCCTCACCACTATCGTTAATATAGGTGTTAGCGCTCTTACCCTCGATTACCTCCCGAGCAATCGTCCAGGGAGAATTAGTTTCTACAGTACCAATCTTAAAGCTTAGATTAACCCGCCCACCAGTAAACTCATTCCAATCATTCCCGGCTCGGATAATAGTTTCAATTTCAATATCACTGAAATTTTCACTAATAGTCCAAACGGCATTCAGTCGGTCAACCTTAGATTCAATGGGAGAAACATAGCTAGTTTCGCCCATAACTACCTCATTAGAACAACCGAGAGAAAGGAGAGTGATTAGGAATAGTTTTTTCATGATAGATTAAAATCGTGCAGGATTGTATTTTTGCATATATTCGTTTTCATACAAAAACTGACTAATATTATAACTAACAAATTTACAATAATATGACCAAGAATTGTTTTTAGGGCTTATCTGTAAATACCTGAGTTTAGAATAAGTTGCATCTATAGCATTCAATTCTAAAGCTATTCTAGCCAATTGTTGTTCAGTTTTCATTATAATTCCTGTTTAATTATCTAAAGTATACATATTAACCATTTTTAGCTAATATGTATGCGTTTATGTAATTAAATAGACCTAGACCCAGACCTAGACCAAGACCAAGACCAAGACCCAGACCCAGACCTAGACCTAGACCCAGACCCAGACCTAGACCTAGACCCAGACCTAGACCTAATTACATTTGCCACTTACTTACCCTCACAATAAGACTCAATCTTATCAATGAAAACTCTAAGAGGCTTGTTCAACTTCTGAAAATCTTGCCATTTGTTGGCCGAAAAATCCCCAGTATCATACACAATTCCACCATCATTCAACAACACAGTCTTTTCATTTACCCCAACCAAAGTGCCAGCATAAAAGTAATTCATACAAAAAAGAATTACCTTCTTTCCCAAATATTCCTCCAACCCACGATCCGCAATATCAACGGTTTCAACGGGTTTTTCGTTAACAACAGCTTCTTTTAGAACCTTCATTTTATTCTATCCTTTTATGTTTACAGATCATACAACGATTTTATTAACTAAAGAATATGGATAAAACCAAATATATCAGATTTATCCATATGTATTTATGTAATTAAATCAGTAACTTATCTACTTAACCGATACCCATGAAAAGCTGGCCAACAGATAAATACCCAAAGCAATCAATCCATACGTAGGAAAGAATGTAGTGCTCGGAATGGCATATGGAATCTTGGTTGCCATTACCGGATATTGCGTATTCAGCCAGAACAAGCCCAAACAACCCAATGCAATAAACAATAGCTTCAACATGTTTTTATACTCCTTTTACTATTAGAAATTATACTTCGAATCATCATAGAAAGATACAATATTCTTGCAATCTTCCTCAATCAAAAAGACCCCACTATCACCCGTATATCCTGCCCGAGCGAATACTTCGACCGTATTATCAGGATAGAATACAGAAGCATACATACCAGAGTTAATCTCGCATGAATCATCTAGATAATTACCCATAACCTTAGGCAATACAGCCAAACCATTCTTAGGCTCCACAATCCAACACTTATTAGATGCTGGCAAATCAAATTCGTTCACCTTTACCCAAGAGCAAGTCTCATTGAGTTTTACTTGCTTTTGAGCAATATTAATCGATTGATTTGATGCACAACCAATTGAAAGAACCAGAAAACCAATAATAGATAGCTTATTCATTATCAATACTCCTTATTATCTAAAGAATGCCTACCAGAATTCAATCTAGATAGGCATGTATTTATACAATTAGGGGTTTACATCTAGCCTAAACGATAAACATCAAACCATTTTTCAGGTTTATTCTTTTTATGTTTTTACTAGTATTAATTTAAATCTACATGACTCGGCCCAAAAATTAATCTTAAACACAATTCCAACAATATACAATACTATCTCAAATATATCTAAACAATATCAGATTACATTTAGAGCTTCTTCATTGTGTGTCCTTTTGGTTTAACTTGTAAGTGTTAGCTTAGATGAGCTTGATTACTTGACCAAGATGAATATAAACTTACTTTCATATTGTTCATTTGCAGTTTAATGTATACTCTTGCTTTTCCAGCAATAATATCATTAAACAATATGAATCTATCATTTGTTTCTAATTCTGCGAAATCTAAAGTATTTTTCATTATTTAACTCGTAACGAAATCCTTATAACTAAATTCTCTATGATAGTTTAAAGACTGAATAGCTTTAGCAATAATACCATCATAATGTCTTTCAGATATCCTTTTGCCAGCTTTAAGCAACATTAAAGTAGTTTCTATAGCTTTAAGATGTTCATCAGGATAGTTAAAACTTCCTAATGTTACTGGCAAATCCCAGCTTGCAAGCATACGAATTTGTTCTTCTTTAGAATAATTCGATTGCAACAATACTGGAATCATATTTTGATAATTAGTATCGAGAATGAGTCTAGTATATTTTAGAAGGGTTTTCTCATAGGATAGCATTGTCATAGAGGCTTCCAACCATTCTTTAGAGGCATACATGTTAAATCTTTCCTTTGGTTACAATCCCTGCCTGCAAAAGACATTAATACGCCTACAAGCTGGCATTTAATTACCTAAAGGATAAGCACTAAAGTAGATTAATGCTTATATATTTATGTAATTAAACCTTAACTAGTGGAAATTTGGTTGGAGTCAAAACCAATCTATCTGATACTTTTTGATCTTGAAAGTTTTGAACCAATTTTTCCACTCGAACTTTTAAAGAAAAAGAATCGTTTGGATAATAAATCGGTTCAAACCATTTCCATTCAAAACAAATATCTAATGCATCAGGCCGATTAAGAAATGGTAGTTTCGTATTATATAAAGAAATTTTACATTCATATAAATTCGCACAAATGTTAATTTCATTATATGAATTGGTATTATGTTTCCATTCTCCAATATCTTCCCTAACGAGATAAGTTATTGGATTCTTTATGAATTTGCGCAAACTTGTTTTTCTTGCTGTCATAATAATACCTTTGGAAGAAGTAAACCGAATCGAACGGTTTTTATATCCCAGAACTTCCTATATGAGTGGGTGATTTATTTGTTTCCACCCATCTTTTCTTGAATATACTTTTACAATATCAGTAGAATTAACTTCTTGGCCAGAAATAGCAATTTGATTATTTATTTTAACCAATTGACTATCAATGAGCAATCTAGCTTCTCGGCCAGTTTTAACCACTGTATTCAAAATAAATTGCTCAACTTTCATTAATTGCCCGTTTCTATTACCTCATTATTCTCCAGCATAAACCCTAATTCCTGCAAACACTCAATAATAGCATTAGCAGCAATAACGGGTTTTACATCAAGTTTAACCAATTGGCAACCCCGGCTAATGATTACAAAATCTGTTAGAGGGCCATCACACCTATTAGTAATATAATGTTTTGCGTTAGAAATATCAAAATCTTTAAATTGAGCCATGTATACCCTTATGGCTGATAATATAGAATCACCAAACCTAATGTGGCAATTCCAAAGAACCAGCCTTTCCAAAATTCGTTAGACATTATGATTTAATTAGAGCAGGTTATATCAGACAAAACCAGCCATGAAGGTAATTTTTGGCCTTGATAACCGACCAATGAGAAATTACACCCACAATCATCTTTATGTGCTTGTAAGCGTTTAGCTTTATCGGGGAAACAGGTTTGGCATATATAATCTACAGTATGCCATTTACCTTTAACATATTCTCCCCAACTAAATACTTGGGTTTTCTTTTGACCGCAAGAACAAGTAGTCTTTTTAATCAGAGAAAAATACTCATTATGTTGTCTTAATTTTGGCATAGTAAATCCCTTTTGGAGCCTGACATTTTGATAAGTAATCTCTATGTAGGCTTATATAGTTAAATTAAATTCTAACCATCTTTTTCGTTTCAAAGTCTCTATAATACCGAGGTAATTCATTCTTTTTAGGTAATCGATAAATCGCCTTATGAGTAATATGAAGATGCCCCAAATTGCAAACCTCAGACTTTTCAGCCGAGATTAACAATTTATCAATATCTTCCTTTAATACAATACCAAATGAATCACAATTAGTATCATCCACAGAATTATCCCAAACGCTTTTCGCTCCACACTCACATATACTTGCATTCTCTATAAACATATATGAGCATGGGGTTTCGAAGTAGTGTCCGTTTTCACAGATACATTGTTCATAACCTTCATATGACATGATTAAACCTACTTTTGACGATTCTTATTCTTGAACGCATTAGCTTTAGACATATTTTCCTTTAATCCGAAAACAAACTAGTTTCCAGAATACTAAGTCTTTCATTAATAGCTTGTTGTTCATTCTCACGATTAATAAGAAGAACATTTAGCCTATTTAAAGCATGGTTTAAACTGAAAGTAGATTCAGCAATTAGGTTATATGCTTCACTCGTTAGTTTATCATCCACACGAGCAAACCAAACTTGCCACATACCTTCCGCATAACCTATATTCAACACAACATAATCCAATGACCCATTAGAGGGCCAAAGGATATTTGCTCGTGTAGATAGGTTCTTAATCTTTTCGTCTTTATATAGAAAAAAGATATTGTCTGACATTAACCTACAGGCTCCCACATGGTTGGATTATCTGCCAAGTATTTAGCAGGCATACAACCGGGCGAACGAAGTAATGTGGTAGTAATTTCTGGCAACCCTCTATAGTAATCACCAGGAATCACTTTAATTGGTTCGCCTCCAATGATGTATGTAGTCATTGGTTTGCCATCATATCTTTGGTAATTATTTCCGGCAAACGGTCCAGCAATCATTTTAATCTCTTTGGGCATCATTACAACCTCACGTAAAATCTTTAAAAGGTCAATTAATCGCTCCTCAATATAAGCAATTCAAACGAAACAAGCATATGTATAATCAGCCGTTTATAGTTAAAACTGATTATGCTAAAAACCCTAATAACAGTAATGGTTATTTAGGATTACTATACTTGCTTCTTTTAACTTATAAAGTCTCTATGCAACTAATTGACCTTTTAAAAACGTCTAACCCAACGTCTTAAGCCGGTTCCCTTTAGGTTAGACTGAATAGATATGATAAGCATTATTCTTTATCCGGCCCAAGAACTAGATAAAGAACAGGAAACTTTGCTTATCATATCTTTGGTAGGTTTGATCTTTCTTTATCCGTGCCCATTTATATATGGGACCACTGAAAGAACCTACCTAATACTCAATAGCTTTTTTATTCCGTAGGAGGATTTAAGGGTCCAGCTATTGAGAAATTTTAATACTGGCTTACACTACTCGCTTTGTATTAGTGGCGTGTCAATCTCCACTTATTTATGACACTAGTGTAATTAATTACCTTGACTCAAAGGTGCAAGCCTATTGCCAGTATTAAACATCACTAATAATCAGCCTGCCAAGTTTTGGATTATAAACCCACGTAGGCGCCTCTATTCGGCCAGATTATTAGTAATTGGTAGCCTGGGAGGGATTCCAACCCTCAATCTCTTTCGAGCGTCAGATTTTAAGTCTGAAGTGTATTGCAGTTCCACCACCAGGCCGTAATTAAATTGCACCCTATTTGAGTGTGCCGATCGCCCTATTGATCAGATAGGTTCTACGATCTTAGTATTTCTTACTGGTATCATGTATTGTATAGATTAAACCTTATTGTGTTATGTTTTACTTTTTATATTCGATATATTCTAGAATAGCCTTACGTGTATGTTTGATTCCCAACATAGAACAAGTCATTTTAAACCCAATAGAATCGTAAATAACTCCATAAGGGTTTTTCTCAATCTCTTTTAGAATACGTTCAGCGTGAGCAGAAACAGCTAATTCTGTTTTAGGAAGAATAAATTTTTCCGGAAACATTTCTACAGCCTTAGCTAAACCTGCTCGATATGCTTTGGAAAATTCTTGGAATTTAATTTTATTCATTGGTTTAAACCTATAAACGCCTAAACCGTAATAAGTTTAGGTAAGTCTTTTATTTAGCCGGAATGATCTCCAGAATGGCTTTTCTCATAAAAACAACCATCATATAAACCATACGAGTTTCCACTCTTTATTTACCATCAGAAATAGTTTTTTCAAGCCCGGGCCATCATCTTTATGTAACTCCACTTCCTTTTCTGGAGCTAATTTAAATTCAATGGTAAACATAACTCCGTTTTTTAAATAGTAATAATAAAGATTCATTTTAATTATCCACAGACGGTAAAGAATGTCATTAGTGTAGTATTAAACTTTACTCCGATACTTTATATGTAAGAGTCAAACCTACATATATCATTCTTACGCTATCAACTACGCAAGACAATTACCCTTATTAATTGATACCAGGGTTTCTCGGCCTTTAGGCTTAATACCACACTAACAACATTTTTTGGAGGAAGTAAGGGATTCGAACCCTTGCCTACATTAACATACATGTAAGCTTCCAAAACTTCCTTTTATATTTGATTGAACTATTTTATATAATCATTAATATTAACACGTGCCAACATACACATAATCGTATCACTTTTGATTTTTTCCTCAAAACTTTCTTGGCGAAAAAGTTTATCGGCTGTTTCAGTGAATTCATCAATATAAATGAAGTTATGATCTTTAATAATCATTTTAGAAAGATTTAACTTAACATCAGTATTACATTGACAATATATAGCAATTTGTGAATGAGGCCTATTGGATGTTTTATTTTGATTTAAACAATCTGTATAGAGACCAGAATTCAAAAAACTATAAAACTCGGAGCTTATTTTGGTTCTAACAGATTGTTTTTCTAAAGTATTATTCGATACTTTTTCTGGTTTATTCCTGGAATATCCTAGATATAAAACAATACCAATAACAACTATTAAAGCGGCAAAGAATAGTTTTAATCCATCAACAATAATTCTTTTCATTGCATTTAGACAATTGCAGATAGACGCATTGTATTTCCAAAGCGGCGAAACAATGGGTTAGGATCGTTGCCTTGCCTATGCATCGACCACATTACATTGATCGAATTTTTCGGGGGAACAGGTAATCCAGCTGCTTTATAACAGTCTTGCAATTGGTTATTAATTACCCAAGATTGCATAGCTTCACTGATATTACTTGAAGTATACCCCATATCAATAAGCCACAAGTAATGACGCCTTGCTTGATTGTATTTATAGTAATTCTTGCGAAGATTATTTACTACTCTAGCTGTAAGATATTTTGGCTTATTGGTTTTCTTTACCTTTTTTACTTTCGGTTTAATATCTTTTTCTTCCAGCCGTGAAAGAATAGACTTCAAAGTAGTAATAATTTCGCCCCGAGACATATTAGAACTATCGAACATAATTTGATAACTCCTATATAAACCTTAAACCATATATTTAAGGGAAAGTTATTATTGTAAACCTTTTTAATTTCCAAACGATAATTCAACTAGAGGAAGTAAAAGGAATCGAACCTTTCCCCTAAACTTAATTAGGTACCCAAAACTTCCCTTTTCGGTTTCCAAGGCTTACCGAAAACCCTTAATGCTTACTCATACAGCCGCTTACGCTTACGCGGCCTTGACTTCAGACTTGAGCTTGCCTTCCGAATTGTGCAAAGCATTCTTGAACTGCAAGCCACCGTTCGGGCCCTTGATAGACACGAATGCCGGATGACCCTTCAAAAGATTCTCGGTCCGCTCAGATTGAAGCGTAAACGCATCTTTCTTGACCGCGCCGAGACGATTGCAAACCGAATTCACCACATAAGGCTTCGGAAGAATATCGGTTTGATTCTCTTCATAAACCGCCTCCACAGCCAACATAATCGTCTCGTTATCACCCTTGGTATGCTGGGCGAAAACCTCCAAAGCGGCCGAAAACTTGGCAACCGTCTTTTCTACATCGCAATTGCCAGACTCATCACGCACGCAAAACGTATTCAGATTCAACTCGGTTTCGATCTTTTCCATAATTATTATCCTTTTCCTATAATTGTTTCTTCAATCCACTTTAATGAATTGACGCATACATACTAATAAAGATTAATATGCATGCTGTCAAGGCATTACATTCTTATATCAAAAAGTTTTCCAACAGCAACTATATCATTAAAACCAGTTCTGTCCCGATAACTTTCGATTGCTTTAACCCGATTATCATCAAGTGCAGTTTCCCACAAGTGTTTTTCTTCTGTGGTCGGAATGAAAGCTTGCTCGAATACTCTCTTAATATCGAGTAAACTAGTCACATTAGTTCTATCTCGATACTTAAAGATTGCCTCTTGAATCCTATTACCTTCCTTCCAAGCAATCAATTCTTCCTTAGTTGGAACAGGAAGGCCGGAAGCTTTCTTTAGCTTTTCTAATTCTATTGCACGCTTTTCCTTTTCCAATCCAATGGCTAAGTAAATATTATTTAATTCGGTCATTGACAAACTTGCAAGCAATTCTTTCCAAACTAGCATAATATCACCTAATCCGGGTTATAAACAATCTTTATTCGTTTTTGGACTTGTACCTCAGTAAACAGCAAAACCGTTTATAGAGGCAATTAAGCAACAATATGATTATGCGGAAAAAAAGGATGCATGAACAACCATACCTCTAGTTGTTCGAATGTCCAAACCCCATTATCATACTTATCGAATGCTTTCTTAATCTCAATAAACATAATTCCATTCTCCCTGTAACTTCGTAATTATCTGAAGTATAAACACTAATCATTCTGATTAATGCTTATATATTCATGTAATTACTTCCCAAAAACCATAATAATCAATGCTATCAAAGCAAAGATAAGTCCTAGCTTAATCCCGCCCATAAAAAAGCCAATGAGGAAGACCAAAAACAATCCGAATAGCTTGCTCATAATTATAATTCTCCTAATTAATTATTAGTGGGCCCATCCGGAATCGAACCGGAAACCAATGGATTAAAAGTCCACTGCGCTACCAATTGCGCCATAAGCCCTTGTTTTTTATTAGAACCGTTCGAGGCCTGGACTAATATCCCAAACCCCATGCGTAAGCAATTGATAATAACACCACACATTATTACCAATCAAACCAATCTCAGATTCTTTTGCTTGGGCGAAAAGAGCATTACTTTGGATAATATATTCCAAAACATCATCACTCTGATAACATTCCGGCAATGCTGCAAACGCTTCCGGATATGCTTTCGACAGCTCAATCGTAGACGTAATCTTTTGCATTAGATTATTCTCCTATTAAAACTCTTTATTCCAATCATAATCAGCCTTATGAGCAGAATAACAAGTTTCAATATAGACGGTTTCCAAGGATTACCGTAAACCTTAAGAACTAAGCTTAATACTTCTTGGTCCAAACCTTTTTCGCCCTCTTACCACGAAAACCCGTATTGGTCCGCTCCCTTTGAGTCCCATGCATGTTAACACGGTTCCCATCCCAACGTTCCGGGGAAAGAGTAAAGTATTCCTCCCCAGGTTGGCCAGAAACGAATCCAGGCTGCTCAATCGGTTCTTCTACTGCAAAAACTACTCCTGTGGAATACTTTTTGCTTTTCAACCGCTTAGACGTAATTACCTTGCCACCTTCAATGCGTGGCTCTTTATACATGTGGAACCGACGATCTTCCGCCCGGCCTTTCACATGCTGATTAATATTCTCACCATTGTCATTATTCTTATCAATGACAGTTCCAGTGATAATACCATTCTTGGCCCCAAACTTGTCCCGCTTCTCTACTGATTCGGCCATACCATATCGTGGGGTACTTTGCCGAACCTGATTAGGAGCCAAACCATACATTCTAAGCCCCTCAAAACCATTAGAGGGATAACCAAGCGTTGCCTTAATCTGTCCGTCTAGTTTTAGAGTCATGATGTAATTCCTTTGCTAATTACTTTTGGTCCCCTAAACCTTGATAGCCTAATTACTCATATTCATTAAGCTTTTTGGTAATCGCTGGTTTAGGGGAGTTAATGAACCGTTTGACCGGTTCGGGATTATTGCCCTAGTTTATCTGACTAGTCCCCTAATCAGATTATAACTTGGCACCGGTTTAACCTGCTAAAGCTTACTGGGAACTATTGTTTAGAACCCTTGTTTCGGCTTTTTTCGGTAGAGTCTCACCCCTTCTATTGTTTAGAGGGGGATTAAACTTTCACCGGCCCTACTCCTTTTCTAACCGCGTAGAGTGCTGGTTAATTCACTCGGGTTAGCCCTGGAGAAAGGGGCGCTATTCAATTATCAAAGAACCTCGGAGCCCAGTATAGAACTGTTTTTGGTCTGATTCGAATCCTGTTTTACCAGGGTAGCTTATCAGATTGCTCTCTAGCTCACAACCAATCTAACCACTGCTTACCGGTTGTCAATTGTTTGCCAATCGGTCTTTTAATCTTCCCGGAAACATCAGTTAATCCGGGCTATCTGAGCTTCCCGTTTTCTCTCGGGTTGCTGTTTCGTTGACCCTTTGAATCTAAGTCCAATCAACCCAATGTCAACTCACTCAATTAAGTTTTCTCAATCAACCCTTTCGAATCAGCCTAATCTCCCTGCCTCCTGCTACCCCCGCCGTCCCGCCCAATCGGCCTGCTACTGGCGTTTCCTCGGGTTATTCAGTGGCGTGCTGTCTGGGGTTCCGAGCTGTTTTTAGGCCGGTTTAGACGGGTAGATCACGCGCAATCCTTATAGCAGGTTTTGAAGGGTCGGTCAGAAGAAAAAGCAGCCTGCAACCCTTGACCCTATCTTTCTTGACTTGACAGGTTATTACAGTGAAATTGGAATCGTGGTGTAATATAATCTGTCCGGGGAATAAATATAAAAGAAATGATTATAGTGTAAATGAAAAGAATTAATCGTTTTGATTAGATAAATAAAGTAAAGAAAGAAAAGAATACAATATAAGTGAAAAGAGAAAAAACGATTATAGTATATAGAAAAAGTAAATAAAGTGGTAATGGAAAGAAAACTAACGATTGAAATAGATTGAAATGAGAAAGGAAAGGAAATTGAATAGAATTGGAAAAAGAGGGTGGATTTTGAATGGTTGTTGAAAATGGTTTAAAGTTGTGATGGAATTCAGAGGGCAGGTTCCAGGGATTTGTGGTGAGACTGCATGCCGGCCCCCAGAAAATTGAGATGTGGCAAAAAAACTGATTTTACTATAATCTACAACCTACATTTTAACCTATACTCCTATAACCTATACTTCTATAAATCTATACTCCTATAATCTATACTCCTATAACCTATACTTCTATAAATCTATACTTCTATAAATCTATACTCCTATAA
>JACCDR011114475.1_pt1 | contig 13003 bp, 10 predicted proteins | sample 7446431 | NCBI WGS metagenome assembly JACCDR01 (sample SAMN15323443, study PRJNA562643) | freshwater metagenome | isolation source: river surface water | place: USA:Blue River Watershed | collected 2017-08-17
AAGTGCTGTATGCCTGGTGGATGTCGTAGAATGCATACCCGCCACTGACGGGCTTGCCTTCGATCAGCCCGCTCAGATGACGTGCGGCCACTTCTTCACAGCGCTCACGGTTGCTCATGTCAGCCTCGCTTGGCGTTGCTGAACGCGAACATGGCGATGGCATTGTTCGTGTAGAACTTGGCCTCCACCCTCTGCCCGCGCACCCAGACGATGCCCCACCCATTCGTGTGGCAGCGCCCGATGAACACGAACTTGTCAGCGCTTTGGTGGCTGTCCGTGATTGCTGCCCGAAGAATTGACTCGGCCCTTTCGTGGGCCTTGAGCGCGTAGGCTTGACTCGGCATGTTCTATTCTCCTGATGCGGTTCTTGAGCCAACGAAGCCAAAGAGGAGCGAAGAACTTCTCCTTGCGCCTCTCAATGCGGGAGCGTCTGCTCACAGCGGCAACTCCCCCTGCCTGCCGAGATACTCATCCAGCACACGAGCCATAGCAGCATCGTTGCGCTTGACGAAGGCCTCAGCCATCTTCATCACGTCCGCGTCCGTCCAGCAGAACTTGGCCGTGTTGAAAATCTTAGACACCACACGCACGTTGTCGGGCGTGTAGCCTCGGCTGTTGTCAATGCGGTCAAGAGAAGCCCTGAACGGATGCGTCCGCTCAAACCTCTCCGTCCGCACGTTGACCAAAGGAAGACCTGTAGCAGCACATGTACCTCGCCGCACTTCCTTGAGCACGTCCATGTAGTCCAGCGAGAAGTCCAGATTGCGCTGCACATGCTTGCCCTTGGCGGCGTTGAACAGCAGCCACGCCACCTCCTCGTCACTGAGCCACTGGTAGACTATCGTCATAGAAGCCTCCTCGGCGAAAGTGGCCTTCGTCCGCCACGCAGGCGGGGCCGGTTGCGGGGAACTCCACAAGCATAGCCCGTGAGTTGCTGGGGTTGGCCCAGAACTCATAGTGCTTGCCGTCGAGTCCGGTGTGGTTGTGGTTGAGGGCAAAGCCCTCAGATTGCAGCCACTCACGCATGGTGTGGGCTGGCATACAGAGTGAGTTGTCCTCCGCGAAGATGAGCAACCACCCAGCTAACAGTAAGGCGCTCAAAGGCTCCTCCTGATAAAACGGGTTGAAAGATACTTTACTTATTAAACAATATTAGTATAGCGGTCTTTTTACAGCAGGACAAGTTTAAAATCAGGTAAAGAGCAATTTCTTTGAGCGTACTTCCAAATAGTCCCGCCAAGTCCTTCGGACCAAACGTCAAACTTAATAAGCTGCATATTTTTAGAAATCAAATCTTCAATTTCCTGCGCCTGCGCTCCTAGCTCACCAGTGGCAATGAACTTGGTTTGGGGTTCGTACTTGGAGCCAAATTGAAAAGTTTTTAGTTTGGTTTTCTTGGGTTCTTCGTTGTAAGAAGAGTCAAATCCCACCAAAATCATTTCTCTAAAGCCGAGAGCAAAAAACAAACCTATAGACCCTAGGGCTGAACAGGAACCTCCCCCTAGTTGCGGTTGAAGATTGGGATAAGCCTTCAAAGCGTCAACAAACCTATGCCAACCAACAACCTTTTTGTTGTTTCTAAGTAAAAAATCTACAGTCCTAAAATCCGTGACACTTGCAATAAAAAACACAGTTGAATCAGGAGCTTGTCTATAAAGGTCAATTCTTTTCTCACCGTGAGTAGAATGTCCAATTACGCAACGAGGGTCTAGGACTACACAATAATCAGGAGTAATTCCGGCTTTAACTAGAACAGGTAGAGAATGTTTGACACAAGAAACCTTATAGCCTTTTTCTACGTATTCCTTGATACGTGGAATGTATTTTTCTAGGCTTGGTCCTGCTGAGCAAATAATTACCTTTTCGTCATTAGGCGCACACACAGAAATCCACCTTTGGATTGCATCCAAATTCATACGGATATTAATGTCCTCAGAGGCGGTTTGAACACAGGGAACAGGGTTAATAAGAAAAGGGACCGTTTGACCATTGGCCCCTGCAACTGCAAGATTTAAGTTATTTGGCTTGTTAGACATCTTTTTGTTTCTCCGCTACCAGTCTAAAATCTCTCGGAGTTTTCATGTGAGTTAGCGGGGTCTCCTCTCTTACATTCACAAAACCGGCATTTCTAAATTGTTGTGCCAGCGTATCAAAAGTCCAGCCCCATTTATGCTCCATGTAGGGGTTTTTAGGGTCTGGTTGACCATAAATACCAAGAAGACCTAAGTTATAGAAGATACCCGGCTCTTTAGAAGTTAGCATTTGAAGAACATTGACGCAAGACTTAATCAAACAAGGAACTTCTACGACAACGTGTCCTCCGGGCGCAAGCACTTCATGCCACCTAATAAGAGTCGGCTCTAAATCATAAACAGGGATGTGCTCTACCAAATGAAAAGCCATAATTGATTCTACAGTGTTTTCTTTGAACTTTTCCAAAGAGCGAACATCGTCTTCCACAAAGACACTGCCCTGCGGGATTTCTCCTTGCGGCCTAACAAGGTCCACATTGATATAGCCGTCAATAAACTTAGAACCTGCTCCTAGGTTCAGCTTTAAAAGAGTTGGTTTAGGATTGTTTTCCATTGTTCTTTAATTACCTCATCATTATATGTTCTTCTTACGTAATCCTGTCCAAGCTTCACAAGAGTAGGAACGTCTAAGTTTTTCTTCACAATCTGCTCTAGACCGCTTTTTAAAGAGCCTGTTTCGTAAATACCGTAAGCCACAAGGTCTCCGTACAATGTGTTGTTGTTTGTAATAACAAGACACCCTGCGTTTAATGCATCTACAAAACGATTTTCTGATTTCATATTTACCCAAGGCTGATTGCCTGTCGGCAACAGCACAAGATTGTAGTTTTTTAGATTTTCTTCCATCCAGCCGGGGGTGAAGGGAATGTATTGAAAAGGAACGTCTCCTTGCACAGGAATATTGGTGTGAGCTGTCAAATCCAGCCCAATTTTCAAAGCTTCTTCCAACCAAGGTCTCGCGTCCTCTAAATTGGTTGAGTGACCGAACCAAATAGCTTTAGTCGGCGAAAAGGACTTCGTAGAATCGCTTTGTAAAGAGTTTATAGGGTCATAGTAGACAAATACCTTAGAATCGGGGAAAAGCTCTTTTAAACGCTTCTCCATTCGTTTATTGGTGCAAGTAATCAAGTTTGCATTAGATACTGCTGAAAAATAGAATTTTCCGTGCTTTCTATCGAAGTGGTCGTCACAAACATCAAAAATAATCTTTGTGGGAACTTTTTTCATCCAATCCAAAACTTGGTCTTGAAGAAAATGCTTTTGAAAGACATTTACATCCGCATCTAAGCGTGGAAATTTTCTAATAGTTACCGTATGACCTAACTTGGTTAAAACTTCGTATGGTTTAATTGCTCTGAATCTATGGGAAGCAGACGTTTCGTCGCCTGTCTCCACAAAGTTAATAATCTTAGGGTTTTCCTTAGCCATACTAAGTCGTTTCCTTTTCCATTCTCTCTACCTCAGGGAAGAGTTTATTTTCTATGTACAATCTATACTCTTGCCACCAAGTACGAGCATACTTGCAATCTTTCATGTGGTCGAACCAAGGACCCCCAAGCGTGTAGTGAATGGCTCTAACATCCTTAAAGTCTACTCGTTCCTCAGAATGGTCTGGTACAAAGTGCCACGTCTCGGGAATATCTCCGATTTCGGAGTCTACTAATACAGGTGAACGATTAATCCACAAAAACCGATGTAACCAACCACCGTCGCAACTGTTAATAACTTCAGGCGTGAGTAGTTCATATAGCTTAGGGATGTCTAGATTAAACATCATTAAAGCAGACCACAACTTAAAGGTGTATTTTGTTTGGATACATCCGTCCATTTTTTCTTGTACTGTAGGAACAAAATCGTGTTTGACACAAGAAATCATTGCGTCATTTTTTTCTGTTAAATCGAACAGGTCGTTAATGTCGCCTCTGAAAACAAAGTCACAATCTACGAATAAGGCCTGTCCGCTAAAAATGCGCATCTTTCTACACAAAGCAGGTACAAGAAACCTAGTGTGGCTGAACTGCGTAGAGAAAGGTTTCTCGTCTTTAATATCTTTGTAAAGACCGTTGGCACCTACAAGCCATTTTCTTTTAAAAAGACCCTCTCTGCGAAGCATTCTATGGTCAAGTTTATGGACCATTACTTGGGGTCTGTTTTCTGGAATTTGGGAAAGAATTGAATACTTCGCCACCTCAAAGGCAGCGTCTTCTCTTTCATCATAGCCGATGAAAACGTGCCGCTTACAAGGGTGGGTGAAGTATGGTTTATCGTTTGACATACACTTCTCCTTTTATCTTATATACGTATATTTAGACCAGAATTCTAAGTCTAATTAACTAAATAGTAGGATAAAAAGGGAGGTTTGTCAATAGGAATATTAAGGTGTTTGCTTTAAAAGCCGGTTTAAGAGTTTTTTAAAGGTCGCAAAGACAAGCTCTACAATCTCTTTATCCTGAGATACAAGTTCGTTAAATTTTTTAAAATAAGAGAGAAAGGGGTAGACAAGAAAGCCGCAACCAAACGCTAAGCTAAGTTCGAAGGCATCCGACCAATGTTTGTGTACAGAGTGTGACTCAATTAAAATCCCTCCGGCGAAAGCAGAAATAACTGCAATACCGAACATTGCAGCGGCCCTGCTTTGGGGAATGGCTAAAAAAGCAATAATAACCCCAAGAAGCATTAACATAATTTTAGTAAAAGCGTTTGCTACGAGAGTTGTAAAGACGACTAGTGCCGAAGTTACTATGCCTAAAATATCCATGTGTACCGTGCCTTCCTTTACTACCTTAACTGCGTCTATCCTTTAACATAAAATAACCGTACTGCACAATGAGAATGCCTACCGCCATATTAAACATTACATATTTTACAGTATGTTGACTAAAATTGTGGGCATGAATTTCAACAAAAAGTTGTGATGCAAGAATAAAATATCCAATAGAAACAACAACAGAAAGTAAGATAAACCAAAGTCTTTGCGCACAGAAGTTACACGGTTTAAACATTCCAAACAAATCTAGGTTTTTAAATCTGTCTTCATATTTTCGCATAACCAAAAATCCCGATATAACACCCATCCCATGGATAACTAAAGCCAACACGGTCAGGGCAAGCAGTGCAAGTTGTTCCATGACTTGTAATTACCTCCCATTTGTTAGATTTTATTTGTAAGGTTCTGAAATTTCATTGAAATTCAACCTAGTTGATTCTCTCAACATCTTTCGAACGGCTGCACTTTCCAACCCATTTAAATTAGCAAAAGCTTCCAACCTTGCTTGATTTAAGGTGCTGTTGATTGATTCTGTGACATTAGGTAAGCGCTTATTTACCATAAAATCAGCCAAGTTTCTTATTAGGCGCAGCCTTTCGTTAATAATTTGCGCTTTTTCTTCTTCAGTCTTGGCTAATAGTTCTTTTTTAAAGGTTTTTTTGATAGGCTCTCTGAGTCTTTCCAGTGCAATAGCATATCTTTTTTCGTCTCTTTTCAACTCATTGATACGGTCTTCCGCCATACCTTGTTCCAAAGGCTTGAACCCAAGACCTCTTTTGACAATGTTGTCCAATTCACCTCCTTGGTCAGGTGTCAAAGAAGGCATTTTTCTGTAAGTAACACCCTCTCTGTTTTTCTGAGCTTTTAAGACGTTTTGAATAGCTACGTTTGGAATGGTTGCAATTAAAATGTCGCGTAAAGAAGTGTTTTCCTGTTGAGCTAACTCAAGTGCTTTCACGGGAGATTCTAGAATACTTCCTTGTACCCCCAACAAATCCGAAATGCCAAGGGGCTGTTCTCCCTGTAAAGACTTTAAAAATTCAGTAGCAAAAGGCACATCCACTGCCATACGAGAAGAGAGGTCTGCTCCTAAAATGTTAGAAAATAGACCGTTGGTAGCAAGCATGGTTACATTGTCTCCATATTTCACGGAGGCCCATTTTCTAAGTTCTTCTTCAAGGTCTCTTTCTTCACCTAGAATTTGCTGAATTGTTAACTCTATAAGCTCTTTCACCATCAAAGCTCCGGGAACGGCCAGCATACCTGCGGCAGCGCCGGTAGCTGCAATAGCATACAAACCGGCTAAACGTCCATTCTTTCCGTACTTACCTGCAACATACTCATACGTATTTAGGAGCATTTGTACAGGGTATGAAGAAAAAGGCATAATCGTAACACCGGCCACAGAATCTTGAATTCGTGAACGCGATTCTTTACCGTACTCTCCTAATGCCTTATCCACCAGAAATTGAGTTAGGTAAACAATATCAGGTTCTTTAGTAAAGGTCTCATTAACACGTTGTTTATACAGAGAATCGTTTTCCATAAGATTTGTATGCAAACGGTAAAGATTGTCGGGGTCAGACAATGAAAGAGCTGCTGCAAGCGCTTGGATGCCTCTAGTTGCTTCTTCTGTCGTTCTCATCATGACACCTGAAGCCGCGAGAAAACCTTCTAATTTTTGTCTCGCCTTACCCCTTAAACCTCGTGTTGTAACATCAGAAGGTACTCCCACCATGTCTCCGCTTCTTAGTGCTTGCAAAACCCCTTTGTTATAAAGTGCCTTAATAATGTCAGATTGTTGACGTGTAATTTTTCCTGATTTAACAAGTCGCTCGTGAGTATCTGATTTACCGAAGGCAAACATAGACTCTTCTGTTTGGGTAGCCGCCCTCAGACTTGTATCAAAGAACAGCGGAAGTACTTTAGAAGCCTTGGCCATATTTGCATAGGCAGTGAACAAATTGTTTGTAGCCAAGGTAAGGGTTGCGGGCATATACGTAAACAAAGATTGGAGCTGAAGAATAGCCGACGAAGGATTAAAGCCCATTGCATAGAAATATTGAAGCTCTCTTAAAGTAGCATAGTTTTCTTCAGGGTCCAAGATGGATTCAGTTAACCTTTGAGAGTACTTCTTCAGTCTTTCGCTTGCATTGCTGCTGTTTTGAAGTCTGGCATTTGCGGTCAAAAGCTTAGGCTCGTTTTCTAGATTTCCAAGAAAATAGGCAGCACTGTTGAAGTAAGACGAAATAACCCTAGGCCAATCTGTAGAGTAACCCTGAAGGTTTTCTTTCCCCGCTTCTGCGAAGTGCTTAGAAAACCCTCTGTTAGAAATACGTCCTTTTACAAGTTCCTCGGGGTCTACTTTCAGGCCTTCTTTTGCCAGCTTAGAATTAGAAGAATTGAGCATCTGCGTCAAAAGCTCTAGGGTCAGGGCTTTGTTATTTACTCCCAATTGACGCCCTAAATTATCCATATTCAAATCAAACTCTTGAACCTTGCTTGGTACTTTGATAGAAGGGTTTTCCTGCTTAAATTTATTTAACGATTCTAAGAACTCTTCGTAAGAATCTTGGTCAGGAGAGCCATCAGAATCTGCCGAATAAGTACCGAACCAAACAGTCTTACCATCTTTGTCCTTTACAACAGCGCCGCGAGTACCGAAACGTACATGCGGAATATAGTCTACGCCGAGCATACGCTCAATGCTGTCTAATGTGTCAAAGTACTGGTCAGCCTCCGAGAGTTGTGCATCGGTAAGTCTCCTATCTGGCGACACCTCTTTGTTTTTTAAAGCTGTTTTGTAGTTCTCGTATCTTTCTTTGGTCGGATTAAACCCAAGATTGGCCTTGGCAAAAATAGGCGCCATACTCCGTCTAAGCTGGTTTCTGTGAATTGTAGGAACAGTTTCAAAGGTTTTCTGCATAACTTGGTACGCATTTGCAAGTGTTGTGTTTTTTAAAATAACCCGCTCTACTTGTTCTGGTGTCTCTGGATTTGCTCTAAAAAACTCTAGGAAACCCTGCGAGTTTACTGTTGCCTTTTTCCCTAGTCTTCTTTGCTGGTCCAGAATATCGCCTAAGTAGTTCTGCTGCTCGGGCGGCAAATCAAAGAAGGGCTTAGCAGATTCAAACAAAAGGTGCCTAAATCCAGTAATAGCCTCTCTTCTTTCGTCAGCAGCATTTTTCACTGCGGCAAAGGCAGGAGAGTATCTAGCAATAAAGCGAGGTGTAAAATTCCACTCGCCAAACATCCCACCAGACACCGTGTTTCGCTTATCGCCTAACGCAAAAGGCTCTTCTACAGCAAAAGCCTCACCAATACCTTGAGTGTCTAAACGCTCTCTTGTTGCAAGATTTCTGATGTCCTGAATATTTTTAAACAAGGTTGGCAAAGAGGGTGGCGTATTGTTGGTCGCACCTTGGGTAAGTTCTTCGGGTTTTGTAATATTGCCCTTAGAATTCAACTCGTCCTTTACTTGAGCTTGAACAAGGTCCATATACTCAAAACTTTTAATCGTAGTTAAAGGAAGTCGAGAAACAAAACTATCTAGTTTAGCGTACTCACTTGCAGCAGTAGGCACATCTCTTAGTTTATTTCTAATGCGGTAAAGCCTGTACGCCTCCCCTAAAACATCTTGTTTACTAAAGGCCTTTAAATCAGCTTTATTATACCCGTAGTATTTTCTTAGGGATTCTAGAGTTTTTAAAAACATGGGTTTGTTGTCTAAAGCATTTCTAATAGAGTCAGGCACGGCGCCCGCATTCTTGTAAAGGCCCCTAAACACCTCGGGGTAGAAAGTGTTGTCTAGTCCTTGCGTCCCTGCTAAGGCGTCCACAAGCACCAGATACTGTTGTACTGCGTTAGATTTGCCTTGGTAGGTCTGCGCATTCAAGTTACCCCTAAAACCTCTTAAAATGCTTTTTGTAGCGTTACTAATCCCTGCGTAGGTGGTATCCAGTAAAGTATTTACCTTGGGGTTTGTTGTGTAGCCTTTGAAAGGAAGAATAACACTACTATCACCAACAGCTTCTTTGTTTTCTTCTTGCTTTCTTAGTCGCGCCAGAATATTTTCGTCATCGTAAATTTGAGCAATCTCAATAGCCGCATCGTCAAAAATAACGTAGTTAGTCCCGTCGGTTACACCTCCTGAGATTTGTCCGGCACCGTACTTAATCCCTTTAATTCCTAGAGAATTCAAAAACAAAGAAGCCTCTTTAGGAGAGCCTAGGTCTTGAACAAGGAAATCGTACAGCTGACTGCCTTTCCACATACGAGGATTATTCAGAACTGCGCTAATATTGTCAAAGGCGGGAGCGCCTTCTTTCTGTTCTTTCAGGACATTTAGCTTTTCCGTTACAGCATCGGTCTGTGCGTTTACATTGGAATCCCAGTCCAACATTTCCGATTCTTCAGGAATATCAACCTCATACAGCGCACCAGTATTCTTTTGCACAGAAAAACCGGCTCTGCGCATAATTTTTAACATATCTGCAATTCGTTGCGACTGTTCCGAGAGTGTGGGGTTGGAATTCGGCTCCTTTAACAAGAACTTTGACGAGTCTTCCCACTGGGCAATCGCTCTATCAAAGTCTCCTTGTTGAATGTGTAATGTAGTAATCGCTTTTTTAATAGAAGTCCAGTACTTATACAAATCGTCGGGATTTTGGCCCAATAGACCTTGTTCTTTAAAATCCGTATAAACATCTTGAGCGCCATATCTAGAGCCGTTCTTAGAAACCTTGCTAATATCGTCTCCCGAAAGCTTATCTCTATACCACTCAGCAATACTTTTCTTATTTGTAAAATACAAACCCCAGCCAAAAGCTTGGTATCCTTCCCCCGTGCCAACTTTATCAGTTAGAAACCTAGCAAATCTGTGAGGAGAGCCGTGCCAAGCACGAAGTTCTTGAAGCCCCATTTCGGGGTCCGCTGCATACTGTTGAGCAATTGCTCTGCCTTTAGCCTGAAGAACCAAATCGTTCATAAAGTCAGAGACTTCTTTCCAAGGAAGAAGGCCCTTTTCTTTAGCCGTTTCAAAAAATTTACGATAAATATCTGCGATTGTTTTAAAGAACTTATCCAGAACAGTCAAGGGCTTTTCGTCGGTTTGGAACCAACGAGCCACTTGTTCCGCCATAACTTCATCCACAGCCGTCATGTACTGGAGATTTTCTGCCTCAGCAGGAAGGGTTACGTCGGTCCTTGCACCTCTGTAAATAGGCCTAAAATTAAATCGAGTGTCCAGTTTGCCCGTGCTTGCGTCTATAAAACTACCGTCATTGTTAAACGACCAAGAGCTTACCAAATCAGCAACATCCTTGAAAGACAAGCCCTCGTCGCCGAGTCCCTTATTTTGCAGCTTTTGTCTTACAAGGTTAATGAACCCATCACGCACCTCAGGGTCCCTCAACATAAATCTATTGGCAATTGTGTGCCCCAGACCCTCGTGAATAAAGGCCTTGGCTTTTTCCGGCTCGGATGTAGTGGCGCCTCTGTTTACAAAGAAAAGATGTTTTAAGGTACCGTCATCGGCCTTGAACTGTACGGCAGCCCCTAAAGTGTTGTTCTTTTGCGTAAATTCTTGGATTTGGTTCCTGTATTTAGCTACGCCGGGCGCAACCATTTCTAAACCAAACCACGACTCGTCATCGTTTTTGCTAGGGTCAAAGTAAACTACATCCTCATCAAAACCCACCAAGTCTAAGGAGGATTTAACATAGTCACGATAACGCAAACCTTCAGTGTCATTTACGTTGGAATATAAGTTGAATTTGCTTTGCGAGGGCGCTTGTAAGGCTGCGGTAGGTGTTTTAGCCACGGGGTCGGATGTGCGCCCCATTTCCTTACGAATTTCATCAGCTAAAGACGCTGGAGTAGGTCTTTGCTGAGCAGATGTAGGTGTTTTTGCCGGACTTTTTGCCGGTTGGGAAACTGAGGAAGTTGTTGATAAATCTTCGGCTTTTGGTGTTTGTGTCGTAATTTCCGCCGCTTTTTTCGCCACTTCAGTCGGAACAGTAGAAGCGACCTCTATTTCCATTTCAGAGGGGGTATAGACAGGTCTTTCTTCTAATCTGCCTGTAGGTTGTTGATTAGACACCGCTTTGTCAGGGGCAATAAGTTGGGTGGCCCCTCTAATGGTGCCGCCACCAATCGCTCCAAGCAAAGCCTCATCAATAGGCGCATTAAAAGTTGCTTTTTCGGGATTGGCAATCTCTTGGGCAGCTTCGCTGACAAGACCCTGCCCAAACTCGGTCGTACCTTCCACCACTGCCCCTCTACCCGCAGCCTTTGTAAGCGAACTCAGCCCTCTTCCTTGAAGAGGTGCTCCAAGCTTACCTACAATAAACAAATCGGAAAGAGTTTCTCCGACATTTTGAATGGCTGCGGAGCCCAGTGCAAGGTCGGGTCTGACTTCCTGCGTTTCGGCATAAATACTCGCTTGCTCTGAAGGAGTCAAAACTGCCTGATTGTAGCCTGCAACACCCGCCCCAAAAGCAGCAGCCGCCCCCTTTTTACCTAGTTTTTTCCCTACACCACTTAACGCGGTTTTTACCCCTCCCTTAACGAGGGCGCCAGTAGCCAATCCACCTGCAAGGTCTGGAATAATCTGAGCAGCATTTGCCATATACAGCGCAGCCGCTTTAGGAGAATCTACATCCTCCCAACTACCGACCAGAGATTTTAAACGGGGGTCGTTTTCTATGGTGTTGAGTGCATTAACAAGCTTTTCTGTTTGTTCCTGCCCACCCCAGTCCCCTCCAAAAACTTGTTCAGCACCTGCTTTAAATACCGCAGGTAAACCCTCTTTAATAAGAGCACCTGTAGACAGAACGCCGCGACCAACGGCTTTTGCCGCCTCTTTCGTCACTGAAGCGTCTTTTATTTCTTCAGTTCTTTGTTCAGGTGTTTTCTGAGACGGTTGTGTCGCACCGAATGCTTCGGGAAAACGCTCTTTAATTTGTTTTTGAGTCGTTCCCTCAGGAATATCCTTCAGAATAGTGCCGTCTGGCAATTGTACTGAAAAAGTAGCCATAACATCTCCTATTCTACAGGAACATCATTCCAACTTCTTAGCTGCTGCTCCACTGCGTTATTAATACTGTCTTGAACAGCACTGCCGCCGCTTGCTGTACTGACCATTCTTCCCATAATCTTATCACGTTCTAGTCTGTTTTGGTTGATTTGTTCCTGTAGAGAAGCCTTTTCTTCAGGGGTCAACGCAAAACTTTCTCTGGAAAGCCTGTTGTTCAGAGAGGCAAATTCCCTATCAATAGATGCCAGTTGGTCTTTAAGAGAAAGACCTAGTTGATTGGATTGCTCCATACGTTGAGACAGAGCATTTAGGTTGCGCATTTTCGTAGGACGCATAATCTCTTCGGCCAAAGATTGTTGTTCTCTTCTTTGAATTTTAGAAGCAATATCCTGAGCTTGATTCTGTGCAATAAGTGCTTCTAAAGCATTCTTCGCTTTGCTTGCTTCAGCTTCCTTGGTTGCCGTTCTTTCTTTTGCAAGTTGCTCAGCCCCTGCTAAACCACCTTCTCCGATGGCTTCGAAGAAGGGTTTATCGCTCGCCAGCATAGTCAAGCCTGTCTTGAGCAAAGGAAGATTTGTATCGTCCAACATTCTTTGAAGCCTGTCGCTCGGATTGGCCTGCATACTTCCTTCAGGTGAAGAAAGCGCAGATAACCCTAGGGATGCGATGTCATCGCTCTGGGCTGTTTGAGGATTGTAGACAGAATCCAGTGTAGCAGTCATAAAAGGAGAAGTCAAGTCCTCTTCCTGAGTAATTGCTTGATTGGTGTTTTTAGGCATAAGCATCCTTGTGCCGGGGACATATTCGCCGCCTCTTTCCGCTTGTAGTCTGTTTGCCAACTCTTCTTCGCCATACAGAAACTGTTCCAAGGGATTTAATTTTTGATTAATCATAGCTGACACAGGCTCTCCGCCGTCGGCCATGTACACTCTACCACCGTCTTTAAAAGGCATACCTTGTTGGGGCTGAAGGAATTGAGATGTTAGAGGTGCGAGATTAGCGATTCCTTGACCTGCGGCCATTGCCCCCAAACCACCTCCTGCGGCTGCGCCTCCACCCAGCATAGAGCTAAGCAAAGAACCCCCTAAGGTAGTTCCTCCGCCTGTACCAAGAGCAGCAACAGTAAGGCCAGCCCCTAGAAGCTTAGACCCCCAACCAGCTTCTTGG
>JACCDR011365995.1_pt1 | contig 13000 bp, 8 predicted proteins | sample 7446431 | NCBI WGS metagenome assembly JACCDR01 (sample SAMN15323443, study PRJNA562643) | freshwater metagenome | isolation source: river surface water | place: USA:Blue River Watershed | collected 2017-08-17
CCACCTGACATACGTAATGCTTTAGCTAAAACACGGAAGTGAATACCATGGTTTCTTTGACGGTCAATTACAGCGTGCATCGCACGGTGAATGTGTAATAATAAACCGTGGTCACGACAGTATAAAGATAATGAAGTGTTAGATGTGAAACCACCTGTTAAGTAATCGTGCATAATGATCGGAACTCCAAACTCTTTAGCACATTGTGCACGTTTTAACATTTCTTCAGATGTAGCAGCTGTAGCATTTAAATAGTGACCTTTAACTTCACCTGTTTCTGCTTGTGATTTATAGATAGCTTCAGCTACGAATAAGAAACGGTCTCTCCAACGCATGAATGGTTGTGAATTCACGTTATGAACTTGGCGACCACCTTTGGTTATTAACAATCGCCCGATCCCGAACCGGACGTGATAGTTTCCCATCATCCGGCTCTCCCGTAATCTTAACTATAGTATGCAAAGTTAATTAAGAAGAAGAAAAAAAGTTAGTATTTTATGTCCCCTTTTTTTTTCTTTTGAGACGTGAATTTATCCACATATCTGTGGCGAAGTGCTGTACGAATATATTCTGGGCAGCTTGGATTTTCAGCCTGGAAGTCGGATGCCCAAAATCTTTCGAATTCTTGTTCAATAAGAAGATGTGGGTAGAATCTTTTTAATGAAACGTATGCGTTACCTGTAATATTGTATCTTTTTGAAACTAGGTAGATATCGTTGCTGATTATTCTTGCCAGTTGTCGTGGTGTGATGTTTTTGCAGTATCTATTAATGAATTCGTTTACTTTGCGAGATTCAAACCCTATACCTGCTATTGTGATTTTAATATTCGATCTTTTGTTTTTGTTTGTACCTCCTGCTTGGAGTGTTGAGCATAATCCGATGTATGCTAGATTGTTGGGTACGTTGTAGTGTCGTGCTATATCCATAACAATATCTGAGATTTGTTTTTCAGTAACTGTTGTTTTTTCCGGTGCATTTTGTACTTCCACCTCGGCCTCTAATGCTTCTTTAAGAAGCGAGTCAGAGATACCCGAAGGGCTAATGTTACTTTCTTCAATTTCTTGGATACGGTTAGTTGTTACTTCAGTCGTTTTTTCCCTCTCGATGCGAGGTGGAGGAGTAGATAAAGAGTTTTCTAAATTATTGTTTTTGCTAGTAGTGTTCATTGTTTAAAAGGAAAAGAATTTATAAATAGTTGAGTTCTATTATTTTAACGTAATATAATTTTCAACCGTGGCAATTCGTGTATCGTATAAGTCAATAAGTGACAAGTCGTCGTATGTACCTTTATGGACCTGAAGATGATGTTCTTTGCATAGAGGTACTTGTTTTCGGTTCAGAAGCCCCATAATTTTTTGGAAGGCCATTTTTGTTTTTTCATGATAACCGTTGATGTGTCTGATGTGATGCATCTGGATACCTTCCTTAGTGCCGCATACTACACATCTACCTGTGAGTTTGTATTGTGTGCGCCAGAATGTTTTGGCGTTGTTAAGGAAATCGCTTTCGATTTTTGTATTGTATTGTGAAGGACTTAATAGTGCTATTTTAACGTTTTCACATGTAGCCTTCAAATTTTGCCAATAATGTTTAGTAGTTAGTAGCTCTACTTCCTTTGTGTGCATGTCGTTTTTTAATATTGTTTTGATAGGATGTCCATGTTTTTTTATAAGTTTTCTAATGGTTGCTCTGTGTTTTTGGCACAGGGTTTTATAGCATGAATATTCCATGATATATACTAGATAGTTGATTGTCGATCGTGTTGTAATTATTGGTGCATAGTAAAGTACTAGACCTCTTATAATTGAATTGTATTTTTGAATAATTTCGTAATCGGATAGAACAGACCATGAAGGTTGTTCCCTAGGCTTACCTTTTTTAAGGAATTTTCGCCATTCTAGGCGAGGTAAGATTCGTTCCATGTCGATTCCTATTGATATTTTTTGTCCGGTAACTCTTTTAAGGGCACCTGTTTTTGTTATTGCTATTTTTGAGTTGCGTGGGTATTTGATAGAAAACCCGAGAAATTTGGCTTTTTCTTCCTTAAGATTTGTTATTTTTGTTTTATCTAAACTAAGAGTTAAGCTTAGATGGTATTTAAGGAAGGATGCTATTTTGTTTTTGATATATTGTACAGTTGTTTTTTTTGCGTTAGTGAATAGTATCCAGTCGTCTGCGTATCTTACATATGTGTATCTGATAGGTAGCTTTGTTGGATTCTTACTAGGCGTTTTGAGTATTATTTTTTTAACTTGTTTTGCTGTGTTAAGAGCAGATAGGGCAGTTGCTCTATCGTTAGGGTTAAGTTGTCTTATTTTCAGTTGGCGTGATTTAGTAAGGGATTGGTATATTTTCTTGTATCTTCCCTGTTTGTAAATTAATTTTTTATATATGTTGTTTTCTGAATTACTATTTGACCTTCTTTGTCGTTTGTTTATTGTATTAATAGTTTCTTGAAGGTCATTTTTTATATATTTATCAAATTCGTGCATGTATATATTCCACAAAAGAGGGCTGACAATTCCTCCTTGTGGGACCCCAAGTAAGGAGCAATGTGTTGTCTTTTGTAATTCATCATAAACTCCTGCGGTGCAGGCGTCTATAATAAGTTCTATAAACTTTTTGTCAGATATTCTTTTTTGCAAGAAAGTTCGAAGTTTATTGTGATCCATATTGTTAAATGCCCCTTTAATGTCACCTTCAATGGCCATAAACATGCCTTGTGTAGTGCTAGGGAGATTTATTATGGCGTTGTGACACCCTTTATTCGGTCTAAAACCGAAACTTACGTTATAGGATTCAAATATTGGATCATAGATGGCATTGAGTGTCATTCTTATTGCCTCTTGTACAATTTTGGAATCAAAATCCGGCATCCCGAGTGGTCTACCGTATTTAATTAAGTTTTCGTTTTTTTTCCAGTCTATATTTTTTATAGGTTTTGGAAGCCATTTTCGTCTTACATTAGGAAATTTAAAATTCCCATTCTTTAAGCGTTCTTGTATGTCGGTTATACGGGATAATGACATATTATCAGCAGTTTCTTCGGTAGTTCCCGGAGTCATACTACCTTGGTTACTTTTGATATTTGAATATGCTGTTAGTAGCACTTCCCTACTACTAATTATTGGCATTAAGTTATTGAAAATTGGGATTTCCGTTTTTTTGCTTATAGCGTTTTGTACCGTTTTTTGGATATTATTTATAACATTGATCTTATTTTTGACTTTATCACTAATGAGACCCGATGCTTGTTTTAGTTCATTTGTTACTTCTTTATTTCGAGGTAATTTTTTTGAGTTATTATTTGTCATCTTTTTTTATGTTTTAGTGTGTGTGTTATATATTTTAACTATTTTCTTAACATTCTTAGCATATTTCTAGCACTTTTAGATTGCAGAGTTGTTTAGTCCTACAAGGATATTTGTCACAGTTATTAACTGTGGCAGACTCATTAATCTAATCGTTGAATTACCTACCCCATACAATTCTGGGGCTCTTCCGACTCTTTTGTGGGTGATCCTGTAGTAACTTTCACATTTGGGTGATCCTGCCTACTTTCACACGTAGTTTCCTCCGTATTCGTGGTGTGTTTGTTGTTGTGTTTTAATATGTAATACTGAGGATCAACCTTAGCCGGCCTAGTTGTTTTACTATTTATACATTGCCATCTGGGGGACGTTATGAAGACTATTGTAATAGATATCCTTTCTATCGGATACTCCTATTTACTCTCGGGTAATACGTCGAGAAGACGAAACTTTCTGACGTGAGTATAATACCTATCTTGTTGATAGTTGTGAAGGAGGCACAGAATCTTCTTCGTTTTAGGCTGTATAGCTTTTCCCTGTTTTTTCGTAATAGTTTTGTGTGTGTGTGTGTTTTTGAAGATGGCGTCTTTTTGCGATATTAACATGCGTGAACATCGTCGTGTTGTCTATAGGCGTTATATTGTGTGCCGCTTTGCATTGGCGATTAAGCCGATATTGATCTATGTTATTTTTCGCTTTTTCCTGAGCTTCAGACCATTGAGTTTCCTCTATTTGTGTTCGTTTTTTGTTTTTGTATTCGTTGTGAATAATCTGCAGGAACAAATTCGGTCTATTACCTGAGACCGGGATAGAATCCATTATAAGTAGCTAACAACTCGCACCTCGTCGTCCTTCGTAAAATCCAGACCACCACGTAAACATTCGTAAACAGCACGACCGTAGTTTTTAGCGGATAAACCTAATTTTGGATGAAACTAGATAGCCCCCATCCGGTGAGGGTTAGGATCCCCCTTTAGACTACCCGTTCCCGAACCGTACGTGATAGTTACCCATCATACGGCTCTCCAACCTGACAGATTTACAAAAGTTATGTTTAAAATTTTTGAACATTTCTATTTTTTATTTTTTTTTCCTCGTTGGCTGCGAGGTTTTTGTTTGTTGTTACTTACCGTGGCTTTGAAGAGGATTCTTAGTTGTTCTTCTCTTCTAACTAAAGCGTCACGAATTTCGTTTGGACAATCATAGTTGTCCGAGTGGATTTCATTACACCATGGCGCTAGTTCAGGGGTAATTACTAGATTTGGATTATTTCGTGCTAATTCTTTAGATAAAGGTCCAGGCCATTGGTTGGTTAGTGCTATCGCAATAACCATTTTTCTGGCACCTTTGGCAAATTTTCTTACGGTTAGTTTTTTATTTTGGGATTGGATTAGTTTTCGTAATTCGTTAATGTCGAATTCATAACCATTTACTTTAACGGTTAGGTTGTTTTTTGATTGATTTGTACCCCCTGATTGGATTAGTTTTGTAAAGCCGGCGATTACGTATATTAGTGGGATACCGTTTAATGCTGCGTATCTTTGGCATATTTTTAGGCAGTCTTCTTCTTGCATTGCATCTGTATCAGCCGATTCGTCCGATACGAAGATAAACTGCTCTTTGTTTTTTGTTACTTCGTTAGCGATTTGTTCCATAGTATATCCTTCGAAAGTTGGAAGGTTATCTTTTGGTGATTTTGGGTCTAAATTTTGAGTCATATCTAATAGTTTGTTTTTAAATTTTTCTTGTTATGTGTAGTTTTTATACAGGACTGTAAGAGATCATACCTGTTTAGTCTAAGTTTTCTTATTGTGTAGTCTTTATACAGGACTGTAAGAAGGCATTCCTGTTTCTTCGAAGTTTGTGATGTGTTGATTACCTTCTTTATTTTTTAATAATAGGTAATCGTAAAGTTCCGAGTTGTAATATGTTTTCTCAATGTCGTTGATTCGTATGTTTGGGGGGGTTTTATTACTCGGTTTGATAGGATTTTCTTTTATGGTTTCTACTTTAAGTAGACCCTCCGGAGCGACGATTCTTACATCGATAAGATCTTTTGGTGATACGTCGTGGTACTTACCATGTGTGATCTTATCATGGCATTGTCTGCATACGCAGATTTGCTTGCGGCCTAGAGATGCGACCATTTGGTCAAATCTATTGAATAGTTTGCCTTTAGATTTAGATTTTTTGATTGGTTTTATGTGGTGCATCTCGAGTTTTTCTGTGCTTGCACAAATTGCACACATGCTGTTTAGTTTAAAGCTTGTGCGCCAGTTATTTTTGTGTAGGCGTAGGAAGTCTATAGTAGGAGAGTTATATGTTATGTTGGGGTTTGAGTTTCTGTATTTTTTCCTTGTTTTTTGTAGATGCATCATCATTTCCTGATAGTTGAGTAGTGTGACATGAATTTTGGTTCCGTCCTGCTTTTTGTAGGATCCTACGATTCTTTTTTGAAATGCGAATTTTTTTTTTCTATCATATATCTTTGGATCAGATAGGTCCAGGTATCCATCCTTGATGATCTTACTAATTGATGATTTGTGTTTATGAGATAGGGTTTTAAGGCATGAGTAGTATAGTATATAGTGCCATCTATTTAGAGAAGATGGTCTTGAGATTTCGGTTATGTAAAATAGACCTATTCCCATGATGAATTCGTTGTATTTTTTTATGATTTGGTGATCCTGTAGCGGGGTAAGAAAACCGACTGAGAGAATTTTGCCTTTTTGGGATAGGTAGTTCTTTATTTTGAACTTTTTTTCGATTCTTTCAGTGTCTGGCATGATTTGGGTTCTTCCGTATCTTTGTAGGAAAGACCCATATTCGGTTTGCCTTCTTACTACTTGTTTGTTTATTTGGTGGAAGATTTCAAAGCCTAAAAAGTGTGCTTTGTTTTCTCTGATGTTAGTTATAAGAGTTTTCTCTGGAGATAATTGTAGTTCTAGATTGTCTAGTAGCCATTTCTCCAGGATTTTTTTAACTGCTTTGGCTGTGGGCAGTGACCCTGTTAGGAATAAAATCCAGTCATCGGCGTATCGGTAGTATCTATATTCTATAGTTTTACCAGCCGGATTAGTTTTCAGTTTAAGTTGTTGGGATTTTTGATATTTGGATTTGTTATTCATTATTTCTTTGTATGAATGATGTGCCTGGGCTTGTAAGTTGTTAAGAATTACTAGTTTTTTTATGTTTGAATGGACTCTGTTTTGAGTTCCGGTCCTTGCGTTGATTCCCTGTATGATCTTCTTTTGCTCTTCAGGGTATTCGTCTATTTTCTTTTTAAGATATTTACGTTCTTTTTCGTATGTTGAAAATAGAGCCTTTTCCATTGGGCTTGGTTGTGAGTTTTCTAATTTGGATATATTTTTAATTAGGTTGGTTTTGATTCTGTCATTTGGTATGCTGATTTGTATATCTTTGAAGATTTCGATTCTTTCTTCGAATGACATTGTTATTTCCATAATTTGTGAGGGGTTGATATTAGATTCTGTGATCTTGTTTTTAATTCTTCTGATACGTCTGCTAGCGTATTGAGATTTTGGATTATAGTTGTTAGTGGGTCTAGAGAGATTCCATTTATCTATTATTTTGGGCAGTTCGAGTTTGACGTATTTGTCAAATTCGTTCATATAGATATTGAAAAGAATAGGGCTGTGAATGCCTCCTTGGGGAGTTCCGAGGAAGGTATCGTAGTATGTGTAGTCTTTCATATATCCGGCTCTTAGAGCGTCGTATATGAGTTTTAAGAACTTTTCGTCCTTTATTCTTTTTCGCAGAATTTTTATTAGTATACGATGTTTTACATTGTCATATGCACCAACGATATCTCCTTCGATTGCGATGTTCATTCCATTGGTGTGTAGACGTATTTGTTTTATGGCGTTATTGCACCCTAATTTTGGTCTGAATCCGAAACTGCAGTTTAGGTAAGAGAATTCGGGTTCATAAATGCAATTTAGCACTATTGTTATACAGTTTTGTACTAGTTTGTCAGTGAAATCTGGAAGGCCTAGAGGTCTAGTTACTCCTTTTGCTCTTCCGGGTTTTTGGATTTCTATTCGATTTACTGGGTTCCATTTGAAGGTACCGTTTTTTAAGTCGTTATGGAGTTTATCTATAAGACTTTCAGACATGCTATCAGCGGTAGATTGAGCGGTTCCAGGGGTCATAGCGCCCCTGTTAGATTTAAGTCTATTGTATGATATTCTTAAAAGATCTTTTGAGATAGTTAAATCGAATATATTGTTGTGGGTGATTGGGTTCTCAAAAGGGTTTGGACTGTCTGAATAATGTTGTTGAGTTTTAGCGAAGATTCCTTGTAGCGCGTGAATTTTCGGGGATTCGAAGAAGTTGCTCTTTTTTAGCATTTCTTCGAAGATTGGGTTCTTTTGTAAGCCAATCCACTTGACTTTTTCGATTTCCTCCCAGCTTTTGGGAGTATTATTTATTTGATCTAGATTTTTGTTCATTATTTGCGCTGTTTTGGCGTTAGCGTTAATACAAAATTTTAAATTTTCCTATTTGTAGTCTTTCCCTTCGTTTCGTATCGATCCTTAAGGGCAGCGTTAGCCCAGACGTTTCCCTTGGGGATGTCAGATCTGGCTCCCCTTTCATTGGATGGGACTATTACAGTCCTGAATTTGGAGCCTCTCCCGGCATGTCACAGTTTCTCTGTGAGTTAGCCGGCACAAGTGTTTTGGCTATATGAATGTCGTAGTTTTCTTGTATAGGAGGCCATAGGGCTACAGAAAGTTTATTTCTGTTTGATCTTGTCTTCACTCGTCTGGACCTTGTCTACATCAAACCTGTAGCGAGGGAGGTAGATTTGCCGTGTACATCGGCCAAGATATTCGGGAAGCCTGGCTTAGGTCTATACTTCATCCTACAAATTTGGATTCTTGTTTTCCCATTTGGTAATTGTTTTGATCTACGACGTTTTCCTTGCCCAGGTTGGGCTTTTCTTCCATGCTATTGTCCCCTAGTTTTTCAACTGGATTCGGATTTAGTTATTGGATTTGGGTAAATCAGGTAAGGAAGATGGATTTGGGATCCAGTTGATCCCAGGATGTTATTTCCGTTCATATAGTTATGCACTTCGCACTTTAATAGTACAACCTAAAAGACCACGACCATATTTGTTAATCTTGTCACGTTCAACCTGAATACCATGTGGAGGGCCTGAGAAAGTTTTAACGTAAGCTGGTGGAATACGTAAATCTTCTAAACGTAAAGCACGTAACGCTTTGAAACCAAATACGTTACCAACAATAGAAGTGAACATGTTAGTTACTGAACCTTCTTCAAATAAGTCGATAGGGTAAGCAACATAAGCGATGTACTGATGAAACTAGGATCCCAGGGGGTAAGTACCCCCCAGGTTTTACGCGTATCCTGTTCCCGAACCGTACTTGATAGTTACCCATCATACGGCTCTCCCGTGGAACCAAACCAGTCTTAGGTTATACATTTTGCGAACCTTTTTCTTTTAATAAATTATTTTTTTTTATTTTTTTTTTCCTTTTGACTTTTTTTTGCCTTCAGTTCTTTTTTGAGACTTAATTTTGTCTTCCCTGCGTTGAAGGGCTTCGCGAACTTTTGCAGGTACATTTGGGTGATAGTTGTCCGAGTGAATTTCATTACAAAAAACTTTATCGAGAGCTGTTAACGATAGACTAGGTGATGTTCTTTGAATATCTTTGACTAAAGGGCCGTGCCATTCATTATGAAGAGCGATAGCAGCAATTTCATTACGGATTGTTTTTGCTAATTTTCTTACCGTACCATTTCTGTGGTGATAAGTTATAGTGGCTCTAAGATCATTGATGTCAAAGGTCACACCGCTAATGTTACGTTTTAATTGTTTTTTTGAAGCATTGGTGCCGCCGTCTTGGACTAGGCGAGCTATACCGTGAATCGCAATATTGGAACTTATACCGTATTTGTCGGCGTATGCTAAAATGATTTTTTGGGTAATGTCAAATGGAATTGTATCATTTGGCACTGGATCTTCGTTGTCCAGTACTTCTAACTTTGTTAGAGTTATACCCAGTGGAGAGGATTGTAAAAAAGGAGAGCTGTCTCCATATGTTGATAAGTGTGACTCCTCTTCAGGAGTCGTCCCTTTATGGACTGATAATTTTACTGACTCTGCCCTGCTAGGAGGCAGAGTTAAAGGGGAAATTAAACTTGAACTTGCACTCGGAGTCCCTTCGGTTTGGAAGGCTACCGGAATATTAGGAGGAGGAGTATTACGTTTTGGCATGAATTATTGTTTTGATAAATTTAAAAGCTTAAGAATATTTTTATGGTAAATTGTTTTTAATTGATGATCTATTACGTATTCATCTTTTAGCTTATTTTCCATATATTCAGAATTGTTTATAGATACAAACGTTGAATCTACGGGTAATTTGATATATGTTTCAGGAGTAGTTAACCTTAAATCATATAAATGATCTAAGGATAAGCCATTGTATTCTCCTTTATGTATTTTTTGGTGACAGTATTCGCATACTGTGATTTGCTTTCTTCCTAGAGAAGCTACAAGTTTGTCAAATCCGTTAAAGGTGTTATATTTCCCTTGTTTATGCCTTATGGGGCGAATATGGTGATTCTGTAGTTTATACGTGTTGGAACAAATTCCACAAAATTGCGTGGTTTTGAAAGCAGTTCGCCAGTTGACTTTCTGTAGTTTTAGAAAATCAATGGTTGGGCGAGAAGGAGGTGGATTGTTTTTTATGACATTGAGTTTAAACGTAAACTCTTTGTAATTTAGAAGTACTCTGTAAAAGACTTCTTCGTCTACTGTGTAAGAACTAACGATTCTTTTGTCTGTAGCAGTTATTTTTTTGTTTTTGGTTTGTTTTGTAAATGTTGAGTCTATATACCCGTAATGATTTATGATATTTTTAACTGAGGATTTGTGTTTGGTGGCTAGAGTTTTAATACATGAATAGTAAAGTATGTAATGCCATTTGTTAAGTCTAGATGGGTAGGAGATATATGAAATATAGTATACCCCTATACCCATCATAAATTGATTATATTTTTCTATGATTTCGTGATCTTGTAGCACTGTAAGGAAGCCTAGTTCTCTAGGGTTTCCATTTGTATCGATTAAATTTCTAAGTAAGAACCTATTTCTTAACCTTTCAGAGTCTGGATGGGCTTGTAATCCCGTGAATCTCTGAGCAGAATTATTTCTTAGAGAAACTTTTCGAATTCTTTTATTTCTTTGGTAAAAGATTTCGAAACCTAAGAATAGTACCTTATTGGTACGGGGATTTGTTATTTTTGTTTTTTCCCTGCTTAGTGTAAGGAAAAGATTTTGTTTTAGATAACCTTCTATTTGTGTAAGTACTATTTTGGTTATTTCTTCAGATCCTCTAACCGATAGAACCCAGTCGTCAGCGTAGCGTGTATAAACTAATTTTATTCGTTTTTTTTCGGGGTCTATATAATCACTGGAAAGTTGATCTGCTTTGTTAATGGATAATTGAGTGTTAAAGAATTGGATGGATTCAAGTTTCCAATCCAGGAAAAGGGGGATTATTTCTTTTATAAGGTCTTTTTTAAATCGTTTTCTGGAAACTTGGATAGAGTTGTAATTACGGATTACGGATTTTTCTTCTGTTGAATAGTCTGCAATTTGTTTTGTTTCTACGTTGTTTTTTCGATTTCTTTGCCTTTGGTATTCGCGGAAGATTGCTTTTTCTTCTTCAGTGAATTCTTTGGTACAAACCGCTATTCTATTTTTGTACCATTCAGATAGGGTTATTGCTTTAAGATTGTTATTTAAATTGCAGAATTCTATCAATTCTTCTAGTGTAAAAATGCTCAGTTTCAGATTTGGGTCCGTGCTATTTTCGATTCGTTGTATATCGCTACGAGTTCTTTTGACTCTAGAAGTAGCGGAGTAGTACTGAGTAGTCGGTCTGTCAATTCGACCTATGTTGTAGTTACTTTCAATGTGAGGAATCATTGAGTGTTGTATAAGGTTATCTACCTCATTCATGTATATATTGAACAGAATTGGGCTGGCTATGCCTCCTTGTGGTATGCCTAACAGGGTGTCAACCGGCTGTCCGGCATCCATTATACCACATTTTAAGCCAGATCGAATTAGATTTAGGAATTTGTGATCTTTAATTCGTTTTGCAAGGATTTGCATTAAACGTTCGTGATTTACATTGTCGTAAGCTCCTTTAATATCTCCTTCGATAAAGAAGTCTGCGCCATTTGATTTCGTTAGAATTCTATTAATTGCGTCGCCACATCCCAAATTAGGTCTAAATCCATAATTTACGTCCAAGTATTTGAATTCTGGTTCATAGATTGATTCTAAAATCATTCGAATCACTTCTTGGACCATTTTGTTAGAAAAATCCGGGAGTCCTAGAGGCCTTAGTTCCGTTTTTCCTGGTTTTGGGATCCATATCCTACGTGTTCTTGTCCATATGAATTTACCTTCTTTGATAGCTGCGCTAATTTTTTCTATTTCTCTCTCCGAAACTCCATCCGCTGTGGAGTTTTCAGTCCCTGGGGTAAGCGCTCCTTTATTACGGGACAACTTCCTAAAAGCTAATCTTAGTAAATCTTTCGAATATACTAAAGGAAATAGATCATCGTGTTTAGGAGGGGTTTGGTTTTTTGAGAAATAATCGATACATGAACCGTAAATTTTCTTTAACAGTTGAATAGATTTTGATTTGTTTTCTTTGAAGTCCTTGGAAGCCTTATTAAAGGCAGCTGTAACATCGGATTGATTGTTAAAATCGGATAGTTTAGTTTTTTTTATATCTTCCCATCTTTGTGGAGTATTGTTCGTCATAAGTTGTGTATTTATAATTTATTAATTGATTAAAAGAATTATTCAGATTTGAATAAGATTTGTTTTCCCTAACAATTTTTGGGTATGGTTTGTTCTTTGAGTTCTATTTTGACTTTAGGGAGTCTGCATTCCGACCCAATTTCTTTGTAGAACAAAAGATTCCACCTGCCATCCTTTCTGTAAGGCCTACATTACATAGGTTTAGATTTGATGGCTCTCCTGACTCGTCTTATAAAACGTCAGTCAGCATTCGTGTTTTAGTTATTGTATTTGGGCCTGTGAGGAGGCTGTTTCTCCGATGTGCGTATCTGATCTAGTATGGAAACCTACTATAAGACAATCCTTTATGTAGGAGATGAGAAGATCGGGGGCGAGTCCCGTACGCCGGCTCAGCTTAGGATAAGATCTTCGTCCTCTAGTGTGATTTATTTGTATATCTGGATTAAAGGCCCTTTTCTCGCTAAGTATATTAGCTTTTTTACCATGCTTTGTTCCCGTAGTCGTTCTGACAATTATTTGTATTTAAGATTTGGTGTCTGATGATTTGTGGCGTAATCGGGTAAGGTAAATGAATTTTCCTTTCCATATGCAGGAAGTTAGCGTAATTTCGATGCTACACTAATACAGTAATTATGCACGTCGCACATTGTCTTCGCCCGGAACAGGTTCGATGTCGTAACAACGACCTTTGTAACGGTCTAAGCTAGTTAAACCATCCGTCCATACTGTTGTCCAAGTACCTGTTGATGATTCAGCAGCTACAGCAGCACCACACTCTTCTGGTGGTACACCAGGTTGAGGAGTCATACGGAATGCAGCTAAAATATCAGTATCTCTTACAACGTAATCAGGAG
>JACCDR010425235.1_pt1 | contig 12998 bp, 9 predicted proteins | sample 7446431 | NCBI WGS metagenome assembly JACCDR01 (sample SAMN15323443, study PRJNA562643) | freshwater metagenome | isolation source: river surface water | place: USA:Blue River Watershed | collected 2017-08-17
AAACAGGCGGCCGGCGAGCGGGCCATCGACGCCGATGTGCGCTTGTCCGGCCTTGCTGGTGGCAGCGATCTTCCAGCCGAAGACAGCATGCGGCTGCAATGCGGCCATCGCCGTTTGCACGTCATAGCCTTCGGTACGGGTGGTGGGACGGGCCTCGGCGGGAATGGCGGCGCAGCGTGCGCGGCGGGTCCAGAGGTCGAGGAGGAAGCTTGCCGCCTGTGCGGTTTGTGCAGAAGTGCTCATTGAGTCTCGTTGTTGTTGGCTTGTCTCGGTAAGCAAGCTCATCAGACGGCAGTGCAGTGCTGGCACGTGTGGGCGACAGTCTGCTGCCATCCGTCCAGCGCCAGGTTTGGCGCGCGCAGTGCGCTACTGGTATGATGACCGGCTGTGCGCGAATCATGCCAGCGGTCCAATGAGCAGTCAACGAGAAACGTCTATGGAAGCCATACGTCCTGCAGCACCCATCGTCCGGCGCAAGCTGGGGCAGGAGGTGCAGGAACGCCTGTTGTCCGACATACGTGCTGGTACCTATCCGGTAGGAGCGCTGCTGCCTTCCGAGCGTGAACTCATGGCACAACTCGGCGTCGGCCGTCCGGCCGTGCGCGAGGGCTTGCAGGCGCTGGAGCGTATGGGACTGATCGCCATCGTCCATGGCGAAGGTGCGCGGGTGAAGCCGCTGTCGGCCGAATCGGTGATCTCGCAAATCTCGGAGACAGCGGTGCATCTGCTGGCTGGCAATAGCGAGCTGCTCGAACACCTGAAGGAAGCGCGACTCGCCTTCGAAGTGGCGATGGCGCGAGCCGCCGCCTTGCGCGCGACCGAGGAAGACATCGCGATGCTGCGCTCGGTGCTGGATGCGCATCGGGCCAGCCTGGGCGACACTGCGCGCTTCATCGAAACCGACCTCGCTTTCCATCGGGCGATCGCCACCGTGTCAGGCAATCCGGTTTACGTGGCGGTGTCGCAGGCACTGCTGCAGTGGATGCAGAACTTTTACGAAGACGCGGTGCGCGCACCCAGTGGTTCGGAACAGGTCACGCTCGAAGAGCACACGCGCCTGTTCGACTGCATCGCACGCCATGATGTCGAGGGCGTCGAGCGCGCCGTGCGCGATCACCTGACGCGCGCGCACGTGCTGTACCGCGTCGGCCCCTGACTCGGCTCTCGAGTCGTCCCCTGAGTCGTCCCCTGAGTCGGCCCCCGAGTCGGCTCCTGACTTCCGCCAGCCAGCAGATCGAGCCTCAGTCGCTCACTCTTCCTTCACCGGCCTTCGCAGCGGCAACTGGCTCTGCTTGAGTCGTCGCAGCACGAAGCTCGACTTGCTGTTGCGGATGCCCGGGATCTTGTACAGCCGCTCGCGCAGGAAGCGCTCGTAACCCCGCGTGCCTTCGACCGCGACCCGGATGTAGTAGTCATAGTCGCCCGACACCAGGAAAGCTTCGAGCACTTCCGGTATGCCTTCGAGCGCCTGCCCGAACTCGAACAGCGCCTCGTCAGAATGGCTGTCGATGGTCACATGCAGGATCACGGTCTCGGTCAGGCCGATCTTATCCGGGTTGATGCGCACCGAGTAGCCCTCGATGACGCCGGCTTCTTCCATGCGCCGGATCCGGTTCCAGCAGGGGGAGGAGGTGAGGCCCACCTGCTTGCCCAGTTCCTGCAGGCTGATGCGGGCATCCTTTTGCAGCGCTTCGAGGATGGCGAGGTCGAATTTGTCCAGTTCCATTTCGTAAAAAGCCGGGTTTTTGGATAGATTTTCTGAATTCTCGGCTTTTTGGCGAAAATTCGGAAGCCTTTTCTGCGGCGAAATCAGTACATTTATGGCATGAATACTGTTTCCGACCTGCCGCTGTCCGCCGTTCCGACCTCCGCTGACGAGGGTGTTTCCATTGCGCCGAATGGCGCGATGGTACTGATTCGCACCTTGCTCGACCTGGGCGTGGACACGGTGTTCGGTTACCCCGGCGGCGCAGTGCTGCCGCTGTACGATGCGCTGCACGGCGAGCCGCGGCTGCGCCACGTGCTGGTGCGCCATGAACAGGCGGCCGTGCATGCGGCGCAGGGCTATGCGCGCAGCACCGGCAAGGTGGGTGTCGTGTTCGTCACCTCGGGCCCCGGCATGAGCAACACCACCACCGGCCTGCTGGACTCGATGTGCGACTCCGTGCCCATCCTGTGCGTCAGCGGCCAGGTGTCGACCGCCGTGATCGGCACCGACGCGTTTCAGGAATGCGATGCGATCGGCATCTCGCGCACCATCACCAAATGGAATACCCAGCTGCGCGACGCACATGCGGTCGAAGCGACCGTGCGCCATGCGTATGCAACTGCAAGCGGTGGCCGTCCGGGCCCGGTGCTGATCGACTTCCCGAAAGACATACAACTGACCCCGGTCACCGGCAGCAAGCCTTACCAGCCGCAGGGCGCGGAGCTGGCCGTGGTTGAGGCTGCAACAGCTGCGCAAGCCGCACGTGCGGCCGCAAAGAGCGATGCTGCGGCGATGGCTGCGGCCGTCAATGCGATCTGCACGGCCAGCCGCCCGGTGATCTACGGCGGCGGTGGCCTGATCAACTCGGGTCGCGAAGCTTGCGACCTGTTCCGCCAGCTGGTCGAAGCCAGCGGCGCGCCTTGCACGCTGACCCTGATGGGCCTCGGCGCCTTCCCGGCCTCCAGCAAACAATGGTTGGGCATGCTGGGCATGCACGGCACGCTGGAAGCCAACCTCGCGATGCACAATGCCGACCTCGTGGTCTGCATCGGCGCGCGCTTCGATGACCGCGTCACCAGCCGCCTGTCCGATTTCTGCCCCAAGGCCCAATTCCTGCACGTCGATATCGACCCGCGCTCGATCCACAAGATCGTCAAGGCCGACTATCCGCTGCTCGGCGATTGCGCCGAGATGCTCAAGGGCCTGCTGGCCGGCGTCAAGCAACGACAGCCGGACGCCACCCGTGTGGCCGACTGGTGGCAGCAGATCGAAGGCTGGCGCGCACAGCAGTCGCTGGCCTTCAAGGACACGTCGGATGCCATCGTGCCGCAGGCACTGGTCAGCCGCCTGAACGCTCAACTGAAGGACAAGGATGTCATCGTGTCGACCGACGTCGGCCAGCACCAGATGTGGGCTGCGCAGTACATCGATTTCGACGAGCCGATGCGCTGGCTGACCTCGGGCGGCGCCGGCACCATGGGCTATGGCCTGCCGGCCGCGATCGGCGCGCAAATCGCGCACCCGGACAAGACCGTGGTCTGCGTCACCGGCGATGCGTCGATCCAGATGAATATCCAGGAGCTGTCGACGGCGATGCAGCACCGCACCCCGGTCAAAGTCATCCTGTCCAACAACGGCTTCATGGGCATGGTGCGCCAGTGGCAGGAGCTGATCCACGGCGGCCGCTACAGCCATAGCTATACCGAGGCGCTGCCCGATTTCGTGGCCGTCGCCCGCGGCTTCGGCTGGCAGGCGCGCACCGTCGAGCGCCGTGAAGAACTCGATGCAGCGATCGCCGAATGCCTGGCCAGCGAGGGTCCGTATTTTCTGGACGTGCATGTGAAGGCAGAGGAAAATTGTTTCCCGATGATTCCGGCTGGCGCCGGCCATCAGGAAGTGATGTTGGGCAACGGAAAGTAAGTCTCAACACGAAGCACCCAGGTCAAATCGAATTCTGCAGAGGTTCATCAACAAGAAGAACATCACAAGAAGAAGTACAACGCCGCTACCGCGGCATGGCGACTGATAGCCGACGCCTGCCTTACCGGGCAAGTCCGACGCTGAAGCGCTCACTGAATACCATTTGGGAGAGACATGATGCACACCGAAACCCGCCCGGCGGGTGCCGAGCCTATGGCCGCCGGTACCACCGACGCAGCTGCGAACACATCCGCAGCCACCGCCTCCGCTGCCACCAGCGCGAGCAAACAGCCTGCCAAGCCTGCCACCACGGCCACCGGCATCGTCCGTCCTGAAGTCACCCTCGACGACAAATACACCGCGACCCAGGGCAAGATCTACCTGTCCGGCATCCAGGCGCTGGTTCGTCTGCCGATGCTGCAGCACCTGCGCGATGCGGCGGCTGGCTTGAATACGGCGGGCTTCATCTCCGGTTACCGCGGTTCGCCGCTGGGCATGCTGGATGAGGCGCTGTGGAAAGCGGAAAAGCATCTTGATCGCCACCATGTGAAATTCGTCCCCGGCGTGAACGAAGACCTCGCGGCCACCGCCGTCTGGGGCACGCAGACCGTGGACCTCGTGGGCCCGGCCAAATACGATGGCGTGTTCTCGCTGTGGTACGGCAAGGGCCCGGGCGTGGACCGCTGCGGCGACGTGTTCAAGCACATGAACCACGCAGGCACCGCCAAGCACGGCGGCGTGCTGCTGGTGGCCGGTGATGACCACGGCGCCTATTCGTCGACGCTGCCGCACCAGTCCGACCACCTGTTCTCGGCCTGCATGATCCCGGTGCTCTATCCGTGCAACGTGCAGGAATACCTCGACCTCGGCCTGCATGCGTGGGCGATGTCGCGCTATTCCGGTTGCGCGGTTGGCTTCAAGGCGCTGGCCGATACCGTCGAGTCGACCGCGTCCGTCGATGCCGACCCGTTCCGCCTGAAGATCACCTATCCGGAAGATTTCGTGATGCCCGAAGGCGGGCTCAATACCCGGCTGTCGACCGACACGCTGGGCGTGCAGGCGCGCAAGCAAGAAGCGCTGATGCAGGACTACAAGATCTACGCGGCGATGGCCTATGCCCGCGCCAACAAGCTCAACCACACCACCATCGACAGCCCGAAGGCCAAGCTCGGCATCATCGCGTCCGGCAAGTCCTACCTCGACGTGCTCGAAGCACTGGAAGAGCTGGGCATCGATGAAGCGATGGCCGCCGACATCGGCATCCGCCTGTACAAGGTCGCGATGGTGTGGCCGCTGGAACCCGAAGGCGTGCGCGAGTTTGCGCAAGGCCTGGACGAGATCCTGGTTGTCGAAGAGAAGCGCCAGGTCGTCGAATACCAGCTCAAAGAACAGCTGTACAACTGGCGCGAGGACGTGCGCCCGCGCGTGATCGGCAAGTTTGACGAGAAGGGCGAATGGGCCGGTAATCCGCGCGGCGACTGGCTGCTGTCGGCGAAGGCCGATTTCTCGGTCGCGCAGATTGCGCGCGTGATTGCCTCGCGTATTGCGCGCTTCTACACCAGCGACCTGATCAAGGCGCGCCTGACCTTCCTCGAAGCGAAAGAGCAGGTGCTCAATCGCGCGGTCAACACGCCGCCGCGTCCGGCCTGGTATTGCTCGGGCTGCCCGCACAACACCTCGACCAAGGTCCCGGAGGGCAGCCTCGCGCTGGCCGGCATCGGCTGCCACGTGATGGCCACCGCGATCTACCCGGAGCACAACCGCCTGACCACCCACATGGGCGGCGAGGGCGCGCCGTGGATCGGCCAGTCTGCCTTCTCGCAAGTGCCGCACGTGTTCCAGAACCTCGGTGACGGCACCTACTTCCATTCCGGTTACCTGGCCATCCGCGCGGCTGTCGCGTCCAAGGCCAACATGACCTACAAGATCCTGTACAACGACGCCGTCGCGATGACGGGTGGCCAGCCTGTCGACGGCACGCTGACCGTGCACCAGATCGCGCAGCAGATGGCCGCTGAGGGGGTGAAACGGATCGCGCTGGTGACCGAAGACCTGTCACGCTACACCGATCGCTCCGGCCTGCCGTCCATCATCACCATCAATGACCGCAAGGACATGGATGCCGTGCAGCGCGAGCTGCGCGAAGTGAAGGGCGTGTCGGTGCTGATCTATGACCAGGTCTGTGCGGCCGAGAAGCGTCGCCGCCGCAAGAAGAAGGAATTCCCGGATCCGCCGCAGCGCATGTTCATCAATGATGCCGTCTGCGAAGGCTGCGGCGATTGCGGCACGCAATCCAACTGCACGTCCATCATGCCGCTGGAGACCGAGTTCGGCCGCAAGCGCGTGATCGACCAGTCCACCTGCAACAAGGACTATTCGTGCGTAAAGGGCTTCTGCCCGAGCTTCGTCACCGTTACCGGCGGCACCCCGCGCAAGGCCAAGGTCGCGCGCGCCACCGACGACAGCTTCGCCGCCTTGCCCGAGCCCGTGCATGCGAGCTGCGAGCATCCGTACAACATCCTCATCAACGGTATCGGCGGCACCGGCGTCATCACCATTGGCGCGCTGCTGGGCATGGCCGGCCATCTCGAAGGCAAGGGCGTGTCCGTGCTGGACATGACCGGCATGTCGCAGAAGAACGGTTCGGTGACTTCGCACGTGCGCATCGCGCCGACGCCGGAAGCCATCCGCGCGCAGCGCATCGCCACCGGCGAAGCCGACCTCGTGCTCGGGTGCGACATGCTGACCGCTGGCGCGCAGGACGCGATCGGCAAGATGCGTCCGGGACGTACCCACGCCGTGATCAATACGCATGAGCAGCCGACCGGCCACTTCGCACAGCAGCGCGACTGGCAGTTCCCGGTTGAAGACGTGGAAGCGCTGATCGCTGAATCCGTCGGCGGCAACGTCGACTACCTGGACGCGACCCGTTTGGCGACTGCGCTGATGGGCGACTCGATTGCTGCCAACCTGTTCATGCTGGGCTTTGCGTACCAGAAGGGCTTGCTGCCGCTGTCGGAAGCCGCCATCCTGCGCGCGATCGAACTGAATGGCGTCGCGATCGATGCCAACCAGCGTGCATTCCGCTGGGGTCGTCGCGCCGCGGTCGACCTGAAGGCCGTCGAGCGCGCTGCATCGCCGGCACAGTCGGTCACGATTCAGATGCCGGAATCGCTGACGACCCTCGTCAAGCGCCGCGCCGACTTCCTGACCGGCTACCAGAATGCCGCGTATGCAGCACAGTACGCAGCGCTGGTGGATGAAGTGAAGGCTGCCGAAGCCAAACTGGGCAAGACCGACAAGCTGGCCAAGGCAGTCGCCCACTCGCTGTTCAAGCTGATGGCGTACAAGGACGAGTATGAAGTCGCCCGCCTGTACAGTGACAGCAAGTTCACCGAGAAGCTCGAGCAGCAATTCGAAGGCAAGCTGACGCTGAAGTTCAACCTCGCGCCGCCGCTGCTGTCGAAGAAGGATGGCAAGGGGCACCTGGTCAAGGCCGAGTATGGTTCCTGGATGTTCAAGGCCTTCGCGGTGCTGGCACGCTTCAAGGGCCTGCGCGGTACACGCTTCGATGTATTCGGCTACACCGCCGAGCGCAAGATGGAGCGTCAGCTGATCGTTGACTATCGTGCGCTGGTGAAGTCGCTGCTGGCCACGCTGGACGCCGACAAGCTGGCACTGGCGACCGAGATCGCGGCCATGCCGATGCAGGTGCGAGGCTTCGGCCATGTGAAGGAAGCTGCGGTGGCGCGTTACCGTACCGATCTGGAGAAGGCCATGCAGCGTTATGTGCACGGCCAGCCGCAGGTGCCGCACGCAGCCTGATACTGCGCGACCCAACAAAAACGCCGGACTGCGCAAGCAGGTCCGGCGTTTTTGTTTCCGACAGCGGCGCGCAGGGCGCCGTGAGGCGGCTTCAGTCCATTACTGGCCGAGCATCAGGTACTCGTGCGACAGGATCGGCTGGATCGCCGACGTGAAGTTCGGCAGGTCAGCCAGCAGGGTCACGCCCTCGGGGCTGGCCAGCGAGGCCTTCAGGGAGGCTTCGTCGTCGAACCACAGTTCAGAGAAGCCATCGAAGCCGAGAAGCTTGGCCGATTCCGGCGGCAGCAGGTTCACCGCGTAGCGGCGCATGTTCGGCAGCTTCTTGCACAGTTCGGCGTGCACGTTCAGCCAATGGTTGGTGAATTCTTCGTAGGTCATGTCTTCGCGGCGACGGACCATGCCCAGACGTTTGACGGCGTTCGGTTTCATTGTTGCTTCCTTGTTGCTTGTTGCGGGTTGATGGGTTGTGCAGGGCAGCGCGCTGGCGCTGCCGCTGCCGAGCTGTGCTTACTTGGCCGGCTTGGCGGCTTTGCCTGCCTTGACCGCTTTGGCTGCTTTCACCGGCTTTGCTGCCTTCACCGGCTTGGCCGCTTTAACAGGCTTTGCTGCTTTGACTGGCTTGGCCGCTGCGGTCTTCTTGGCCTTGGCTACCTTGATCGGATGCTCGGCGATGAAAGCGCGGATCTCGCGCAGGGTTTCTGCCGGCTTTTCTTCGGGGACGAAGTGGCCGCAGTTCAGCGCCTTGCCGCGCACGTTGGACGCGACTTCCTTCCAGTCGTTGAGGCAGTCGAACAGGCGGTTCACCACGCCCTGTTTGCCCCACAGCGTCAGCACCGGCATCTTCAGCTTGCGGCGGCGATCGGCGCGGTCATGCACGAGGTCGATGGTGCCGGCGGCGCGATAGTCTTCGCAGCTGGCGTGGATGGCCTTCGGGTCCTTGAACGCACGCACGTATTCCTTGACTGCGGCCGGATCGAAGGCCGACAGGTCGAGCTCGTCACGGCCGACGCGGCCGAGGATGTTGAAGGGCACGATGCCCTGCAACATCTTCTCCGGCAGCGGCGCCGGCTGCAGCATCTGGAACCAGTGGTAGTAGGCGGTGGCGAACTGCAGGTTGGTGCTCTCGAACATCTTCAGCGTCGGCGAGATGTCGAGCACGGTCAGGGTCTGCACGCGATCGCCATGGTCCTTGGCCAGACGATGCGACACACGGCCGCCGCGGTCATGGCCGACCAGGTGGAATTTGTCGAAGCCGAGCTTGCTCATCACGTCGACCATGTCCTGCGCCATCGCGCGCTTCGAGTAGTTCGAGTGATCCGGCAGACCCTTCGGCTTGGACGAGTCGCCGTAGCCGCGCAGGTCGGCGACGACCACGGTGTAGTTCTTCGCCAGTTTCGGAGCGATGTCGTGCCAGCAGACCATGGTCTGCGGATAGCCGTGCAGCAGCAGTACCGGTTCGCCTTCACCCTTCATGACGGTGTTGATGGTGACGCCGCCGCTGGTGCGGATGCTTTTCTGCGTGAAGCCGGGGAAGAAGGACATGGTGTTTTCTCCGTTATTGGTATGGGATAGAAGGGCAATCGTCAGCCCGGCGGATGGCCGGGCCTATGGAATTCGCAAAGTCGGCGTTCAGCTGCTGCGATGCGGATTCTGCCTGCCTGAACTGTCTGTATGCGTTGTATGCCTGTGATTTCAGTCACGAATTATCGTTGATTGCGACCCCGCGGGCGTGGCCAATCTTGCGCCCGGCCGCGGCAGATGAAAATCCTTTCGTTGACCCGCATGGGTGCCGCTGGCAAGATGACACGCGCTTGCCAGTGCCTCGCTTACCCGCGGGCGCTTGCGGCGATCTTGAAAAAATCTACAACAAGCGAGCGAGACACATGCAAGACAAGGTCACTCAACCCGGCGCTGCCCACGAGGCCCAGGCTGCCGGTGCTTCCGGCAAATCGGGCAACTCGGCCATGAAGGTCCTGTTTGCCAGCCTGATCGGTACCACGATCGAGTACTTCGATTTTTACATCTTCGGTACGGCGGCGGTATTGGTTTTCCCGAAGCTGTTCTTTGGCGAAGCCGATCCGACCATCGCCGTGCTGCAGTCGCTGGCGACCTTCGGTCTGGCCTTCGTCGCGCGCCCGGTGGGCTCGGCCCTGTTCGGCCACTTCGGCGACCGCATCGGCCGCAAGGCCACGCTGGTGGCGTCGTTGCTTACGATGGGCTTGTCGACCGTCTTCATCGGCCTGCTGCCGTCTTACGCTTCGATCTGTATCGCCGCGCCTATCCTGCTGGCTATCCTGCGCTTCGGCCAGGGCCTGGGCCTGGGCGGGGAATGGGGCGGCGCCGTGCTGCTGGCGACCGAGAATGCGCCGCCGGGCAAGCGCACCTGGTATGGCATGTTCCCGCAGCTGGGCGGCCCGGCCGGCTTCTTCCTGTCCGGTAGCGTGTTCCTGTACCTGACCACGCAACTGCCGGAGGCTGATTTCCTTGACTGGGGCTGGCGCATTCCCTTCGTGTCGAGCGCACTGCTGGTCTTCGTCGGCCTGTATGTTCGCCTGAACATCACGGAGACACCGGAATTCCAGCACGTGCTCGAAAAGCATGAGCGCGTGAAGGCGCCCATGATCGACGTGGTGTTCAAGCACCCGCAGCCGCTGATCCTCGGCACGCTGTCGTCGATGGGCCAGTTCGTGCTGTTCTACCTGATCACGGTCTTCACGCTGGGCTGGGCCACGTCCAAGCTCGGCTATGCGCGCCCCGACTTCCTGAAGCTGCAGCTGATCTCGGTGCTGTTCTTCGCCGCATTCATCCCGCTGTCGGCGATCCTGTCGGACAAGCGCGGCCGTACCGCGGGCCTGTTGCTGGGCTCGATCGGCATCGTGATCTACGGATTCTTCCTCGGCCCCATGCTGGGCTCGGGCAGCCCGGCGATTGTGGTGCTGGCGCTGTCGCTCGGCATGGCCCTGATGGGCATGTGCTTCGGACCGCTGGGTGGCCTGGCATCGAGCCTGTTCCCGGCCGAGATCCGTTACACCGGTTCGTCGCTGGCATTCAACCTGGGCGGCATCCTCGGCGCATCGCTGGCACCGTATGCCGCCACCTGGCTGGCGACCAACTATGGTCTGCAGTATGTCGGCTACTACCTGTCAGTGATGGCGATGGTCAGCGTCGTTGCCTTGCTGATGGTCAAACGCCGCTTCGGCGAATGAATCCACACTGGGGCTGATGGAACGGCTTGCTACCTGCGCCTCAGCCCTGGTGATCGTGCTGGTGCTGCTGAGCGGCTGCGCGGCGAGCAAGCCCCAGCCCGATGGCAGCGTCAGCTACACCTACAGCGCCTTCGATTTTTCCGGCAAGGCGTGGAAGTCGCAGCAGCAGCGCTGCGCTCCCGAAGGCAAGAAGCCGCAAGACCTCGGTACCGAGTGCGGCTTCTGGACCTGCACCAGCCGTCTCGGCTGTCAGTAATTCCCTGGTAGCGCAATGGCGTCAGTGTTGCACGTTCGTGGTGTCGAGCGCTGCCTGCAATGACGCCGCATCCAGCGTCCTGTCCAGCCAGTTGTCCAGCTCCTCCGCGCTCGCTTGCCGAAGTCTCGTTACGGCCCAGGGCGGCAGCTCGCCGAAGCGTCGGGTCAGGATCCGCATCAGGAGCCTGGATTGGCCAACTTGTATGCCTTCCTGGATGCCTTTTTCCAGACCTTGTTCCAGACCTTTTTCGAGGCCTTTTTCCATGCCTTCCTCCATGGCCAGACGTTCGAAAGATGTCACGTAGCGCATCGTCAGTTCTCCTTCAAGTGCAGACACATCCTGCCGTAATTGTTGCTCAAGTTCCTTGGGCAGGCGCATCATCCAGTCGAGTACCTGGTAAAAATCGATGACCTCCTGTGGTGCCCAGGCGTGCTCGTACAAGTACTTCAGCAACTGCCATTTTGCGGCCTTGCGAGCCTTGGGGTCGTGGCGGGTGGCGCGAGTCGCCAGATGAGCGCGCGTCAGTAGTGCAAACGGGTTGCGGCTGTCCGCGAGCTTGTCTTCGCTGCCCGCCCAATCGGTGAGCTTGGCCACCGGATAAGTGAGTGACAGGCCACACCCCAGAGCGCGATAGACAAATCGGTCGGGGCGCCAGCGTGGCTGGTCATCTGTCAGCAGTGCGAGGCTGGCAATCGGTTGCTGGTAACGATCGAACAACCGGTAGTGATATACGAACATGCGCTTCGAAAAATGTTCCTGCTGTTGCCCTTGTACTTCGAGATGGATGTAGACCCACGCCGGTTCACCATCGATGCGCTTGACCCGTGCGAGCTTGTCAACGATGCGTTTGCCTGAGCCGGCATCGCGAGCGAGGATCCGCAGCTCCTGATCCAGGAAAGTCGGTGGATGTGCCCAATCAATTTCGGCATGGGCGGCGGGGAAAAAGAAGTGCAGGAAAGATGACAGATACTTTTCGATTGCATCTTTCCACGGGTTGTCATAGTCATCGGCCTCGGGACCGTCGATGATGACGCTGGCAGATGCGGCCGCATGGGGGCCAGTGGAATCAGCTTGCACTTCATGCTCCTTGGCCGTGCGTACCGGCGACCTGTTGGAGCATCCGTCAATCGAAACAGGGTCTCGACAAGATCGGACCCGAAGGCAACAGCGATGCTGCAAACTGATGATGGCACGCGGAAGAATGTTGCATCTGCGCTGCGCAAGATCGGCGGAGGCGGGCCGCCGCTCGTTTACTGCGCCGGCCTGAGCCCGTCCCAGCCACCGCCCAGCGCCTGTACCAGCGCCACGCTGGCCACTTGCCGGTTGCCTTGCTGCTGCACCAGAGCACGGCGTGCATTCAGCGCCGTGGTTTGTGCGGTCACCACTTCAAGGAAGCTCACTTGCCCCGCGCGGTAGCGGTTCAATACCTGCTGCTCGGCCGCGTTCGCAGAGGTAGACGCTTGTACGAGGAAAGTCTCCTGCTGCGCCAGCACACGGGTGGCGGCCAGCTGGTCTTCGACCGACTGGAAGGCAGACAGCACGGTCTGCCGGTATTGCGCGACCGTGGTTTCATAGGCGGCTTCGGCGCCGGCGATGCGGTTCTTCACCAGCCCCGCATTGAAGACCGATTGGGTCATCGCCACGCCGATCGACCACAGCGAGATCGGGTTCGACGACAGCGCGGAGATGCCGGTCGCGGCCACGCCGGTGCTGGCGCCCAGCGTGAAGGTCGGGAAGTAGGCCGAGCGCTGTATGCCTATCTGTTCATTCGCTGCCTTCACACGCCTCTCAGCTGAGGCGATATCAGGCCGGCGCTGCAGTAGCTCGGACGGGATCAGCCGCGGCACGTTCGGCACGGTCGCATTCCAGCCGGCGACCGCCAGCGAGAAATTGGCTGGCTGCTCGCCGACCAGCACCGCGATCGCATGTTCGAGCTGCGCGCGCGTGCGCTGCAGGCCTTCGGCTTCGGATTGCGCATTCGCGAGCTGGGTCTGCGCCTGCAGCACATCGGTCTTGGGCGCCACGCCGGCGTTGTAGCGGTTGGTGGTGATCTCCAGCACGCGCTGGTAATCGCGGATCGCAT
>JACCDR011731651.1_pt1 | contig 12998 bp, 27 predicted proteins | sample 7446431 | NCBI WGS metagenome assembly JACCDR01 (sample SAMN15323443, study PRJNA562643) | freshwater metagenome | isolation source: river surface water | place: USA:Blue River Watershed | collected 2017-08-17
AGGAGATGAGCGCTGGCCTGGAATTCGCCATGTCGCGCGGCGGACAGATGTTCGACGCCTTTGACGACTTCGGCGGCTACTCGAAGTTCGATCAAGCGATGAGCGTCGCCACGAAGCGGTTCGGCCGTCTCACGCTGATGGATCAATGGAACTCGATCCTGAAGCAGACTTCGGGCGCGATGACGGCAAGCCGCATTCTCCGGGAGTCCGTGAATTGGGCAGATGGCACGATCTCGGCGAAGAACAAGGGCAAGCTTGCGAAGTCCGGCATCGGTGAGGATCTTGCGTTGCAGATCGCCGATCAGTACCGGAAACACGGCGGCATGCACGGGCGGCTATGGCTGGCTAATGCCAACGAGTGGGACGAGTCCGCGCGTCTAGCCAAGCAGACGCTTCAGGCCGCTGTTCGTCGCGAAGCTGATCTTGCAATTGTTACATCTGGGCAGGAAAAGCCGCTTTGGCTCTCCGGGACGTGGGGCAGCGTGATCGGTCAGTTCCGCACGTTCCAGATCGTATCGATCCAGCGCACGCTTATCCCTGCCATCCAAGAGGCAGACGCGGCGGTTCTAGTCGGCATTGCTGGCATGGTCGGACTCGGCATGCTCTCGGAACGCCTGAAGATGATTGTCCACGGCAAGGAGGACAAGGACGGGCCTAAGCACGCTGGCGATTGGCTCTATGCCGGGATCGCCAACTCCGGCGTGCTTGGCTGGGTCACGGACGTTGATCAGACTTTGCACAAGGCGACGATGGGGCAGGTTTCGGCGGCAAAACTGCTATTCCAGAACAGCCGTCCGATCAGCCGTTTTGCATCTCAGAATGTCGTTGGCTCGGTATTAGGACCGTCCTTCGGCGCAGCGACCGACATTGTAAAAGTTGCAGGCAAAGGCATTGCTTCGGGAACGTCGGAAAAGATCGATTTCGACCGGGCCGATGTGCGTGCAATGCGGCGGCTTTTGCCGTATCAGAACTTGTTCTTTCTCTCTCGCGCGATCCGCGCCGCGGAAGAGGGCGCGATGGACTCCATGGGCATGCCTGAGAAGGCACGTCGTAACTGATGACAGCGGCCGGCAGTTGTGCGTCCGGCAATTCGATAGGGCGCACAGATGGCGACTGGCTTTGTCCCGTCACGTACCAGCGTGACGACGGCGGAAGGTGGAACGATTCCAGCGGCAACAACGGCCGCCGCTGGCGTCATGACGGCCGAGCACGCGCGGCAACTCGAAACACTCTGGAAGCTGCACCAGCAGGGCGGAAGCGCTCCCGTGCTGTTTGCGCCTGAACCGCCGCGGCCGGTGGCGATTGATCTCACGTCTTTCCGTGAGGCGGTTGCGCAGCTCGGGCAGCGCGTGGCTCGCATCGAGGCTACGCCACGACAATTGATTGCGCATGCTCCGCTGCCGACTGATCCGGTCTTGGCGGGACCGGATTACGGGCCTCGGATTGAAGCCGTCGAGCAGCAGTTGCGCACCATCGTTGAGGCGTTCGACGCGTTCGCGGCGCTGGTCGATGAGCGGTTGACGTTCATTGAGCGGACCGCACTCGGGCAAATTACCGTGAAGGCAGAATAAGCGTGCTCGCGTTTCAACGAGCGGAATAATAGGAATGCGGCATGTAGAACTGGCGCGCGCCGAAATGGGCACGCACGAGGTGGCGGGCTCGGCATCAAACCCGCGCATCATGGAATATTTCAAGGCGTGCGGGTCGTCGGCGGACTGGGTGAAGGACGATGCCACACCATGGTGCGGGGCGTTCATGGGCTGGCTGGCAAAGCAACAGGGCCTAGGATTGCCACCGGAGCCGCTACGTGCCCGTTCGTGGGCGACGTGGGGCGAGGCCATAGACGCATTCGAACCGGGCTGTGTAGTCGTCACGACGCGCGGGAAGGACCCTGCCGCGGGACATGTGACGCTTGGCATCGAGGCGCGGGGCGATACCCTGATGTGCTTGGGTGGCAACCAGGGTGATGAGGTGTCCATTGTGGGTGTCAGCCGGGCGTCCGTGATCGCCTATCGGCGGTTTCCTGGGGTGTCACCCGTGACGCCCGTGCAAGTCGCGGTCAAAAGCCAGACGATCCGCAACGCCACGGTTGCCGCTGGCACTGTTGCTGCGAGCACCGCGGACCAAGCCACGGACGTGGCCAAATCAACGGTAGACAGCATCAAGGGCATATTCGGTGCTGATACCTCGATCGCGTGGTTCCTTGAGCAGGCCCGCGGCGAACTCAAGTGGCTGTTCGTCTTCGTCGGGATAACCGCGCTCACGGGCGTCATTGCTCAGCGCCTCAAAAAGGGAGCGTGATATGATCTGGCTTGCGTTACAGGCGGCCCGGCCGTGGCATCTCATGCTCGCCGGGTTTCTTGCGTGGTCTAGTTGGGTTGGCGTACGGGCGTTCCACGCGGGCGGAAAGGCCGCGACTGAAAAAATCGAACGGATTGCCGATGCCAACGTTCAAAAAGCCGAGAAAGCCCGCGCTGCTGTGCGTCCTGCTCAGCCTACCGATAGCTGCGTGCGCGACCCAAACTGTCGCCGTTGACCGTGGCTGTGATTGGACGCGGGACATTACCTATGCCCGCACCGACACGAAAGAGACGGTGAACCAAGTTCGCGAACACAACGCCGCGCGCGCCGCGGTCTGCCCAGCTAAGAAGGCGTGACCATGGATGCGACTTCAAGAGTCCTACCACATAGGGGAAGTGATTGGCTCGCTATCGCAGCGGGTGAGCGCTCTGGAGGAGCTTCGAGAGAAAGTGAAAAAGCTCGAAGACTCCGGCCACACAACCCGCCGCCTGCTGCTGTTGTTGGCGCTCTCGACGGCGGGATCATTCGGCAACCTGAAAGCCGAGTTCATCGGCGAGATGATGGCGGCTATTCTCAAATCCGGTTTGAAGTGATGATGGACTGGGCCTGTTGGGCGGCATGGCTAGGGCTTGCGGTTGCCCTTGCCCGTGCCGCTTGGTTCTTCGTCATGGCTTGGTGACTAGCGGACCGAGAGACAGCATGCAGTACCCAGGCGCAAGCCATGGTCCGTTGGTGTCCCACACAATGTGTGTGATCCTTCGCTCTAAACTTTTGCCGGTAAGTCGGCCGTATTCGAACTCGTGCAACCGCACGATGTCGTGCGGCGCAAAGTCCCTATCGTTCAAGCGAAGCTCTGCCGTTTTTAATCCAAGCTCCACGGCTTCATAGAAGCCGGCAGCGCATTTCAGATCATGAATTTTCGGGAATGCGCGAGGCGACATTGTAGGCATTCATCGTTCCTCTTCCACTGGTGGACTAGCTAGTGCGTCCATGAACTTGACCACATCCTCGTCAGTGTCTCCGGGCTCAAGCATCTCGCAACGCACAAATTTCATGTGCCCGACGTTTCCGGGGTAGTCCCGGCACACCTGCGGGCGGGTGTCGTATATGAGGCAGTCGTACTTATCGACGCCACGGCGCTTGCGGACGAAGGGGCAGCGCTCAAGATCGTCACCGGTCTTTGGCGAAAACCATAGATCCGCAAACGGCATCCAATCGGCCCGGTCAGGAATAGCCTTGTAGATGTAGGCGTATGCAAGGATGTCGCGCCGCTTCTCGCGCTTCCACCGTTTGATGTCTTCCTCAGTCGCCTGCATGCTGCCCATGAACTTGGCGTTCGTGCAGCACCGCCCGCATTGGGTGCAAGGCTTCATCTCCCATCTCCCAAAAGAGTGCTTGCCGGTGGGAAATCATACCCCGGAAAGACCAGCAATCGCGTGCCGGGATTCTATTTCCCACTTTTCACTAAGCTATTGCTTTCCCGCCACTATGGCTGCCCCTCCGGACCCACCAACCACGCAACAACACATTGAATTATTTACGCTTTTTAGTCAATTCTTTCCCACTTGTTTCTGCGGTGGGAAACTTCTGGCTGCGCGATAGGTACTGAATGCCCGCCTCCGCCAACCTCACGCGGTTCGCGCTGCGGGTGTAAAGCTCTGCGTCGGCCAGAGACCGCCAGCCATAGATTGCCATGAGCTGCTGTGTGGTTGCGCCACTCTCGGCGGCCATGGTCGCGCCGGCCTTGCGCAATCCATGCGCCGTGCAGTGCTGCAACCCGGCCTCGTCGCACCGCGCCCGGAACCAGTTCCCGAATCCGGCATGCGTGTACGGTGCGCCATAACCGTTGATGAGGAACGCCAGTCCGTTGGCCTTGCTGGCCGCGATCGCTTCCGCAAGCTCCGGCATGATCGGAATCGTGATCACCTGCTTTGCGGTGTTTCGCCCCTTCCACGGCCTCCACGAGATGCTGTTGCCGTTGACGTGCTGCGGCCCTAACCGGATCACGTCGCTTCGTCGCGCTCCGGTATAGAGCAGCAGCGCCAGCGCCAGCCGGGCGGTTGTTTCGAGTGGATGCCGCGCCTCGAATTGCTCCACTTCCTCAAGCGTCCATGTGTGCCAGCCCTCGGATTGCCGTTTGATCCGTTTCAGATCCCGGCACGGGTTCGATGTGATGTGATCCTCATCCATCGCCCACTGGAACATGCGGCGGAGCGCCTTCACCCGATTGTTGGCCGATGCTGGCGTGGCGGCCTTGCGGTCGCGCAGAACTCTCAACGCCTTCGTGGTTAGCCGGTCCAGCGGGAACCCGGCGAACGTCTCGGCCGCGCCAGCATGTACGGGCTCCCGGCAACAGTGTTCGAGCAGTTGCCGTTGCACGCGTTGGTTCCTGAAATCGAGTGATTTGAACGACGGTGACACGACATAGAGCGCGACAAGCCAGCGGAGCGTGCCGCGCGCCGGGCGGTCTGGCTGTTGCTGGGGCTGGGCTGCGCCGCGCAATAGGGCGTGGTAGACCTCGGCAAACTCCGCCGTGCCAGGCTGGGCCGTGATCCTGACCTTCGGATGGCCCTTCGAGCGCTTGAAATAGAACCGCACGTTGCCGTGTCTGTCCACGTCCTCATAGACGTAGCGGTGTTTGATCTCCACGGGCGGTCACCGAAACTGCGGATGAGTGATGGCAGATAGGATCATGTCCATTGCAATCTCGCGGTTCCGAAATTGTGAGCGCCCGATGTCCACGCAAGCCTCGATGCCGCTGGGCAGATGCGTAACCTTCACGCCACAAGGCCCTGGGCCGACATGCTGTCCTCCTGGCTTATGCCGGGGTGGCCAGAACTCAATTTTCACGTCCTGCGGCTTGATCATGTCGGGTTTCCTTCACGCACTCACCCGCGACCATACGTCGTCGGGCTCAGCGGTGTTGCCTGCCGTATCGGGCAGCGATTCAAACGCCGCGTCAACGGCTGCCCGGTCCCACACTGTGCGCGACCCGATGCGCTTCGGAGCCGGCATGCGGCCGTCTGCCACCATGATGTCGAACAGCGACGCGCTAACTCCGATGTAGGCGGCGGCCTCAATCCGGGACAGGCCACGAGGTGCCAAGCCGGTGCGGACCAGAGCGCCCGATGCAGTGGCTTTGCTGGTCATGGCTTGTCCTCCACCGAAAACACATGCTCTCGGCCGTCAAATTCGTGACGCCATGGATGGTCGCGCCACTGCTCTAAGTGTTCATTAGAAAACGACACCGTGCCGCCTGCGGCGGCGATGATTGCCAGGGTGTAATCGACCAGCATTCGCAGGGTTTCGATGTCTTTCTGAGCAGCAATAAGTTTCTGCTCTAGGATAAACGCGGATACGGTCATGACTTGTCCTCCTTCGGAGGCGCGGGAAGGGGCTGCCAGCGCAAAAACGAACCGTCAATCTTGCACTGTTCGCTGGAATTCCACCAACAAACGACACCGTTTTCTTCGTATGCCTGCGCTAACTGAACAGCCCGGCCATCCCAAACTAAGACGTCAGTCCCATCCTTCGGAGCCGTCTCTATTGGCTGCCACTCGATCATGTGCGCCCCCATGATTGAAAAACTTCACGCACTAGCTTCCGGTGCGTTTCGTCTATTGGCAGCTCGCGAAGATCCATCATTCTCGTGCGCCATCCATGCCAGTATGAGCGACCCCGGTTCGGTCCGGGCTCAGGGTCGCCCCGCTCCGCCGACAAATGGCCCTCAAGTATTTCATCCGGGTTGAGGCTGTTCAAATCTTCCAGCGTCTCAACGGGCTTGAAATTCATCTCCGCCCCCATGATCTCGACTTCATAAACCGACCCGGAACAACGTGTCGGGTAAACACTCGCCGGGAATGTCCCGCCTTGCTGTGGTCCTCTGCCGTCTTCTCCGGCTCGCACCAGTCGCAGGTGACGGTCATGTTCTCGTCGTCGTTCGTGCCACCGTTTTCGAGCGCAATCAGGTGCTCTAGCGTCCAGTCCTCTCCGGTCTGGATTTTCCGCGTGCAGCGGTGGCAGCGCCCGCCGCGTGCGGCAAATATCCGCGCCCGCTCTTGAGGCGTGAACGTCTTCCGCGGAACGTGCTCGAAGGGGTTAGTCACGCCGCTTCCCTTTCCAGTTGCTCAGCCCGAATGCCGGTCTCTGCTTCGATGACGGTTTCCACGTCTTCAACCAGCTTGCAGAACTCTTTGTGAGGCATCGAGGCGAAGGCGATGGACCTCGGCTTCCACACGACCAGCCGCCCTTTGTATTCGACCGGTCGCGCGTGCGTTCCAGCCGATTGCAGAGCGGCGCGAAGGATCGGCACAAGCCGATCGGCCTTCACTCCGAATATCGGCATATCAAGCGCAATCTCTCTGTACCCGGCCTTCATTTGCAGGAACTTCCTCAACGCTTCGGGGCTTTCGAATTGTTCCTCGTGCCGTTCGGGCCATGTGTCGTAGAGCGCGCGGATGATGCCGAAGTAGCGGCGGATCTGTGGGACGCTTCGGCTGTCCTTTGCGGCTCCGTCGTCGCAACCGCAGACTTTGCACTGAGCCATGTCTCTCCCTCCTGTAGTTGCTTTAGCCGCTGCCAAGAATACCCGAGCTGCCGGTATCGCATGAAGCGCTCGGGCGTCCAGGTCATAACTGCCGCACTAATATTAATCCGCAATAGCCTGCATTGCGCATGTTCGTTTCTTGCCACGCCATGCACTTAGAGCCTATGCAGGCGTTCCATTCGCCGTTGGGCTCAGCAACTATCCTGTTGACGCCATTCGTTCGGTCGCCATCTCCGCTCCGCACGAATGGACACCATTTTGTTTTTGCTTCGTCTTCGGTCATGCTCTCCGCCTTCCGTTCATCCCTAAAAATCACCGTCAGCGACTTGAACGCACACGATGCCTGCCTCGCGCCACATGCGGACAACCGAGGCTCGATCATCGAATATCAAGTCCGGTTTTTGCGATGCGGCGTCGAGCCAAGATTTTTTCAGTGCGTGGTCAGGCGTGTGGTCTCCTTCGTCGCGCCCGCGAAACGGTATGTGGCCTAGTCCGTGTTCAGACAGCCAACGGCGCGTTTTGTCGATAACCTCGCCACTGCGCCCGCTCCAAATTTCGACCCGGTTGCCCGTTGCATCAAGAACTTGCAGGACGCGAGCAATCGGCCAGTTGATCGTGTCGCCGTCGCAGGCATCAAAGAACGAGCGCCAATCCTTCTTTCCTAGCTCGCGTTGAACAAAATGCTGGCGGTGCTCATTAAGCGCCAAAGTGCCGTCCAAGTCGAAAACTACAAACATAGATCTAGTGCTCATGCCGCGTCCTCCATTGGCATACCCTTAACCGCCTGAATTTGCCGCATCGCGCCGCGAACCTGGACCCGTACGCGCGTGTCTTTGACGTGCCCGCTGGCGGCTTTCAACGCGCTGTAGGCGTTCATCAGCGCGAGGTCTACGCTTACCCGGTCGCTGTTCTCAATGGCGTCTAGCGCCGCCCTCACGGCGTCGAATGCGTCGTTTAGTGATGTTGTCATGTTGCTTTCGCGAGCATTGCCGCGACCTTCCGTTGCGCTGCTTTTGGTAGGCGCGACACAATGTCGGAATTGCCATTGATGAACTCTGCGCGGTGCTCGCCTTCAAGAGACACCAGCTCGCTCCGGTAGTGCTCCAGAAACCCGTCAACGTCGGTGATCGCTGCCTCTTCCGGTTCCTCCACCTGCGGCGGATCGTCGGACGGTGGCGGCTCTAGGCTGACGGCTGGCGGGGTAATGTCGCGCGGCTCGGCGCGGGCCATGTCTTCCGCTTCTTCCCGTACAATCAAGCCGCGCATGGCATCGGCTGCGCCATCTTTTGCCGCGTAACCTAGCGCGCGCGCCCAAAGCATGCGCGGCGGGAAACGGTGCCAAGGGCTATCATTGTCGGCTTCGTACGTGCTGCCGCCTTTGCCCTTCTTTGTGACCTTGCCGGATGGGCTCCATAGGCGCGATCGCTTGGCGTCCGCCACGCTGAACTTGCGCGTGATGGATGAGCCATCGGGACGCGTAACCGTGCAATGCGCGGTCCAGTCGTCCGCCATCTCTGTTCCGGTCCATTCGTCTTTGATCTTGAAGCCTTTTGACCAAAGCAGGCCAGGCACAGCCTCGGAATGAGCGGTGATCCTGCCGTTGATCATGGCTAGGAGTTGCACAGCTTGCATGGGCGGCAACCCAATTTCCATCCCTTGCAAGATGATCATCGTGGCTCGCGCTTCCATAGCTTCGGCGCTCTCGACTTCCTCCCTGTCGCCATAGCCAGATTTGATTGGCTTGATCATGCCGGCGATGATCGCCATACGGCCGAACCGTACGGCTTCGTCGAACGAAGTTGGATAAATAGGAGCAAGGTGCGCGCTGCGCGGTGGTGCTATCTGGTTCATGCCGCTACCCGATCCTCTTTGATGACGACGCCAGGAATGGTGATCTTGCCCTTGGCCACGCGCACGCTCGCCTTGACCAGCTTGTCAATCAGCGCCACCACGTCGGGATGGTCCGCGTAGTGCTTCAGCGTGGCCGCGTAGTCCGTGATCTCAGGGACGTGGACGGTCTTCAGGCCAGACGCACGGCCCATGCCTCCACCGATCTGCACCTTGACCTCGGCTGGCTTCTCTGGAACCTTTGGCAGCTCCGGCGCGGGGCTTGTCATGGCGGCAATAGGATCATCCCGCATCTGCTTCGCCTGCTCGTCCAGGATACGCTTGCGTTCGGCTTCGGCCGCCGCGCGCTCGGCTTCGAACTTGGCTTGAGCTTCGGCGCGCAACCGGGCTTCCTCGGCCTTGGCAAATGCCTCGAACACAGTCCGCAGTTCTTTGGCGATGGCGTCCAGTTCGTCACGGAAGCGGAACTTGTCATCGACGGCCCGGCTGGCGTCGAGGTGCGGTTGCTTCTCGGCCTTGTGCAGCCCGTCCGCTTCCTTCTTCAGCGCCAGCAATCCAGCCTGAATGTTCCGCGCCATGTCGGCACGCGTCTTGTCTTTCGCCGGTCCGCCAGACAGAAATGACTTTGCGGTTTCGATCTTGTCGCGCGCTTGGTCGAGAACCGACACGAACGGATCGGCGCTGGCGTTATCGTCCTTGGGGGCCGTCGTCGGCGTGCCGTCTGGCCAGTGGTTGTGGTCGAAAGCGTGCTGGTAGTCAGTGCGGAGGACGGGATTGCCAGATACGAACGTCCATTGCGCCGCAATCTCGTCCGCAGCCATGGCCTTGCGGCTGTTCTCAGAACCCCAACGGCCAACCAGTTCGCCGGCATCATTGCGCCAGATAGCCACCGGCACGCGACCGCCACGCTTTGACGCCTTTGCGAAATAGAAACCGCTTTCAATGCGATCTGCCGTTACCGTGACCGGTTCACCGCGAACTGCTGCTTTCCACCATGCAAATTGATCTGTCATTGCCTTCCTCCTACAGTCCCAGCCCAAGGGCGATTTCATCAATGCGAGACCAGATCAGCCAGCCCATAAACAGAGCGCTGACCGCGCACAGCGAGATGCCGATCACAGCCGCTACATCGATGCGATAAGCGCCGCGGCCGATATGCCAATCGAAACGCCGACCACGACCAGCGCGGTCACGGCGGTCATCCAGTAAATTGCGGGTAGTGTTTTCCTGATCATTGGCCATCGCCGGTAATCCTCATGCACTAAAACTCTGTCGCGTAATGCAATGGGCTGTCCTCGCCTTCCTCAATCCATGCTAGAATTTTCAGCGCCCTCAGACGAACCTCGTTCGCGTTTGTCTGCACACTTTGCGAGATAAGAATCAAAGCGAGAGGGTCTAACCTTGTCTCCGTAGAGTTGCTTGAAGGCCGCGGAAACGGGACGAGCACGCCGCGCGGATTTGGCATTGATCGGCTCCTTGACTGTTTTCAGGAATGACGCAGCGGCGTGTTGCAGTGGCGCGACGTTCGCGAGAACGCGGCGCATTTCCTCTTGGTGGGCGGCCTCGTTGACCCAGTGAGAATGAGCGCGAAGGCCGGTGAGGATCGCCTGAACCTCTTGGATCGTGGCCTCATAGTGCTGAAGCGTGATGTAAGGCTTGACGTGGATGGTCATTGTCTTCCCTCGATTTGATGGAGACCGGAGCCGCAACCCATGATCCGCGGCTCCGGTCCCTCTTTGGCCCGGCTAGCGCTACCCCTGTACGCTGCCGGGCTGTTGCTCAGCGGAGGCCCCCGCACTGAGCAATTCGGATTCCAGCTTTCGAGAAAGCGTGACCTGAGCGGCCATCATTCCTTCGATGATGCCGCTGCGGCGCGAAATAAGGGCCTCTCTTTCCAGCAGAAGCAGAAGCTGCGCGCGCACCGGGATGGGGACGATGTATCCCTGTATTGAGAGGGTGGTGAGAGCGTGGTTCAGGGATTGCTCTTGCGGGCTCATATGAAAACCTCCGCGCCAAGACGCTCATAACCGGCATTGCTCGCACGGCCGAGGCTGCATTCGTCGTAGTGATGCCAAGCGGCCAGCGCTTCGTGATAATCGGCGTAGTGCGCGGCGTATTCGGCAAACGCGGTTTCGAGCATCGCGATCACACCGCGATCCGTCAGCGGCACCACGTTCTCGCCGTCGTTGTCGCTCCAGTAATACAGCGGCGTTTCGCCGACCGGGTGCACGTAGACCGTGGCCAAGGTGCCAACCGAGATCAGGTCGCCAGCGTCAGTGCGGGCCAGCAGCTCGGGCTCGCAGACCCGAATGAGCATGTCCCGGTGCCACTCGTGCAGTTCGGTCTCAGCGTTCATCACGTCTGACGGCTGAACGACGGCGTAGATGTGTGTGGTGGTGTCACGGAGATCGATGATCTTGGGTCGCATAACTCGCCTCCTCATTGCGATCACTGGCGCGGCAAGGCATCTTGCCTTGCCGCTGTTTTGTCGCTCAGCCGTAGCCGTAGCCGGAGCCGTCGCCGTTCATGAGCGGGCCTCTTGGCGTTCGATGCTGGCCTTGGCCTCAGCCGAAACGGCCAGAATTTCACAGGCCTGCATTACGACTACCTCAGAGACGGGAGAGGCAATGCGGCACTCTTTTTTGTTTCTTGGGATGGATACCCTTTGCGGCCACGCCAGACAGGCTGACGCCCTCCGCTGCCCACCAGCGCCATAACCGGCGCGCATTCGCGAGTGTGACGGTATCGCCATCGCGAGATACCAACGTCCCCGCCCAACACCCAGACGGGCTGGAGCGGACAATTACGTAATCGCCATTTTTCACGGTTGAGTTTCCTTCCTCGTTGCGGTCACCGACGCGGCTTAATCCGTATAAGCAATGTATTTGAAACGACCGTCAGCGAAGCTTTCAAAGCGACCGCCGAACGTTCCTCGCACTTTCTCTTCGACATCGTGTTTGGTGGCATGTGGCGGATAAACGCCTTCGCAAATTTGCGATGCGCCAGAGTGCGGCTTGATCCGGTAATCAATCTTTCTTGGATCAAGTGGGCGCGGCATCTTGCCGAAATCAAGCCTTGCAAGGCCCGGCGCGAGCATTGTGTACGTCTCGCGATCTTCATCTTCAGCGCGCCAATCGCAAACCGGGCAATACTCCCGATGCTTTGTGCACGACCCGCAAGGAGGGCTTATGTGGCACGAGCAGTTGCGATCACTGTCGTTGATCGCGATGACGCCAGGGCATCCATTGCGCCAGCATTGGCTTCCTTCCTCATGTCCGAACGTGTCCATTCGTCTCTCCCTAGCTGTCACCGACGCGGCTTGAACGCGGCGTGGAGGGGATCAGGGGGATGCAGGGCCATCCACCAAGCCGCGCCGGTGATGAGCATGAGAGTAGTTGGCAATTACCTACTCGTCAATACAAAAGTTGGCAATTACCTACCATCGCGACACAACGAGTCGCCATGTGCCATTGCGGCAACACGTGGCAAATCAGCTAGCGGATGACGAGAGTGATGGGTGCGGCCCACTCAACACGGGCGTCTTGAATATCTGCTATGCGCGGATCAGCGGACCTAAGCGTGTATCGGCCGGGCTTCGATCCCTTGTGCAAAACCCGGATGACCTGCGGCCCGTAGTTGCATTGAACGATGCACTCGCGGCCTACGTAATTATCGATCCGGGAGCCGGGAATGCGCGTCCCGCAGACGACATCGCCAGGCCGATAGCCAGGCGGCACAGCCCCGCGCATCTCTACGGCCACGTAATCAGCGCCAAACACGGGCAGGCTGACGGTCTTTCCGTCTGGACGCTCCTGCCAGTTCTCGCCGTCTGCAATGCGGGACACGGTGACTTTGAACTCTTGGCTAGGCATGCCGTCGTACAATTCGCTCAGCGACAATCCAAGCACTCTGGCGACTGATGCAAGATTGTCAACCGAAGGCGTTTGACCTCGATCAAAGGTATCACGCCAGAACGACTTGGACACGCCAGCCATGCGCGACACCGCAGCCCGAGTGTGGCCGCTGCGCTCCAGTGCCTCCAAAAGTCGATCCTGCCATGTCATGGCGATGGCTTAAACCAACTGTTGTCCACATGCGCGGCGGTAATTGCCTCTTGCGTTGTTGGTAATTACCGACTAGTGTCGCGACATGACGATACGCGATCAGTTCCTCTACGACATCGAGCGCTTCCTGGAGCGCACAGGAATTAAGCCCGCGCCGTTTGGCACAATGGTGTTGAACGACCGGTCTTTCGTGATCAATCTTCGCGCCGGCAAAGACGTGCGAACGCGGACCATCGAGA
>JACCDR011603092.1_pt1 | contig 12997 bp, 10 predicted proteins | sample 7446431 | NCBI WGS metagenome assembly JACCDR01 (sample SAMN15323443, study PRJNA562643) | freshwater metagenome | isolation source: river surface water | place: USA:Blue River Watershed | collected 2017-08-17
TATAGTTACCAGGAGACTACACCACCACCACCACCACCACTATAGTAGTCTTTGCTTCCAGCCCGCTGTTGTTGCTACTACTGGGTGTCTCAAAGAGGTCAACCAATCGCTGTAGCTATAGCTGAAGCTAACCCAAGTTTAAACAGAAGTTAACCAAGGCTTAACGTTACCTTAACCTAAGGCTGTCATAGTGTAAGAGTAAAGAACAGAGGGCAACTGAAGCCCTAAGGAACTTGAACCATGAAAAGATTAACAAGAGCATTTGTAAGTAATGAAGTTAAGCGTCTCCTAGGTGAGCAGTGGGAACTGGTGGGTGGCAATGGTGCATCATATAAACTAGTTCAACCTAATGAAGGTGTTACTGTTACGGTTTATCCCGAAGTAGCATCTGGTCGTAAGGTGTCTCACTTAGATGATGTACTACGGGTAGCAGCAGCAACAGCGGAAGCAATGGCCGCCACTGTTGACACTACCACTACCACCACTACTACTGCTACTGTTGAGGAGCAGCAAGCTGAGGGCGGTGCTGCTGACCAAGAGGAAGCTTGGATTGATGTTAGTAAACCGCTGGATCGTAAGCAAGCGTCGGTAGAGGTGGCGATACTAGACGACAGTGTTGGAGGTTGCTTAAGTCGCTACGTTAACGTCGAGAAAGCTAAAGCTTGTCGTGACTTGTGGTTGCTTTGTGCCCACACTTTGACTCACTTTCCTGAACGTTTCTCCTTTACTAAGTTTTACTCAAGTCGCTCTGGTACTTACTGTTTAGCTGGCTTTATATGGTTACAACTGCACGGCACTATGAACGGCGTAAACGACGGTAATTGTTGGGACTTTGCTGCTGATGCCTTAGGGTTGAGTGGATTCACAGCAAGCGCTGCTTTGTTCAGCGGGCATAGTACAGCAGCTAGTTGCTTGGCTAACGTAAACAAGATAGGTAACTGGTTGTTTGGTGACGAATGGATTACCTTTAAAGCATCAGCTAAAGGTTAACTAGGTTGGCTGCTACTGGAGAGTAAGCGTCTCCAGAGTTAGCAGCAGCAACGCTTTCACCAGTAAGCAGGAAGTACTCACTCCTTGTTAACCAACCTCTAATGCTACTTACTTCTTTACTGTTTTCGTTAGGTATAAACTCCGGCGGTCTCTTAGGTATCATCCTTAGTGCGATACCTAAGCAATCTATAAAGTCGTCGTGTTCAGCATAAGGATAACCTTTTACGTAACGAACAAACAGGCTATTAGAGTTAACTTTAGGGGTTAGTATAATCTTACTTACGTCGGAGGTTAGGAAGGTCATAGCATAAGCTATACGGGTCTCCTTGCTATCCGTGCTGTAGAAGTCATAAAAAGGAAAACGTCTACCGTTGTTCTCCCGATCATGAATAAGTTTTAAAGCTGTTATACATCCTGCACCGACTCCATTAGCTTCAATACCAACGTAGCTAACGTTATAGAGCATACAAGCCTCGTATAGCTCTTCAAGAAACTTACTCAGGTTACCTTGGTTATGAATTACATCGAAGACAACAAACGTGTCCTTATCGATATAAAACCCTAGGATACAGACGCTAAAGTCATTCTTAATGCCTATATCACACACGCCTCTTATATTTACTATATGCCTATTACCTGCTTCATCATAGTAGTTGATGTTACCAGAGAGACTACTAATTCTATCATCTCCAAACCTAGTAAACTTGATGTTGCTTTGTGAGTTACCGAAGTCACTAGCTGTGGTGTTTAAGTATTGGGAAGCAAATGTTTTCTTATCCATCCTTCGCTGCAATAACTGGATGATTGAATCGTTAAACTTAGATTCCCATAAGTAACCATCATCAGCATTTATACCGTTGTTATAGATGTTACGCTCAAACACACTGATAGTAGTATCTGGTGGTATTCCTTCTTCTGGGTTACCTTTAGCTGCTAGTATCGCTTGGTTAGTATAGTCTCCATCGTAGTACTTTGTACCGTTTATAACTTTAGTTCCACCAAGTATGTCTGGTAAATCTGTGTTAGGTAGCTTAACAACGCGTATAGGGTCAAGCTGTGATTCAATATCGAAGCACCAACGGGCTAGCTTGTCCTGTTTAAGCATGGTGTCGCTGTTGCGGAAGTCAACTACGTCATCGAAGATAATTACGTCATAGTGGTTACCTGTATTGATTGCTCCTGCGTTGGTGGTATCTATAGTTGGTTCCTTAAACACGCCACTACGATTTACTTGTAAAGCCTTGTTGTTCCAAATTACCTTACGTTCTGCTGCGTCCGTCATGTAATCATCAACAGCATTAGCGTTGTTAATGCGCTTACGACGCGTGAAAGATAACTCCGGTATCATGTCACCCTCGATGTGCGGCCGATTGTTCCAGACTCTTATCTGTAGAACTTCATTTTCTAGGTAACTACGTAGTTCGCGGATAAGGGCATTAGCTAAGTTCTCAACGTTAGTACCGACACATATCCTTATCTCTGGGTTGCGATATATGCGCCATAAACAGTACAGCGTGGTGCGAACAGTTGACTTAAGGTGACCGCGAGGAACGGAACAAACAAAGGTAGTAGGGACTTCAAGCAACTTACCGCTTTTTACTTTGTTCGCGTACTCTTTAGTTAACTGCTGCTCCAACGGTCTAACCATATCAAAATGAACCTTGACGAAGTTGTCAACGCCTCCTTTAAACTCGATTAGCTCAGCAAACTTCCATATGTCAGTAAGTGCCTTGTAAGCCAATGATGACTTGTTTATTTTCTTCATTACTAAAACGTTACTCCAGTGTTAATAGACCCTTTACGGCGCTGTAGGTTACCTTGCACACGGAACTCGTTAGTAGTCTTTTGTTCCTTAGCTTGATTAAACTGATTGTTAACAGTAGCCCTCTGTGATTGACGTTGTTGACTTAAGTTACGGTTACTTAGTTCAAAGACACTTCTAGCTCTGCTTTGGGAGACGCTTAATAGGTTCTGGTTAGCTTGGTTCATAGCTCTTTGTGCCCCTAAACCATTACTAGCCTGCTGATAACCAGCGTTAATGTTACTTAAGGCTTCTGTTCTGTAAGTAGCTATTTGTATATCAAGCTGCTTGTTTTGATTAGCAATATCCATACGTACCGTTGCTATTCTTGCTTCATCTACCTTTGGTTGCTCAGGTGCCGAGCTTCTTCTACTAGCCATAATTGTTAATAAGTAAATCTTATAGTTTACAACTATTGTAACAGAGGTAACGTCGGACTTAAGTTACTTGCACCGACGCTGCTTTAATAACCGATACGTTACTTGACTGCTGTGAAGTGTAGGGAGGGAGCGAATAGCGACTGACTGAAACGTAACCATTTACTAATGAGTAGTCTCTCTTTATAGTTGCACCGAAGGTTTTACTTAGGTGTATCGGTTTATTGACGTGTGTTAAACTTTAGTTAACGTCCTTACACGGCTCTGTACTTGCAGTTACCTAACGCAGTTCGGACGCTGCGACCGAGGACTTATGAAACCTAACGCTCTCTCGGTCGTTCACTTATGTTACGTACCATAACATATTTTTGCCTTAAAAAACAAGTGTAAAACCGAATAAACGTGTACGGTTTACCGAACTATAAGAAACAATTATCATTGCTACAATGTAGCTATATAACCACTTATTAATCATTGGTAACTATGAGCGAGAATGACAACACTGGACTACCACAAGAGAACGTTACTAACAACGTTGAAGCTGGTGGTGAAGGTTTAACCCTTGATAACCTGTTCGAAAAGGAACTAGGTGTACCTTTACAGCAAGCTATGGATACTTACAACCGTAACTACATCCTTACCACTTTAGGTGATGCTTGGGATGTTTCTCCTAAGGCCGTTAACCAGCGTATAGAGACTGTTAAAAGCTACGTTGAGAAGTTGCAAGTACCGGACGAACAGAAGCAGGCTTATACCTCTATCGAAGGCGTACAGAAGGCTTGGAATGAAATACAGCAACTACAACAACAAGGTAACACCGCAGGTCAAGCTAACCCGTATCCTGTTGCTAACAACGGGTTTTTAGGAACTAACTATAAATCAGCGTCTCCTAAAACAACAGCTTCACAACGTCCTACCGAAGAGTCTATTAACGCTAGGTATGAAAAGGTTATTAAGGATTCTAAGGAAAACTTCGGACAGAACTTAGCGGCTTATGCTGCCGAACTTCAGGCTATCTATTTTGATAAACATCTAAGAGGTTAATAACAACGCATTATGAAAATTGCAATCGATTGTGGTCATAACTGTAATGGCGATACTGGCGCTTCCGGTAATGGAGTGTTGGAAGATAGGGTTACTTGGAGGATAGGTCATAAATTAGCCAATGCTTTTAGTAAAGACCGTATGGATGCTAGAATAGTAAACCCTACCCGGGAGACTAGCACCGTTAGCCAATCACTGGCGCGTCGGGTAGCTAACGCCAACAACATCCCCGCACAAGTTTACATTAGTATTCACTGCAACGCAGCGGGTTCTGCATCTGCTAAAGGTACTGAGGTATTTTACTTTGGTAATAATGAGACTGGTAAAGCCATCGCTACTTTAATTAGTAGAGATATAGCTAAAGCTTACGGTACTACCAATAGAGGAGCTAAATCTAACTCTACTTTTTACGTACTTCGCAACACAAACATGACAGCGGTGCTTGTGGAACTAGGTTTCCTAACAAACAAGAGCGACGCCGCTGATATCAACAATGAGGCTAACGACGCCGCAGTGGTAGATGCTATCAAATCTGCTGTTTATCGCGTGTTGGTTAATTATGTTATGGACGTTGAGGATGCTACGGTAGCTACTCGTCATGCGTCGCCTGAACATGTGCCGTTTGAAGCTGCTTATGTTCAATCACCGGACACATTATTAGACGTTGAGTATCACCCTAACTACGTTGAGCTGTTTGGAGAACTACCAGCAACAGTCGATGAGGAGGTAGCAATAGGAGATGAAGCATAATGATAGCTCCTCAGCTTATAAGAAGGAAAATGACGAGTACTACTCTAATTTGGTGTCTCTTTATCAAGATGCTAAAGATACGAGACAAGCCGTTGAAGGTGACTGGTACTCCCTTTACCGACTGTATACAGGTTATACAACGCTTAATCAAAGCGTAGGTAATAACTCTTGGACTACTAGTATTAGTTGTGGTAAGAGTTACGAGTTGGTTGAAACCCTTGTTAGTTACCTCACCCGCACCTTTTTCTTTGCTACTAAATGGTTTGACTTAAAGCCATCCTCTATTGCAGTTGATGGGTATAAACCAATACTGCTAACTTTATTGGCTGATATGTTAGCTGAAAGTAACTTCTACTCCGTAGTAGCTGAATGCTTTCGTCAACTACCGCTAACCGGAGTAACAGGAATTGTTACAAGAATGGACGGTATAGGTTTAAGTTTTGAGTCAATCAGTGCTTTCAATCTTTACTTAACAAAAGACGACCGTTGTTTCTTCCATCGTGAGGTTTATACCAAAGGGCAATTGTGGCAACAGTGGAAGTATTTAGCTTTGTACAGCGATAATGAGACTACCAACTCAGTTAACAGCTGGGATGATTTATTAGCAGTAGCTAAGTTGTCAACTGACGCCTTAAACAGTGGCATTCTTAACACTAGTAACCAAAAGACTAGTGACATCAATGAGGAAATGTACGAACTCATTAGCTGTTACACTTACTGCTACAAAGCCAAGATGTATAAACGGGTAGTATTTTGTGGAAGCACTATAGTGGCTTGTATAACGCGGCTGAAGGAATACGATATACCTATAGTAATGACGCTCAACAAACTACCGGATAACATCTATGGTATTCCTTTATTAGCTCCTTCTGTTGGTTTAATAGCAGAACAAGAGTCACTAAGGAATTATCGCTTAAGTAACTCAAAGCTAGGCAGCTATATGATGTTTGTTGCGGGTGAAGACGATATACTCCCGGAGCAACTATCATTTGCTCCCGGTAAGGTATTTAAAGCTAGAGATGTAAAGAACCTTACACCACTACAAATACCTGACAATACCAACGTACTGACAACACAGGAAGCTGAAATGATAGACCGTAGTATCTATCAAAACATAGGCTTAGGTGCAGGTACTTCTGCTAACGTAGCTCGTCAAGGTGAACGGGTAACTGCTAGTGAGATTGAATCACTTAAGCAAGCTAGCGGGATTCGACTGAATCAACTGTTTGTTATTGTTGAATCTAATTTCGTGTCTCCGTTGTTAAACGCAATAATAGGTAAGATTAAGAGCTATAACGGCAAGCGTAAAGTAATTGTTAAACAGTTTGATGACACTTACAACCTATACAACGTTGCTTATAGTCTTCTTGATAACTTTGATGTTACATTGAGCGCTAACGGCGTTAGAGAGCGTTTAGAGAGTGTGCAGCGTTTAATTGATTTACTAGGGCTTGTAGGGCAATCTGAGGCGTTTGCAGCATCAATTAACATTGAGTCTATAGTACTGGACATTGTTAAGCTTTACGGCTTTGACAACCCTGAGAAGTACATCAAGCAGCAACAAGCGACACCAACAGCACCAGAGCAACCTAAGATGTCGGCTAGTGCTGAGAAGTACGGTATGGAACCGCAAGACAACGGTGTAATACAAGCTATGCTGGCGCAGGCGCAAACTGACCCTAGCGTGCAAGCTTTACGGTTTACAGAGACACCTAACGACCCTGAAGTAATCAGTGGGTTAGCTCAACAGCAAGCTGAACAAGAGATGTTATCACAACAAGGAATGGTTATGTAGTAACAAAGAAAAACCACTGTAGGCTTGGTGTCGCATACAGTGGCTAAATCAATAAGCAAACAATAACAGTAACAGTAACAACGACGACGTTTGCTATGTGAGTTACTTTAATGACTTGCTCACGAGGTCGCATTCTATTATTCTACTCTCCTTCTACAAAGTCATCATAGACTGGTTTATATTTGTTTGCATCAGGGTCGTAAGTCCTGCCAGTTTCAATCTCTTTGTCGCGTATAGCGTCCTTATAAGCTCGAGTAGCCTTTTTATAGCCTTCTTCATCAGCCTTACGTTGCCACCAAGTGCCGCCAAACCAGTTTACACCTTTTAAGTCATCCTCGTTTAAATCATAATCCTCATTCGCAGGAAACCGCTCTCTAAACTTCGCTAACCTTTCTTCTGCTGAATCGCTACTACTCATGACTACTACTACTCTCCTGTTGTTGTTGTTGTTACTGTTATTATAAACATTGTCTATAGCTAGGTTTGCTAGGGTTCTGTAGGTCCGCGTACCTACCATTGTTTACCTTTAAGACGCATCCATAAACCTCGTCATCCTCGTACATGTCGTTAACGTAACCAAGCGCTGTCGTGAATTCTCGCTGGTTTAACTGACCATCCGTGTAGCAACCAACTAATATAGCCCTTACTATTTGCTTGTCTCTCATGAACTTACCTTCAAGCTTTACTTCATTTCTAGTTAAGCAAGCTATTGTACGAGTGTGGTTAGTCCAGTTATTACAAGCTACCAACTGTGTCGCAAGGGTTGCAAACGCTGCCAGTACTGATAATCTAGCGAACTGTTTACCGTAAATTTTCATTGTTAGTAGTCTCCTGTTATTTACAATCCGTATTCAGCTTCAATGTCAGCCAACTGTTCGTCACTTAAGTTACAGCCATCAAGGCTGTCGTCCCAACCTGAGCCACCTGTTTTCTTATCTTTGTTGCTCCATTGTTTACGTTCTCTGTTTCCTGTTACTGCTTGTCTAGCATCCCAATCTTTATTTCCTTTGTTGTCTTTTTTATCTTTGGACATGTGAATTATCGCTCCTTGCTGTTCTTTACTACTTTACAATAACAGCGTTTAAATCAACTGTGGTTAAGGCTTGGTTAAATTTAGGTTAAACTTAAGATGTATTAAAGTTACTTATAGTTATATTATGCAGAATCCAGAAGATAAGCTTATTAACAACCCAGTTAACCTCACACCAGACGCCTATAACGAACCAGAGACACCCAATAATACTGTAGTCCTAGATAATTCCAGTGTTGATTTACAAGCGCCACTTAATGTAGCACCTAGGGTCACACCTGAGGAACAGTTTACAGGTGTTACCGATACGCAGCAAACTCTTGTTGATATGGGTGTTTACCGTGGGTTACCTAGCACTACTCCTACTCCAGAAGCGGGTAGGTTTCCTGGTGTTTACCAGATAACTAACCAATATAACCAAGCACAATCACCGCTAACTAGCTTTGCTTTTAGTCAAACAGCTTCAATAGCAGCTGCAGCGTCAGCTAACGCTAGCCAACAGCAAGTGCAGCTAAACAGCATGGTATCCCAAGCGCTACGGAAGCGAGAGGCTGAGCAACAAAACGTACTAGAAAGATTAGCACTTGGTACTCGTAGTAGTCTCTATGAAAAACCGCAGGATAGACCCTTCAACCCATTTGCTCTTGAGTTCGGTGAGCGAGGAGGTGGCTTACTTGGTGCTTTAGGTTACGCTCTTGGTACTCTTGGTGGTATACCTAAAGTGGTAGGCGCTAAGCTATTTCAAACGATTGACCCTAAAGACCCTGGAGGAGCCTTCGAGCTGTTTAAGGGTCTCAATTATAGTGAATCACGTATACCATCAGAGAGGGCCTTATATAACAACGCAATAACACAAATAGGCAACCGTAAATATAATCCTTTCCTTAGTGTTCTAGCTATGTTAGCGGCTAGCCCTACACCTATAGTAGGTATGCTTAACCCGTTTCAAGACAATTCTTTAAACAGCAAGGTAGCCAACCGTGGGTTCAAGCGTAACTTTGGTGACTTGCTTACAGGGCGACAGTTTGACGACACAGATAACCGTTACACAGAAGATGGTTTGTTCTATGACCGTACAATACGCTGGGTACCACAAGGACAGAAAGGTTGGGACGCAAGAGATGTAAGCCGTATAATAGCAGGTAAAGTTTGGGATAACTTTACGAACCCTGGCGAGATGCTTACTGACGCGTTACTTGTTGATAAAGTAATTAAACCTATAGTAGGTAAAGCTTTTAAAGGTGTAGTCTCGACTTCGCGTAAACTTAGAGGTACGGGTAAGTTAGCAGAAGCGACACAAGAGTCACTTGAAACCGCAGCTAAAACGTTTACTGAAGTGGAGCCTTATGGTATCAACTCTATAGACCCTTCTACTGGTAAACCTTGGCAACAAAACCTAAGCTTACCTCAGTTACCAGATGGTAGTAACGTAGCTTCTCGTCAAGCCACAATAGAAGCGCAAGTTAAAGCCCGTAGGTTAGCTGTTGAAAGAGCTACTAAAGAGGCTAACAGAGCGTTAGATATTGACGCTAAAAAGCGAGCAACAATGGCAGCTAATCAAGCGGCTAGGGTAAGTGCTAAGCAGCAGCAAATAGCTTCTGAAGCTGTAGAAGCTACGCCATTAAACCTACCTAACAAAGTAAAGCGACAGATAAACTTTCAAGCTATCCCAGTAGAAGACGCCGATAAGTTAGCTAAAAGCTTTAATAATAACTTTGCGCGTAACCAAATGCGGCGCACCGCTTCTGAGCGGACTATTGATTCAGCAACTAAAGCTGGTAATGATGCTGCTAAAAGAGTTGGTGAGTTAATAGAAGTTGACTTTCAAACATCACGGTTAGCTATCTCTTCTGTAGACCTTAACCATACCAAACCATTCTGGGAGTACTTTACAGAGACTGACCAAGTAGCTAAGTTGGTAGATGCTGACGGTAACGTAGTTCCTATCATTAATCAAGCTACCAAGAAAGCACCAGAAGCTGTTGTTGATGCTACCTTTGAGCCACTAGAAGCCACCATAGAAATCAAGCAACCAGTGATGAGAAGAGGTAAACCTACTAAGCGTCTCAAAGTAACTGCAAGGTTAACCGAGACTGAGTATACACGCTGGGTAGAAAATAGCTTAGGTGGTGACGCTTGGAAAACACTTAGCTTACCGAACCCTAAGCCACTAACTATCAACTTACAACCGAAACTTAAAGGTGCTGTTGATGTCGCAGTTACTCGTTTACCATCGCAAGAAGCTGCTGAACTTACACAAGACTTATGGCGCAAGACTGTTGAACAGATTCCAGTTGTTACTAAATCTGCAATAAATGAAACTACTGCAACTATAGAACCGCAAAAATTGTTAGCTGGAGTACCTGATGTTGAGCCATTAAAACAACTACCACCTGCGGCACAAGTTAAGTTTGCTAATGAAGCTACCCGCTTAGGTTTCACACCAGAGATACTGGCTAGCTTATCCCCCGCTCAGCGGCAATTAATGCCTAGGTTTGTTGAGGAAGCTGGGCAGTTAGTGGCTATCAAGAAGCAAGCTATTGAGACACCTATAGAGTTACTTGCTAGTTCTAAACAAGCTACTGGAGTAGCTGAGGCTTTAGGTCAACCTAACATTATTGAACCACAGAAGTTATTAAACAGTACTGGTGAGCTTGTAGTTCGTCAAGATGGTTCCGTTGCTATTGAGTTAGCAGATGACGCTGGAGCTTTAGTTCTTTCTCCAGATGGTGCTTTACAAAAAGTAGCTGCTACTAATAGTGAACTAGCTGCGCCTAGGTTAAATATGGAGGCAACACTAGAACCAGATGATTTTAGTAGTCTCCTCAGTGGTGACCCTACATCCGAAGTACTAAACCTCAAGCAACAGCTAGATTTAGCTGCAGCACCAGACCAAAAGCTACTTACCGGTGTGGTTAATGATGATGTACTAACAGCAAGTACTGCTAAATTTAACGAAACTATAACTAGAATAATTGTTAACGACGAAGTAAGTTACGCAATGTTTGATAATGGTGCTCCTAAGTTATTAGCTCCCGCAAGAAGCACTGGTAATATAGACGGCGTACAGAATAGCTATAGGTTATTTGAATCGAACCTACGTAAGAACTTCTACTATTTAGCTAATAAACCAGAGCTAGTTAACAACGCTAAAGCAGTCATGCTAAGTAACCTGACTGGTGAGGTAATCGATGCACAGGTGGTTGCGAAAGGAATTCAAGAAGCACTTGACGATAGTCTATCCCGTAACCTTTGGGACGATATTGCTGAGGAGTATATGAGCTACTCAGCTTCCACTAGCAACCGCTATTACCGCAACATTATTGATGACAACTTTGGTGGTATTAGAGAGGAGCCATTTAAGCTCCTAGGAACGGCTGAGGAGACTAAACGACTAGCACTACCTGCTAGTACCTTAAGCGACCTTGAGCGCCAACTAGAAGCTCTCTCAAGAGATTTACAACTACCTATAGACTACTACTTAGTTCCTAACAAGCAGGCTGTTGAGATAATGAATGACGCAGGTGAGGTGGTTGGTAGGGTAATTGATGGTAAGTTAATACCAACTACTGTTACCGATGTTACAGGCTCACTTAACTTAAGTAGTCTCAAACAATTACCACCCGCAACAGAAGTAAACGTAGCTGGATTGTTGAAACAAGCTAACGACTTAAATCCAGAGTTAGCGGCTAAACCTGTAAAGCTGAACACTACAGCTAAACTTGGTGACAACTTTAAGATGGATATCATGGTTCCGGAAGTGGAGAAGTTAGTACCTGCTAAACGACTTGATAACGGCACTGCTAAAATACCAGGTGATAGGCTAAAGCGTAGCTTACAAACTGATATACCATCTGTTGCTATACGTAGTGATGGTAGCTTGGTTGTTTCTGCTAACTCCTTGACAGAAGATGTACTAGACGCTCTACCATTTAATACAGGCACACAGATAGGTGTACCTACAAAGCTAGGGTTGTTAACACTTGATGAACTAAACGCAATCCCACATAGGTTACTCGCAACAATCGTTGATGATGTAACAGAGGTTAAGAATCAAGTGCTGCTAGCTATAGGCAACCTAGGTGACAAGGAGCTGTTTGATGCTCTTCCCTTTAAGTCATCAGTAGATTACAACGACGTTGATAAGATGTTGGATATTGACTCACAGTTGTTACCAGAAGTTATAAGTAACCTATCCCCTAAGCAGATAAAAGCTGGAACTACACTTGGTATGCACGGTACGTCGGTAGAAGACTGGATACCAATCCGTAACCCATATAGTGAGTCTTTAGGAGACTTAGGTTTTGGTACTTACGTTACAGACAGCGTTGATGAGGCTAGAGTGTATGCAGCTAAAGTGGCGGATGAGACCCTTAGCTCAGATGTTATACCTGGTAGATTTAACAACATCCACAAGTTGACAGTCAGAGAACCGTTGAATGTGGTAGATGCTTCTAAAACAATTGGTTCATCCGGTATAGTTAAATGGTTTAATGACTTAGGTCTTGACGCGTCCAGTCTACCGCGCAAGTTTACAACAGGTAAAGCCCATAGTATCCAGCAATGGTACAAAGAGCTTTACAGTATGACTGTTTCTGAAAGTGACTTACGTCTGTTTGTTAACGCCTTGGATGAGTACCTACTTCGTAACGGAGTTGATGCTGTGAGAAGCAAAGCGTTAGGATTCACTAAGATAATGAACACTGATAAGGTAACTGCAGGTTTAGTTGAAAGTACTATGGATGCTATTGACGACAGCAGTAGTTTCTTTAACAACCTAGTTAACTCATACTCGTTGTCTGTCAAAACTGCTTATCAGAACCCGGTCGCTTTCAGTCGCGCAGTCAACAATAAGTTGGATGTGTTGCGTGGTATTTACAATCGATTAGAGGAGACTACTAAAGGAGGCTTTGAGTACCTCTATAGTAAAGTAACTGCGACATCTGATGACGTTGCAGCTGTTAGTATTAAAGCGGACATTGACGACGTTGCTAAATACACTGATGAAGTAGCGGATGAACTAGATGAACTAGGAGCTACCCGTGGTTTGAGAAACCCATGTGACTTTTAGAAACCGAGTATACTTCAGCTATAGCTACAGCGATTGGTTGACCTCTTTGAGACACCCAGTAGTAGCAACAACAGCGGGCTGGAAGCAAAGACTACTATAGTGGTGGTGGTGGTGGTGGTGTAGTCTCCTGGTAACTATA
>JACCDR011080766.1_pt1 | contig 12994 bp, 7 predicted proteins | sample 7446431 | NCBI WGS metagenome assembly JACCDR01 (sample SAMN15323443, study PRJNA562643) | freshwater metagenome | isolation source: river surface water | place: USA:Blue River Watershed | collected 2017-08-17
AGCGTTTACCCAACGGTTTGTTCAGAATTGTCGGACGAGTCAGTCGGCTGATTAAGTTGCATGGCAAGCGCTTTCAGCTGGATTATGCGGAGCAGCAGTTACGCAGCCTTGGATTTGATGTGGTGCTTTGTGGTCGAGATGATTGGTTGGGCGTACTCCTCCAGACACTGGCAAGTCCTGAGCAGATGCAAAGCTTGACGTTAGTGTTGCGACAACAATGGCAATTGCATCCACAGCTGTTTGTGATTGCGACCGATATCGCTTTACCGCGCTTAAGTTCTGGCAAAATTGATTACCCCACTTTGATGGCGTTATTGGAGCAAAAGGCAGCATGTTAGCCCCGTCCCCCCAACAGAGCGCTGCAGCGACATGGCCTGGCGAGCTAGCTTCGCCATATGCGATGACGCAGGCAGAAAAAGAACGTTATTTCCAAGCACAGCTGTGGCAATTGCACTGCCATCATTGGCAGCATTGCGCGGCCTATGCCGCCTTGGTCGATGCGCAGTGGCCGGCTCTGGCCAAGGAGGCAGCACAAGCTTGCGCTGTACAAGAGGGAGCAGAGCAAGCTTGCGCTGTACAAGATAGCGCAGGACAAGACAGATCAGGGCAAAAGCGTACCGAACATAGCCAGATCTCGGCAACGGATACGACGTTTTATCCGCCATCAGGCTTAGAGGTGGCGTTGCAAGATTGGCCTTTTGTGGCGGTTCGCTTATTTAAACAGTTGAAATTACAATCGATAGCGGATACGGATGTGTTTAAGGTGTTGCAGTCCAGCGGCACTATGGGGCCTCCTTCGCGCATAGTGTTAGACAGTGCAGCTGCCGCGCAGCAATCACGTGTGTTGGTGAATATCATGCAGCATTGGCTGGGCAAAGCACGTTTGCCAATGCTAATCCTCGACCACCCAGGGGTGATTAAGCATCGCCAGCAATTTTCGGCCCGAGGCGCCGGCATCCAAGGATTATCGTTTATGGGGCGTCAGCATTGTTATGCACTGCATGATGATATGTCGCTAAATATCGATGCCATTACCCAGTTTTGTCAGCAGCATGGCCAAGGCCCGGTGTTATTGTTTGGGTTCACCTTTATGGTGTGGCGATATGTGGTGCAAGCGCTGGCACAGCAACAACTGCAATTGTCGTTACCGCAGGGTATTTTGCTGCACAGTGGCGGCTGGAAAAAATTAGAACAAGAAGCGGTAGCGCCAGCGCACTTTAAACAGCAGGTGCAGCAGGTATTGGGGCTGACACGGGTGCATAATTTTTATGGTTTGGTTGAGCAAATCGGCGCGGTATTTGTCGAGTGTGAACATGGGTATTTACATGCCCCTCACCAAGCCGATGTGATAGTGCGTCGGCCCATGAGCTGGCACGTTGCCGCTGTCGGTGAACCGGGCGTGTTGCAAGTCGTGTCGACGTTGCCGCGCAGCTATCCAGGTTTTAGCATATTGACGGAGGATCGGGCCGTGATCCACGGCGTCGATGATTGTCCGTGCGGGCGTAAAGGACAATATTTTTCCATTTTGGGGCGTTTGCCGCGGGCGGAAGTGCGAGGCTGTAGCGACACCTTTACCTCCAATGGCGGGCTTGCAGCGGCGGCAGATAAAGGTAGTGTCGCCGTGGTAGGGAGCACGATATGAGTTTGCAATGGCTAAATCCTCTGCCTGGATACGATCAGCTGCCATCCTTGCTGCCAGAGTCCTCGCAGCTAACATCCTTGCTGCTAACATCCTCGCAGCCATCATTTGCCAATCCTGATGATCTGGCGTTTTGTCAGGCGCTGTCACAGCAGTTGTTACGCCACCCCGAGGCGCGTCAGTTTCCGGATGTGATTGCGCTTGGTTTTTGGCTGCGTAGCGCGCAACTCACGGCCATGTTGCAACCTTATCAGGCATTATATGCGGCGCAACATATCCAGTTACAGCCGACTGGCCTGTGGTTTCATAGTGCGCCGCGCAATGTTGATAGTTTGTTTATGTATGCAGCGATTTTGAGTTTGCTCTGCGGTAACCAAAATATTATTCGGCTTTCGAGCGCGCGCGGGGGCAGCAGTGCTCTGGTGTTAACCGCTTTGCAGCAATTGGCCGCGGCTTATCCAAATCAGTGTGCACGTTTGCAATTGGTGGCTTGTCCGCATCAAGATGCTGAACTTGCCGCCTTAGTGGCGCGGGTCGATGGCCGCGTGTTATGGGGCAGTGATGATGCCATTCTCGCACAGCGGCAACTGCCGATGCCGGCGCATGCGCGCGAGCTTTGTTTTCATCATAAATTATCACTGTGTGTGCTTAATGCGGCTTATGTGATTGAGCAATTTAGCGGCACAGACACCAGTGCCAAAACGCAACAGATGTTAGCGCTGTTTGTGCGCGATCACTTAACCTTTGCCCAGCAAGCCTGCAGTTCGGCCAAAGTCGTGGTATGGCAGGGCAGTACGGCGGAATGCTACAGCGCACAGCAGTTGTTTTGGCCAGCGTTATATGACTATGTGGCACAGCATCCAGTGGCATCACTGCAGGAAACCGAACATTTTCAGGCGATGGCTGCGGCGCAGTATTTTGCCATGCAAGGATACGCGCAAGGGCATGCGGCAGATCCACACCAGCCAAGCATCACCCAGCCAAATCGCATGTCGCTGGCGAATGCGACGCCCCCTGCACTGCAGTGGACCGCACCTTTTGCGCGGCTGCAGATACCGCACTTACGCGAGGCTATTACCTTAGATCACCCGGGCTGTGGGCTTTTTATTGAGCTGACCGTGGCCAGGCTGGATGATTTATCATCGCAGTTGACCCAAGCTCATCAAACCATCAGTTATGTCGGCTATACAGCTGCACAATGTGCTGCATGGCTGGCTCAGTGTCCGCGCGGTGTGGAGCGGATGGTGCCACTTGGCGAAAGTTTACAGTTTGGCCCGATTTGGGATGGTATGGATTTGGTGCTGCAATTTAGCCGATTGCGGGTGATCCGCTAAGTCAACCCGTGCTGTTAACGCATAGCGTGGCGATGGGCCACGCGTTTGGCATTATCGTGCGTTGTGGCTTAGACGCTGTTGCCAATAACGGCGCTGTGTTTCGATGGGGACACTGATGGCATAAATCAGTAGTGGCACCAGCGCCACGGCGACTAAACTCAGCAGGCCAAATCGTTGGTAGGGCGTAAAGGCCAGTACCAAGTACAGCAGCGGCATATGCAGCAAATACAAGCTAAAGGTGTGCGCGGCTAAGCGCGGGATCCATGGCAGAATCCGTTGCCAACAGCGTTGTAACCAAGGCGCCGTTTGCGGTGCTGTGGGCGGGTGTGTACTGATAAGGTTGTTCGACGGCGTGACTTGTGCGGCGAACACGCAGAGCTGATAGATGGCATAAAAATGCAGTACAACGGCCAGCGTCAGCAGGTAATCGCTGGCAAACGCATCCGCGGTGGGCAAAATAAAGCGGCTGATGTCCGTGCCTAACCACGCTATTACGCGGTCATTGAGCCATGTTTGTAAGCCATGCTGACACAACAGCACGATCAACAGGCTGCTGATCAGCAGCAAACACCATAGCTGATATTTGGCGATGGACGCGCGTGCCGGCGTTTGGCAAATGTAATACAGCACCACGCCGGCGAGCCATACTGGCAGATATAACAAAATACTCGGCCCCATCAACAATAACACGACGCTGGCGTAGCCGTAACGCCGCCAGCCCCGAAGGTAAAAACAGACCCCAAATAGCAGGTAATACAACACCTCATAGCCCATCGACCAATAGGCTAAGTTGGTCAAAATACCAATTTCTTGCCAGCTTTGATTGGTAAAGGTTAAGCCGTACCAGAGGGTGGGCACTAAGGGTTTAAAGTTGGGAGCGATCGCGGCGAGACTACTCGGGTTGTAGTGCATAATGAGCGCATAGGTCACGACGGTCAGAAGCATGGCAGGCAGCGCTACCGAATAGATCCGTAAGCTGCGATGAATGACATACTCGCGCGCACTCTCGCCGCGTCCAGCACAGACGTAGGCGATGACAAAGCCAGACAACACAAAAAATACCACCACAGCTTCATGCCCAAGCCCGGCTAGTTGCCAAAGCATGCCGTCCACCACATAAGGCACATGCGATAAGAATACCGCCACAGCGGCGAGAAAACGCACGGCATCGAGGTAGAGCGAAAATCCTTTGGGCATACCAAACTATCCATGTTAAACGGCGCTTTGGCGTCGTTGGGTTATTGCTTATGGTGGCGACACTTTGTAGTTCAATAGCAGCGCCAAAGGTGAAAAAAACTGCACCTTAGCATGAACGCTCGGCGACTCGGCAGGCATCATCACGCCTGAGTTTTATGCCTTCGCGCCCTGCATCTTGCCCGTACCGCGGGAGAGCTTAACGCGGCGCGTCAGGCAATAAAATAGCGCGCAGCGCTGGTCGCAGGCCTTGCAGTGCGGTGTCTACGGTTAAATCTGGATTTAACACTCGCCGCATTAATAAACCACCAAACATGGTAAAAATGATATTAACGCGGGCGTCGAGATCTTGCTCGCTATGGTCGCGCAGCAAACTGCGCTCCGAGCGTAACAGTTGTTTCATGCGCTGGCGAGCGATCAGATCGTTGTGCTGTAATAAACGCGCAACTTTATCATTGCGTGCGGCTTCGGATAGCATTTCTAACTGAAGTGCCGCTCGTTCTATGTCTAACTTGCGCGCGACGCCGTTATCGGCACAGTTGACCATCACGTCCAATAACGCGCCAGGTTCGGCTTCTAATTGATTAAACACCGAGAACATTTCGTCCATATCGCGGGCAATGATGGCTTCGATGATGGCTTCTTTACTGGCAAAATAGTTATAGATATGGCCTGCACTCATGCCTGCGGTTTTGGAAATTTCGGCCATGCCGGCACCATGGTAACCGCGGCGGCGAAAACAGTCCGCTGCGGCATTCAACACTTGGTTACGTCGTGCTTGCGCCAGCTCTGCATCGGCATGTTTTTTACTGGGTTTGCGCGTCACAGTGGCCGGCGATTCCTCCTGTTCGAACAACGCTTGCTCAGGTGATGATGGTGCAGATGAAGAGATGGACATAAAGACTCCGTGCAGCCTGCAACTACAGGTCTGCCATGCTATTGGATGATGATATTCGCTGCTGGCGCGACGATCTTAAGCGCAACAGTGTTTCGGCGCAAGTCGGCAAGTGCATCCGGCGGTTTGATCGCAATGAGGCTGTGCTGTTCATGCCCGCTTATGCATCAATCCCCCATCATCGTGGGCTGCGCGGGGGCTCACCTTGCATACGCCGATAGTGCCTTGTGGCGACCCGCAGGTCACCTCAAGGTATAACGCATCCGCGCAGGGTATTTGTTTTTAAAGCCATCTCGCGATGATGTCATCACTCGATGAAGCCATCACTCGATGAAGCCATCACTCGATGACATCATCTGGCGGTACGGCCGTTGGTAATGACGTCAGGCTTTTGTGGTCCAGCGTTTAATCAAGACAAAAAACAGCGGCACAAAAATGACGGCCAATAACGATGATGCCAAGGTGCCACCAATGACGGTTACCCCCAGCGCATTTTGTGCACCTGAACCCGCACTATGCGCCAGCGCTAAGGGGAACACACCAAAAATGAACGCCATCGACGTCATGATGATAGGTCTGAGACGAAGCCGAACGGCGGCGAGCGCGGCCTGCGGTAAATCCAAACCTTGCTGTTGCCGTTCGATGGCAAACTCGACGATCAGAATCGCATTTTTGGCGGCCAATCCCACGGTGGTGAGTAATCCCACCTGAAAGTAAATATCATTGGCCAAGCCTTGGGTTAACGCGGCCACGACCGCGCCTAAAATCCCAAGCGGGACCACCAACATCACGGCCGCCGGGACCGACCAGCTTTCATAAAGTGCAGCTAAGCACAGAAATACCACCAGCAGCGATAACGCATACAGCAGTGGCGCTTGCCCACCGCTCAGGCGCTCTTGATATGACACACCTGTCCATTCGATACCAATGCCGGCCGGTAATTTGGTGGCAAGTTCAATCATGGCTTGCATGGCATCGCCTGTACTATACCCAGGCGCTGCGGCACCTTGAATTTCCATGGCCGGAACGCCGTTATAACGCTCTAAACGTGGCGAGCCGTATCGCCACTGTGCGCTGGCAAAGGCGGCAAAGGGCACCATGTCACCTTGTTGATTGCGAACGAACCATTTTTGCAGATCTTCCGGTGCCATACGCGCATCGGTATCGCCTTGGATAAACACTTTCTTGACGCGACCGCGGTCAATAAAATCGTTGACATAACTGCTGCCCCAACCAGCGGCGATGGTCTGATTAATATCCGCTTGGCGCAGGCCAAGTGCGGCCGCCTTGGCGGTATCAATATCCAACTGTAGCTCTGGAGTATCTTCTTGCCCGTTCGGCCGCACCGCCATTAGGCGTTTATCTTGCGCCGCCATACCAAGCAATTGGTTACGAGCTGCCAATAATTCGGCATGGCCAAGCCCGGCATTGTCTTGCAGGAATAGGTTAAAGCCATTGGCGGTGCCAAGCTCGACCACCGCAGGCGGCGGGAAGGCGAACACAAAGGCCGATTTTAGACTCATAAAATATGCCATAGCTTTGCCTGTCACAGCCTTGACACTCAGATCTGGCCGCTGCCGCTCATCCCAATGCTTTAAGCTAACAAAACCCAGGGCGGTATTTTGCCCACTACCGGCAAAGCTAAACCCGGTGACGGTAAAAATGGATGCTACAGCATCGCGCTGCGTTTCTAAAAAATGCTGCTCCACCTTTTCCACCACCGCTAGGGTTTGCTCGGCGCTAGACCCCGCCGGTAGGCTGATTTGGTTAAATAAGATCCCTTGATCTTCATCCGGTAAAAACGCCGAAGGCAGCTTCATAAAACTCCAGCCCATGATCGCTATGGTAACCAGATACAGCGTTAGATAACGTTTGGGCTGTTTGATCATGCGCGCAACCACATGTTGTGTGCCATGATTGCTGCGGGTAAATAATCGATTAAAGCCGGCAAAAAATCCGCTCTGGGCCGGCGCATGCGTTGACTTTAACAAGGTGGCGCAAAGGGCTGGTGTTAAAACGATGGCTACCACCACCGATAACGCCATCGCAGACACTAACGTAATGGAAAATTGCCGATATATAACCCCGGTGGAGCCACCAAAAAAGGCCATCGGAATAAACACCGCCGATAGCACCAAGGCGATCCCTACCAAAGCACCGGTGATTTCTTGCATCGATTGATGAGTGGCCTCATAGGCCGATTTACCTTGCTCGGTCATGACCCGTTCGACGTTTTCCACCACCACAATGGCATCGTCCACCAATAAACCGATGGCTAACACCATGGCAAACATGGTTAATGTGTTGATGGTATAACCCAACGCAGCCAAGATCGCGAAGGTACCAAGCAGCACCACGGGGACCGCAATGGTCGGAATAAGTGTGGCGCGAAAGTTCTGCAAAAACAGATACATCACCAAAAACACTAACACAATGGCTTCCAACAGGGTATGGATCACTTTTTCAATGGAAAGCGCAACGAAAGGGGTGGTGTCATACGGCACTACGGCTTTCATGCCCGCCGGGAAGTATGGCTGCATGTCACTGAGCGCCTGTTTGACGGCCTCGGCGGTATCCAGCGCATTGGCGCCACTGGCCAAACGAATACCCAAACCGGTGGCGGGTTTACCGTTAAAGCGCGCGATCACGCCATAGTTTTCGGCACCCAGCTCGACACGGGCCACATCCTGCAAGCGGATCACGCCGCCATCGCTATTACTTTTTAGTAAAATGGCATTAAATTGCGCAACGGTTTGTAAGCGACTTTGCGCGGTAATAGTGGCATTTAATTGCTGGCCAGCACGCGCCGGCATGCCGCCTAACTGTCCTGCGGACACTTGCGCATTTTGCGCTTGAATGGCGGCACTGATGTCGCTTGGCATCAGCTGATAAGCTTGTAACTTGGCCGGGTCTAGCCAAATCCGCATGGCATATTGGGTGCCGAATAACTGAACTTCACCCACACCTGTCACCCGAGCCAGCTTGTCCTGTACTTTACTGGCGACATAATCGCCAATATCGATGTTGGTCATGCTGCCATCTTCCGAGACAAAGCCAACTACCATCAAAAAGTTACGGGCCGCTTTGGCAACGGTGACACCTTGACGCTGCACTTCCGCCGGTAATAGCGGCGTTGCCAACGCCAGTTTGTTTTGAACTTGCACCTGTGCCATATCGGCGGCGGTATCGGCATCGAAGGTAAGCGTGATGGTTGCAGTACCATTGGCCTCGCTGGTGGAGGACATATACATCAGACCATCTAATCCCTTCATTTTTTGCTCTATTACTTGCGTGACGCTGTCTTCCAGCGTCCGCGCCGATGCGCCAGGGTAGGTGGCCGTGATATTGACGGCTGGTGGCGCAATCGCAGGGTATTGCGCCACGGGCAAACCTCGGATCGACAATACACCTGCCAGCATAATGCCAATGGCAATTACCCAGGCAAAAATGGGTTTATCAATAAAAAAACGAGCCATTAACGCGCTCCTTCGGGGTTCGCGGTGGACTCGGCCACCATACTTTTGGCAATGTTACTTGTCATTTTGGAGGTCATCGTGGAGGTCATCGTTGCAGTTGTCTGACGTGCCGAGTGCGTCGCAGCATCATGAATCGTGAGGGCGGTATCTACCGGCGTGGTCGGCGCGGGGACCGCCATCACTTGCATGCCAGGCCGCACTTTTTGCAAACCTTCCACGATGACCTGATCGCCAGCCACTAAACCGCCGCTCACCAACCAATGAGCGCCATAACTCCGATCCGTCTCAATGGTGCGTGTTTCGATGACTCCGTTGGCGTTTACCAACCAAACCACCGCTTGGCCTTGATGATTACGCATCACGGCTTTTTGTGGCACTAAGATCGCCGCTGGATGCACCGCTTCAATAAATTCGGTTTGCACATACATGCCCGGCAGTAACCATGCCGCAGGGTTCGGGAACTTAGCGCGCAGCGTGACACTGCCGGTGGCGGGATCGACCGTCACTTCGCTAAATTGCAACTGGCCTGAGTGTGGATACCGACTGCCATCTTCCAAAAAGAGCGCGACGGGTGAGCTTGATGAGGTATCAGACTGTAATAAACCTTTGGCGATTTGTTGTTTAATTTGCAGCATTTCGCTACTTGATTGTGTGATATCGACGTAGATTGGTTCAAGTTGACTGATGGTCGCCAAAACATGTGTTTGATTGGCATTTACCAACGCACCCGCGCTGATGCTGGAGCGGCTAATAATGCCATCGATCGGTGCTTTGATGGTGCTGTATGCCAGATTGATATTGGCACTTTGCAGTCGTGCTTTGGCGGCGGCAAGTTCGGCTTGGGCTTGCAGATACGCTGCATTGGCATCGTCGAGATCTTGCGCGCTCACGGCTTGGCGTTGCAATAAATTACCAAGGCGCTGCGCCCGAGCTTTGCTGGTGGCAATACTCGCCTGTGCTTTGGCGATGGCCGCTTCACTGCTGGCGACTTCGGCTAAAAATGGCGCTGGGTCAATTTGATACAGCGGCTGTCCAGCCTTCACGTGACTGCCTTCGGTAAATAAACGTTTGGTCACTATGCCACTGACTTGGGGCCGGATCTCCGCAGTTTGATAGGCATGTGTGCGGCCGGGTAATTGCCGCGACAGGGTCACGCTTTGCGGCTGCATCGTTGCAACGCTGACTTGGGGCAGTGGCGCTGCAGGTGAGGCTGCGGCGGAATTGGCCGACGTGGTTTTGTTTGCGCTGGTGTTGCTTGGCGTCGATTTACTGCCTTGAGTTGCGCTGGTTTGGGCGGCGCTGCTGTGGTTTGAGGCCGTGGATGGACCACAAGCGCTGAGCACGAGCAGCGATGGGAACAATATAGGTAACAATAAGAGCCACGCTTTAGCGCGGCGCGGGTTGAATGATGTCTCAATACCAGGCATTTTGCATATCCATTTATAGAGTGAACGTTCATTCTATTTTATTTTTATGCCGTTTGACTAGTGTTGTTGTGGTTTTTTTAGCAACGCACGTCTGATTTTTTCGTCGCCAAGTGCTGGTTTTTTCGGCGACTGCGCCGCAGGTCGCTGATCGAAAACAGTGCACTAAAACGCTGGTTTTGTTAGAAAATGTGACGTCAGGTTAATGAATACGTATGTATGTTTACCTTATATCGGTAAATGTGGTTGCAAAATAACCAGTCCGGCTTACCTTTGCACAGCACCGGTGCATTTTTGTACATAACTATAACTTTTGGTGCAGCGGCGGATATGGCCATATCCACCACTGTCACCCCAGTGCTTCAACAGGATAAGGACCATGAAAACATTAGGATTGACCACTGTCGCTTTGGCGACCAGTTTGTTGGCTTGTCACGCAAGTGCCGATGTCATTTTGCATGCGTTTAACTGGAAATATTCAGATATCACGGCGAAAGCTGAAGAAATTCGCGCCGCAGGCTACAAGAAAGTGTTAATAGCACCACCGCTAAAATCAGCCGGTTCCGAATGGTGGGCGCGTTATCAACCACAAGATTATCGGGTGATTGATCATCCGCTTGGCAACAAAGAGCAGCTACAAACCTTGATTAACACCATGAATACCAAGGGGATTCAAGTCTATGCCGACATAGTGCTCAATCACATGGCCAATGAAAGTTGGCAGCGCTCCGATTTAAACTACCCAGGTAGCTTGGTTTTGAATCAGTATCAAAGCAACAGTGCCTATTTTGAACGGCAAAAACTGTACGGAACCTTGACGCAAAATTTCTTATCAGGTTTTGATTTTAATCCAGCCGTCTGTATCAACGATTACAACGATGTGTGGAAAGTGCAAAACCATCGGCTGTGCGGTGGCAGTGGCGATAGCGGTTTGCCCGATCTAAACGGTAGCAGCTACGTGATTGGTCAGCAGCAGGCGTATCTGCAAGCGCTGAAAAACATGGGCATCAAAGGTTTCCGGATTGATGCGGTGAAACACATGCCGCTGGCGCACGTGAATGCGGTATTTAACAGCACTATTTTGTCGGGCATGCATGTGTTTGGTGAGGTGATCACCAGTGGTGGCGCAGGTAGCAGTGAATACGACAAATTCCTCAAGCCCTACTTAGATAACACCAGCCACAGTGCCTATGATTTCCCATTATTTTCCGCTATTCGTGGCGCATTTAGTTTCAGTGGTAGCATGAGCCAATTGGCCAACCCAGCGGGCAGCGGGCAAGCGTTACCTTGGAATAAAGCGGTGACCTTCACTGTGACCCACGATATTCCCACCAATGATATTTTCCGTGGTCAAATCATGGACCCCACCGATGAGTTGTTAGCGAATGCCTATATTTTGGGTCGTGATGGTGGCACGCCGATGATTTATTCTGATAATGGCGAAACAGCCGCCAAAGATGGCTTCCGCTGGCGGGACTATTTTAAACGCAATGACATTAAAGGCATGGTACGTTTTCATAACAGCACCCAAGGTCAGCCGATGCAAATCATCGGTAGCAACCAATGTTTATTGCTGTTTAAACGCGGTAAAAAAGGTGTGGTGGCGATTAATAAATGCGGCAGCACGCAAAATTACAGTGTAAATACCTACACCTACGAATTTAACTGGTACAAAAATTACGTGGATGTGATTTCTGGCCAGTCATTTTCGGTCAGCTCCCAATGGCTGAATCTGAGTATTCCAGCACGCAGTGCACGGATGTGGTTAGAGCAATAAAACACGGCTAACGCCATTCACGGCGCACGTCTTAGCGCCGTGAATGCCATCATCAGCGCGCGATACCCCCCATGGTGGTGATCGCGCCGCTTAGCCCGCCCTGTGCTTCGTCGGCGTATTTAGCGCAATCCCTATAAACTCCTCGGTGAGACTTCTGACTAAGCTGCTGTTTTTGATGTAAATATATCGACGTTTTCATCCGCTCGCGCTATGGTGTATCGCAATATGTGAAAAGGATACCGCCATGACGACGTCGCAATTAGAACATTTATCTCATGCGCAAACAGATAGTGTGCCAACTGCGGCGTCCGCAGCTGATGGTGGGCAACCACAGTTTGCAACGCACAGATTTTCAATGCGCTGGTTTTCACAGCAATGGCAACAGCGTCGGCCGCAGTTGCGTCGCCGCCTGCATTTACTCAGCATTGCCCAACGCGCTTATGTGATAGCCCTGTTATTGTTGATCCTGACGAGCATGGAAGTTTTATCCTCCGACCTTGGCATTACCTTGGCCGCCATGGTTGGTATTTCCGCCTTTATGTTGGATGCGTGGCCTGCGTTTGAAAAGTTTTGGCATAAGTTGTATGGCAAAGCGCTGCTGATTGCGTTGTATGCGGTTATTTTAAATATTGTGTTGGCTTATGCTGAGGCCACAGTCAATAACATGACGGGCGTCAAGCCCGATCTCATGCGTTACACCGTGAATCTGGTGGCGATGCTACTGGCGCCTGCCTGGCTCTTTGGCGCCACTGTGGTGGTGATGCTGGGTTACATGATACTGCACATGCTGAAAATAATGTTGTATCTGGTATTAAGGCCGTTAGGGATCCGAAGTCGACAGCTGTTTGATGATGAAGCCTATCCAAAAACATTTTTAACGATTCGCTTATTATTGATGCCGTTTGTGTGTGTGATGATGGTGCAGTTGGTGGATGCTTATATTAAGGGGCATTCTGATGTGACATGGCAGACTAATGGCGCCAATGTGATGCTTGATCTTGACGTGGCGCCGAGTGAATTGCCGGCGCTGATAGCCGCGACGCCTGATGCAGCTATGGCAAACCAAGCCGCCCCGAAGGCGACCGCAGCGCCGCTTCGTCATGACTTGCCCAGCCATACCATGGCTGAACAGAGCGTGATGAACGGCAGTGCCTATTTAAGTCAGCGCATTGCGCAAGCCGAACAGCATGGGTTCCATTGGTATGAAGTTTTAGCCGCGCAATTTCTGTATCATGTTGAAAGCCAAGGCAAGTCG
>JACCDR012091372.1_pt1 | contig 12993 bp, 14 predicted proteins | sample 7446431 | NCBI WGS metagenome assembly JACCDR01 (sample SAMN15323443, study PRJNA562643) | freshwater metagenome | isolation source: river surface water | place: USA:Blue River Watershed | collected 2017-08-17
ATGTACGCTCTTGCGTTAACCTCACGATTTCCGAGTTTTAAAAGGTCAAGGCCTCCGGCAATTTCATTAAGAATCGTTGAGTCAGAGTTCATCTCCCTGGACTGATCGATATAGGAGAGCTTGACCGTATCGCCGACCTTAAAAGTTCCGGCATCGGGCTCGATCTGGCCGGTGATCATTTTGAAAAGAGTCGTCTTACCGGCGCCGTTCGGGCCGATGATTCCAACGATTCCTCCGGGAGGAAGCTTGAATGACAGACTCTCGTAGAGGATCTTGTCGCCAAACGCTTTGGAAATGCCGTTGGCCTCGATAACGACGTCACCGAGTCGCGGCCCTGGTGGTATAAAGAGATCATTGGTTTCGTTACGCTTCTCTTTGGATTCCGAGAGCATCTTATCGTAGTTCGTAATCCTAGCCTTGGACTTCGCTTGCCGGGCCTTAGGGGATGAGCGAATCCACTCAAGCTCTTCTTGCATCTTCTTTTGCCGTTGAGACTCCTGCTTTTCTTCCACCGCGAGACGGTTAGTCTTCTGCTCAAGCCAGCTCGAGTAATTGCCTTCCCATGGAATGCCGTGACCACGGTCAAGCTCAAGAATCCAACCGGCGACATGATCGAGGAAGTAGCGATCGTGGGTGATGGCGATAACCGTTCCTTTGTAGGCCTGAAGGTGACGTTCGAGCCACAGGACGGTTTCGGCATCAAGGTGGTTGGTAGGCTCGTCAAGGAGGAGGACATCTGGCTCTGAGAGGAGAAGGCGGCAAAGGGCCACCCGGCGCTTCTCACCACCAGAGAGAACGCCACACTTCTGATCAGAGGGAGGACAACGGAGAGCTTCCATCGCCAGCTCAAGTCGCGAGTCGAGATCCCAGATATTCTGAGCATCCATCTTGTCCTGAAGCGTAGATTGCTCATCGAGAAGTTTATTCATTTCATCTTCGCTCATCTCATCGCCAAGCTTCATGTTGACTTCTTCATAGCGCTGAGCGACGGCCACGAGTTCGGCCAGACCTTCCTGTACGACTTCCTTGACCGTTTTCTCCGAATCCAGTTTCGGGTCCTGCTCGAGGTAGCCAAAGCTAACACCTTTGGATGAATTAACATCGCCGATGTAATCCTTGTCCACTCCCGCGATAATTTTTAGAAGCGAAGACTTACCGGAACCGTTGAGACCAAGAACGCCGATCTTGGCCCCGTAAAAAAATGAAAGTGAGATATCTCGAAGGACCTGCTTCTTTGGAGGGTAGACTTTCCCAACCTTATGCATGGAGAAGATAATCTTGTGGCCACCGGACATGGGGTATTCCTTTTTGAATTTTAGAAGCTATTTTCTAGCATATTCACTACATCAAGGCCATCAGATCGCTGAGGAGACAAAAGATAAAAGCAAGGTAAGACGGAAGGAAAAACACCCCGAGGAGGCCGAGTTTTATCACCATGAGTCGTTTCGAGAAAAGTTCAAAGTGCCAGGATTCAAGAAAACGCAGCTCCTCCATCAGATACTTTACGTCGTCATCATAACTTAAGCCCTGTTTGAGAGTTTTCTGACAAGTATCGCGCAGTTTATCAGCGATAACTGCTAGCTTCGGAGCACGCACCTGATTGAGCTTTTCGACCTCAGCAAGCGCTAGGATATCTGATCTGGCGATCGGGAGTCGTGATAGGGACTTTAGAATGAAGAGCATTTTCCATAGGTCGCCGATGTCCCCAAAGTAGCGCCGACGAAGCCAATTTAGGGTGACTGGGAGCACACCAAGTCCCGTCAGTTGCCAACCTAGGATGAGGCCAAGGTTAAGCATCGGCACAGTGACCTCAACGAGCTGAAGTGCCACGACTACAAACGCCCAGGTAAGTCCCATCATGAGAACTAACTGCAGGTAGATTCCGGTGGAGGTCTCTCTCAGCCTTCGCTCGAACTGTTGATCCCTTTGAAGGCCCTCTCGTAGGAAGAGTAGAGAGTCCTGATACTGACCTCCCATGCGACGGGCCATTTGAAGAAGTACTTCGACGATGTCGCTATAATATTTGTAGCGCGGCAGATTCGCCTGAGATCCGAGGTCGGGACGATTCCCCCACTGAAAACGCTTCAACCATTCTTCGAGCTGGGCAGCGGGATCAGGTCGGATTATCAGACCTTTAGGAACCAAACCGTATGGCCGCTCGACCCAATAAATCAAGACTCCGATGAGCATGAAGTAAAAAATGTAGGACATCAAATTACGCTCCGGATTTTTACAACCATGTAGCTCGTTTTATTGACAGTGCGCAAGGCGTTGGCATAGTTTGGAGTTTATGACTTCACTTCTGAAACATACCCCTCGCGAGGAAGCTTCCTCTCGAGATTCGTTCCTTACAGGGTTCGAAAAGCAACTATCTCTCATGAGGGATTTAGAGGAAGTCGAGCGGCTCATGAAGAAGCTTCAATTCCTCGGGCTCAACTTTGATCCCTTCCAGCAAGAAACGGGAAGCGAATGCGACCAGATCTTGGAGCAACTAGGCTTAAGAAGCCTCATGGTTAATCCGTACGAGTCGACCAACATCCTCCTTCGGCTCCTGGATAAAACTGAAGAAAAATTGAAAACCCTTAAGCAGTAACTCTCGGGGAAGACAAATGGACAAAATCCCAGAATGCCTGATCCACCCGGTATCGATAAAACTTTTGCGCCAAGGCCACCCCTGGATCACAGCAGATACCTTCTCGAATCGCTTCCCTCGTCAGTCAGAGTTTGTGATTGCCACAGATGAGCGGAAGCGGCCGATGGCACTTCTTATGCACGACCCCTATCATAAGAACGTTAAGGCCAGAGTCTGGAGCACGAAGTTTCCGTTCGATCGGGAGGCGCAGCACTTCACGGCAAGCATTCAAGGTCGGCTCGATCTGGCCTTCGAAAAGCGCATTCAGTCGATGGAACTGCGCGAGCGTGAGAACTACTATCTGGCCTTCGGTGAAGCCGACCAGCTCCCGGGTCTATTTATCCAGAGACTCCGGGACCGCATTCTCATTCAGTTTTATACGAGTTTCTGGATACGGTACAAATCAGTTATTCTGACCACGATTCAAGAAGTCTTCCCGGAGATCAAGGAAGAAAACATCTGGTTTCAGCTCCGGGGTGAAACCAAAGAGCTCCAAAAGTTACCGCAAAACGCACTTGACCCGAACCGCCGTGACGAATTTCATCTGGCAGAGTTCGGAGTTCAGTACCTCATTCGCCTTGGCGCCACCTATGACCAGGGTCTCTACACCGACATGAGTTCTGTCCGCCATGCGCTGGGGAAGCTTGTGGGGCCGGGAGCGAGTGTTCTGAACCTTTATAGCTACACCGGCGCCTTCTCCCTTTGGGCCCTTAAACAGGGCGCGGGCCATGTGGTGTCAGTGGATCTGTCGCCGAAGTATATTGAGTGGCTCCAAAACAACCTTGCCTTAAATCCCGAACTCGATCATACCAAGCATGAGGCCATGGTGAAGAGCACTGAACAAGCGCTCGGTGATCTGCGCGGTCAAAAGAGAATCTTTGACGTCATCATATGCGATCCTCCGTCTTCTTCATCGGACGGTGCGAAGCGAACTTCTGCCATCAAAACTTACCGTGACCTCTTAAGTAAGATGGATCCACTTCTTGGCAAGGGAGGCAAGTGCGTACTCTTCCTTAATACGCATCAGGTGACCCAGGAGAAGTTTGATCGAACGCTGAGAGACTATCTTACGGAGCTAAAGCTTAACTACAAGCTCTCGACACGTCTCCAGCTTGGAGAGGACTGCCCAACGCTCAAGGGATTCCCCGAGGGTAGCTACCTTAAGGGCATAGTACTGGAGAAGCAATGATTGCCGTCAAGGGTCTCAGAAAGACGTTCACTGCGCACGTCAAGGAGCCGGGGCTTGCGGGCTCACTAAAGGCCTTGATCCAGCGAGAGACTGTGACGAAAGAAGCGCTGAAGTCAGTTGATCTTGAAGTTCAGCAGGGCGAGATTATCGGTCTCATCGGGGCCAATGGTGCCGGTAAAACGACGCTCGTAAAAATTCTTGCAGGGATCGTTCATCCGACGGCCGGTGAAGCGACTGTGCTGGGGTTCAAGCCTTGGGAGCGCAACAACGAATACCGTCGGCAGATGTGCCTTATCATGGGACAAAAAGCACAAGTCTGGTGGGACCTTCCGGCCCTCGACAGCTTTCTTTTGCTTAAGGAAATCTACCAGATCGACGATCGCCTCTACCGAGAGAATATAGAGTTCCTCGCTGAAACTCTTATGGTGAAGGATCATCTTAAAACTCAAGTCCGAAAGCTCTCGCTCGGAGAACGAATGAAGGTGGAGCTTATGGCGGCCCTCCTCCACCGACCACGAGTCATCTTTCTGGACGAACCTACCATCGGACTCGACCTCTCAGCTCAAAAGGCAGTTCGAGAATTCCTGAAGAATTATCAGCGGGAGTTCAGGCCTGTGACGATCCTCACCTCCCATTATATGGAGGACATTAAGGAGCTCTGCCCTCGAATTGTGATTATGAAAGAGGGCTCCTTCGTCTACGACGGCCCCCTGGCACAGGTTCAGCGGATGCTAGGGGATGAAAAATGCCTCAGCGTTACTACGCGGGAGCGCACATTTAAGCTCACCGTGGCCCGGCCCGATCTCGCGGCCAAGACAGCAGAAATTTTTGGTCAAAACGATGTCCTCGATCTCAATATCCACGACCCGTCTATCGAAGACGTGATTGAGTCCATCATGAAGAACGGAGTCGTGCTTTGAGCTGGTGGCGTTACATTGCCGCGGCAGAACTAAGAAAGATTCTCGCCTTTCGTTCGGACTTTTGGGTCACGTTTATTGGACAAGCATTGGTACAGCTCCTGATCGCACGAGCACTATGGCAGAGTATATTTGCCGCAAATCAATCTGAGGTCATGAACGGTTTTACGCTGGAAACGATGACCCTCTATTACCTCATCGTCCCCATAGGTCAGAAGATACTGACCGGAGAAAACGTCGGTTTCCTCTCGCGGGAGATTTACGACGGAACCTTCAGTCGCTATCTCATCTACCCGCTTTCTTTCTTCCAGTACAAGACGATAACCTACCTCACTCATAGCGCTTTCTACGGGCTTCAGCTGCTCCTGATATTCACAGCGTATAATCTCTTCACCGGCACAGCAGGATTCACGACTCTATTGCCTGGAACCCTCCTCTTCCTCATTGCTGCCTTCGCCTACATGAGCATTGCAATGATCGTCGAGCTCCTCGCTCTTTGGGCGGACAATATCTGGTCGCTAATGGTCATGGTTCGCTTTTTCAGCCTGTTTTTCGGAGGAGGCTACCTGCCACTCACTTTCTTCCCCGAAGCACTCCAGACCGCACTCGCCTACACGCCGTTTCCCTACCTCGTAAGTCTTCCCGTTCGGACAACGATGGGCTTAGCGCAGACTCATGAGATAGTGCAGGGTTCCCTGGTCCTGGTCGCCTGGGCGGCCATCTTTCATTTCATAGCGCATCTGATCTGGCGGCGAGGCCAATATAAGTACACAGGAGTCGGCATCTGAAACGCTATATTCGGCTCTACCTCTACTTCTTGCGGTTTTCGTTTTCTAAGGCACTAGAGTTTCGCCTCGACTTCACGTTTCGAATCGTGATGGATCTCATCTACTATGCTGTGAACATCGCCTTTTTTAAGGTTCTCTTTCTCCATACAGAGCTCATCGGCGGCTGGACGTCTGAGCAAATGATGGTGTTTGTAGGTTCCTATCTCTTGGTCGATGCGATTAATATGACGGTGTTCTCGACCAACATGTGGTGGCTGCCCTTTTATATTAACCGGGGTGAGCTCGACTACTATCTGACTCGGCCTGTGTCGCCGCTATTTTTTCTCTCACTCCGAGAGTTTGCGGCCAACTCCTTCGTAAACCTTATCGTAGCGCTGGGGATCTTCGTCTACGCCGTCGCTGTTTACTCGGGTCCTTGGGGCCATGCTAACCTCGCTGGTCTCATCGTTCTCCTCATAAATGGAGCCCTGATCTATTATTGCATTCAGATGCTTATGATCATCCCCGTCTTCTGGACTCAGAGTGCCCGCGGTTTCGTTGACCTCTTTTACACAGTAGGTATTGCGATGGAACGACCCGACCGGATCTACCGTGGCTGGCTCAGGATATTTTTTACGGTGATCATGCCTTTCTGCCTTATCGCGTCTTATCCCGCGCGGGTCTTCATTGAAGGCTTTCAAGAAGGAGTACTACTGCATCTAACGATGGTGAGCTTAGGATTATGGATTGTCATGTTGAGCTTATGGAAGCGTGGACTTCGAAATTATGCCAGTGCCAGCTCTTAGAACGCTCCGACTTTACCCGTGAGAATGTCCCAGAACATACGGAAGTCACCGATGAGACTGTAGAAAGGATGCTTGAAAGTGGCCGGCCGATTCTTCTCATACATAAAATGACCAAGCCACGCGAAGCCGTATCCGACAACTGGTAGAAGCAAAAGTGTCAGCAGATTTCCGGTGAAGAAGAAGAGAAGCATAAGAGAAATAACTCCACAGGTCCCTACGAAGTGAAGCTTACGGCACGTCGAGTTTGAGTGCTCCCGTAGGTAATAGGGATAGAAGTCTCTAAAACTTTTAAATTCCATGCCCAATGCCTCCTCAAACAAATTAATAATAAGGCCTAACAGAACGATTACTCAACAATTTTTATTATTAAGTTTTGCCTGAGCATTCCGATAAGGAATTATGAGGTACCAGTGAAGCATCTGTTTGCTCTAGCACTTTTCCTTCTTCCATCGCTCTCTTTTGCCGAGGACTGTATCTCCTGTCCCCCGGGCCCCCCCCTTTTGAGAAGGCCGAGTGTCCCCACGTGGCCAATAGAGTTTACGACCATCCGTCGACTAAACCTCGAGCGAAATCCCAATGCCACCTTTTGCCGCAGGCCCGTAGAGTTGGTCGACACGATCGTGATCCATCATTCCGAAACACCTTCTACACACACCACAGAACGCATCAACGACTTCCATCTGTCGCGGGGTACAGCGCAGGATCCATGGCTCATGATTGCCTATTCATACGCGATCAATAGTCCGTATCCAGGAGCGTCTACTCCGGCGGCCATGGTTACCGAGGGCAGGCCTCTCGATATAGTAGGCTCTCACGCTGGGACTGGGATTCTCGTTCCTATGAACCGAGACCAACAGCGGCTTTGGAATCAGGGCAGGGTCGTTTGCGGACGAGAAGGCGGACCCTTCCGAGTCGACCCATCCCATGTGAGTGGGGATCGGATCAAGGCAAATTTTACGACAGTCGGAATTGTAGTGATCGGAAACTATGCCCCCTTTTCGAGATCTAACCCGAACGGCTATTCTCCAAGATCCCCGCGTAATCCGACGCGGGCAACTCAAGACCTTATCGCGAGGCTTTCCTGTCAGCTTCAGAAGAAATATCCAGGGATGCGGAACATGAAGTGGCACAGCTTCTACCACCCGACGAGCTGCCCCGGAACTTTAAAAGACTACATCGGACAGATTAAGACTCTAGCAAGGAATTACGGATGCACGTTCTACTAACTATCCTGATGCTCCTTCTGGTGATTTCATCTGCCAGTGCGGCAGATGAGAAAAGCATGAATGAGCTTTTTAAGAAATACGAACAGATCATGGATCAGAAAAAAGTTGAGCTGATTGACGAAGTCTTCTCCCAGCGCTTCTTGCGGGAGACCGGAGGAAAGAAAGAGTTCGTGGAAAAGATCAATGAGCTTCCTGCAACCGCCACCAAACAAGAGGCGGTGGTAAGCTGGAAAAAGGGTCTTAAGGGAGAAATCTACTTTGCACGCCTAAGAGAAAGTGCCCTTAAGAAAACGAAGACCCCCGACAATGGGGGATCTGAATTCATTGTTATCAAAGAAGACGGAAAACTTAAAATAGATGGGACGATCAGCGATGGTGATTAAACTTCTGGCCCTGAGCATTTTCCTTTTTACGGGCTGTGGAAACGACATCCAGCTCAAAAATAATAAGCTCGAAAACATAAGCGCTGCGAGATCAGCGGCGAGCTATGAGAAGACGGGAACACTTAAAAAGGGCACCCCAAGTACGGTTTTGACCCAAGGGCAAACTTACACGGTCAGTACTTATAGCTCGAGACAGGCGTCAGAGTTCATCACAGGCCTGCCAGATAGCGCCCAGATCCCCGTCATCTACACCGGTGGAATCCAGGGCAACACCATCGTCCTCGAAGCCGTACGGCGGCAATGACGGCGGGCCTTTATAGAGGCCCGCCGAGCTGATCTTTAATTGCGAATTGCTTCTGTTGCGACTAATTCGGAGAGGGCCGAGCTGTAGAACAGGCTGTTGACCTTGTTGAGGCGAGCGCGGACGAAATAGCGCTTACCCTTCACCAACTGTGCCGTAGGGAGCGTCTTCGTGATGCTCGTTTTGTTCCGAACAAGTTCCTTCACAGGCCCAGCTACCACTTCGGAGCAGTTTCCGAAGAAGCCCTGTCGGCAAAGTTCATAAGTCACTTCGATCTGCGCATCCTTGTCTTCAGTCGAAAACTTTGATGGGATCACGAGGTTCCAGGCGAAGCTGCCGGCCGCGTCCTTGGTGAGGGCCGTCGTGACCTCGTTCACTGGAAGTGCACGCATGATCCGCTTTCCCTCAACCTCAAGGACTGTGCCATTCCGGTAGATTGTGGCGGAGTATTCGTTGTTGCCGGTAGCAGAATAACGAACGTCCGCAGCTTCGGTCCCGACGTTAACAGTAAGAGTGTCTGTCTCGAACGACTGTAGGACCTGGTTCTTAACATCGATCACAATGTTCCGGTGGACGTAATGGGAAAGGGTCTTAAACTCCTGGAGCGTAACCTGATTACAGACCGACTCGACAGTGCGGCAGCTTCTCTCTGAACCATATCCCAGGTTGATCATGTTGTCGTAGCCGTAGACTTCGAGAACCTGTCCGGCGAATTTGTAGTTCAGGCCTCGCGCCCCGAGCTGCGTCTCGATCCGGCGGATAGTACGCCCAAAATCTGACCAAGAGTTTGGCTTTGACGTCAGTAGGTTATACTGCACAATCTTCTCCGCAATCGAAGGACCGATACCTCTGATGGCGCGGGCAAGGGCGGCGGGTTTCTCTGCCTGCTTAACGTTATAAAAGTTATGCCAGTTTCCAGACGAACCATCGCCCGATTCGGAAGAGCATTGAGGCACACGACAAAGGACCTGCTCGACTACAAGCCGCTCCTCGACCCGGTAGAGTGGCACTGAGAAAGTGGACTCCAGGGAAGTTGTATCTTGCTTGATGGAGAAGGTCTTTGCAGCGCGACCGATTTCGAAGCGCTGAGCGAGAGCATCGAGAGACATCACGACGAGGCCGACGAAGAGAATGTTTTTCATGGATTCAGTCCTGTGAAGGTTAAAGGTGACCCTTCATAGCACCGTCTAGAACTGAGATTGTTAGAGATTGTAAGACAGGGTAGTTTTTACAGGGTCAAATGAAAAGGCCTGGGACTTACAAAATCCCAGGCCATAGGATCAGTGAAGTTTAGAAGCTAAAGACCATTGAATTCTAAGACATTCGACCAGCGATTATTGAAATAAGCGCTTCCGAGAATCTGCATAGAGACATCCAAACGCACTTTGCGGTCAGGGTTTCTCATAGATATCTCCGATACGAACTCGGTCAGGTCTCCGGTATTCAGCTCGAAAACCTTGGATCCTAGAAATCTGTCAGGCCAGTAACTGATCTCTTCGTAGATTTCAACTTTAACGAGGACACGCCCTAAAACCAAGGGACTGAAGTCTTTGTTCTGAAGTAGGACATTAATGAGTTTTCCGCTCCTCTTAATTCCGGCCCCCACATTGTTCCGTGGTGTGACTTGATTACGGGTACCGGTAACTTTGATCTTCACGAGATCGTTCTCTTCACCGTAGTTCGAAGTCACATAAGAATTAAAGCTGGTCGTGGAACTGAGACCGATCTTAGAAAGACCATCAAAGATGACATTGTATTCTTCACGTTCTCCGTTCAGGAGCGGCGCCTTAGAAATTTCGATCTCGAAGTTCTTTGAGACATTCTGAAAGAAATCCTGAACCACGCGTTTATCAAGGACGTTCACTGTACGAGTACGAGTGACATCTGCACAAATCTTAGCACTCTGTTCGAAACCTAGGGCGATTCTGTTCTCTATTTCATTTTCAGTGATCACAACTGCAAGTTCGGTCTCAGAAATAGCACCTGCTGCCAGGGATGCGTTCATCAGAAGAATAAATTGATCCCAGCTGGCAGGGATACCATTAGAAGATGCGAAATCGATAAATGACACACTCAGTTTCTGTGAAGTTCCCTCACTCACCCCTATTAAAGATTTGCGGATCAAATCAGAGCGAACTTTCACCGAGAGCTGAAGATTGAAAAAGCTCTGAAGTTTCCCGTTCCCCTTCCCTTCCGAAAACGTGACACCGTCCATCGGCTTAAGGCCAAGAGTCTTTTTGTTGCTCTCAAGATGAACAGTAATGATCTGATCAAAAACAGACTGAGGAAGATCACCGCTAGTGACCATCAGAGAAAGCATATTTGAGAAAGCTTCCCAGGATTGAGGAATTCCAGATGTCGAAGCTTGACGGCCAAGAGAGACGACGATTTGGCGCGAGAAGCTCAGGCGCTCAGCACTCGGTGCCTCATTGAAGAAAGCAACATTTTTTGCAAATATTTCAGCACGAGTAAGGAGGGAAAGGTTCAGGTCAAATAAAGAACGAAGGGTATCATTTCCGCGCCCCAAAGCATCTCCGAGAGATATAGGCTCGCACACCGTTTCTACAGATGTAAAAACTTTCGGGACACAAAAGGTTTCGCGATAGTTCTTAAAAGTTTTGGCCGAGATATCACCTTTAAAGAATCCCTCTGTAGGAAGATTCACATGACCTTCTCGAAAAAAAGCCTTTTTCACCTCTTCCCCACTCACATTTAGGAATTCTCGAGCGAAGACTTGGCCTGGAATTGGACACTGATTTTCCTGGGCATTCGCCCCCAGTGAAACGAGCAGAGCTAACAAGGGAATGAGTTTCATAAATCTCCTAAATTTCAGTAGAGGGAATATAAAAAAAATACCATCTTAGAGCGATTATAAAAAGCTCTCAGGTCTGAGATTAGATAACATTAAGTTTAGGAACCTTAGAATGGAGCTTGCACGGAAAAAAAAGAGGCCCTTAAAAGGGCCCCTTGAAGTCATATTAAGATTTAACGATCCGATCTCTCCACGCGATAACGTCGGGAGCGAGGTAATCATATTTCATCCCATCGATGGTGTACTGGGAAAACTCGTAATCGTGAGAGTGAGTTAGGCATTCAGTTGGACAAACGGTAGTGCAAAGTCCACAGTAACAACAAAGGGCCGTATCAATCGTAAACTGCGTCAGCTTAAGACGGATCGCCTGACCGTTAGAGGTTTTCTTGATCTCTGTGCCCTCGGGCAGCTTCTCCGAGGCAATGTAGATGCAATCAACCGGACAGGCCATCGCGCACTGTGTGCAGCTGATGCAATTTTGGACGTCGTTGAATAAACGCATCCGAGCACGCTCAGGAAGGACTTCGTGAACCTCAGGGTATTCGATCGAAACGGGTTTCACTGCCCAGACGTAGCGGAATGTGATCCACATTCCCTTCACGGTTGTCGAGATCCCGTTAAAGAGACCACTAAAATACTCTTTGAAAGAATTTGTGTCTTGAACGGTAGTACTCATCGATCCACCTCTCCTAGTACGATATCGATTGAACCCACGGTCGCCACGAAGTCAGCAATCATCTGACCTGGAGCGACCCGAGGAAGCATTGAAACGTGCGTGAAGCACGGAGACTTAACTTTTAAACGGTATGGTTGCTTAGCGTCGCCCTCTGAAACGAGGTGGAACGCGAGCTCCCCACGAGGACACTCGTGGCGAAGATAGATCTCACCCTTAGGGAGCTTGATGATCTTCGGAACTTTGCCCATCACAGGACCTGGCTCGAGCTTCCCGAGAACCTGCCGAATGATTTTGATGGATTCCACAACCTCGCGCATGCGCACGTAGTAGCGGTTCCAACAGTCACCCACTTGACCAACTTCTCCAGTTCCAACGGGAACATTAAAATCGAACTCAGGATACAACGAATACGGAACGTTCTTGCGGAGATCCCAGCTAAGGCCTGAGCCGCGCAGGACAGGACCCGAAGCGCCGTAGTCCAGGCAATCCTGGAGTGAATAGACGCCAACGTTTGCCGTCCGCTGCACGAAGATTTTATTCATGGAGACAAGCTCGTGGTACTTCTTGGCCTCCTCTTCCATGGTGTCACAGAAAGTAGCGACCCGGTCCAGCTGCTCGCTGGTCCAGTCGTTCCACACACCACCAACCCAGATATAGTTGTAAAGAAGTCTGGCGCCGGAAACTTCCTCAAAGAGACGAAGGATTTTCTCGCGCTCCTCGAAAGCATAGAGAAAAGGACTGAACGCTCCAAGGTCAAGCGCATAAGTTCCGAAGGCCATGAGGTGGGAACCGATCCGCTGGAGCTCGGCAGTGAGGATACGAAGGAGCTCGCCGCGACGTGGGACTTCTGTACCGAGCATTTTTTCAACAGCGGCCACGTAGGTCCATTCCATGTTCATCGCCGCCAGATAGTCGAGGCGATCAACGAAGGGAATAACTCCGCGGAAATCGAGATTTTCGGAGTGCTTTTCCATGCAGCGGTGAAGGTAACCGAGGTGCGGAATAGCGTGGGCGACAATTTCAGAGTCCGTCCAGATCTCGATCCGAAGAACTCCATGGGTCGCAGGATGCTGCGGACCCATATTCAATGTTAAGAGCTCTGACTTGAGCTGTTCGGTTTCTGAATTGATGGTCGGCATTTCCGCTTCGCCGATATCCCAACGAGTTTGCATATGTGTCTACCCTCTTATTGAGCTTTTGCTTGTTGCGCTTTCTTGATCATGTCCTGTCGGACAATGAACTCGCGGTCATCGAAGTTCATCTTGCCATCCGGGTAAACGGCCA